>ERZ779866.2246-NODE-2246-length-17759-cov-5.752937_pt1 | contig 17759 bp, 14 predicted proteins | sample MGYA00511248_ERZ779866 | MGnify/ENA primary metagenome ERZ779866 (study PRJEB29588, sample SAMEA2155758) | human gut metagenome | biome: human gut; feature: human-associated habitat; material: faeces | place: Denmark | collected 2008/2010 ... | reverse complement strand
GACAGGGCAGCCGGGCGGCCGGGGCCTGTCGAGCCGGATTCTGGCCCGGCTCGGCACGCCCCGGCCGCCCGTCATAAAGCGCCCGTGATTGGGAACACTCAGTTGTGTGAGAATTCAAATCGAACCCGTTGTACGCACCAGAGGAGTTCCCGTGGAAGGCCTGTTCTCCATCTTCAAAATCCCGCTCGTGCAAAGCTCGCTGTGGGCACTCGCCCTTGCACTCGCAACCGCCATCGCTGCTCGCGTGGCAACGCGCATCCTCAAGCGCTACCTCAACCAGGAGAGCAATCCCCTGCCCTCCTCCAGCATCATCATCAATATCGCCCGCGGCGTGATCTGGGCGACGGGCATCAGCGTCATCTTGGATGCATGTTTTGGCGTCAACGCCAATGCGCTCGTAGCCGCTCTTGGCGTCGGCGGTATCGCCGTCTCGCTCGGCTTCCAAGACACGCTGTCCAACCTCATCGGCGGCTTGCAGGTGACCTTCATGGGCATTGTCAAACCCGGCGACAATATCGAGGTCGGTGCCGAGGCGGGCGTCGTTCAAGATGTGACCTGGCGTCACACCACCATCCGCGACGCCATGGGGCAGACGGTGATCATCCCCAACTCGATCATTTCAAAGACCGCCCTCGTGCATCTACTGCCGGCCAACCGTGTGGTTGTTCCGTTCGCCGTACCGCGCGTTGGCGAGGATGGCTGTGCCCACACTCAGCACATGGACGATCTCGCCAAGCAGCTCGCCACCCTGGCGCTCGAAGCCGGCGAGGGTGTCTCCCCCGTCATCGATGGCCCGCGCGTGCTGTTCTCCGAGATCTCGGAGCTCGGCATCAAGGGCAAGATCATCTTGCAGGTCGAGGACACGTCAAAGACCTCCGCCGCTGCAGACGCCATCGTGCGCGCAATCGCAGCGCTCGTATAACCGTCTTTAAACGGCAAACTATCTCGTCACTCTGCGAGATACAACGATCATCGATCCGCCCAACAGCGCAACGAGACCGACCAACATCATTTGAACGTCTCCCGTTGTAGGCAAATCAAACCAGGGAAATATACCGTTGGAGTCGGGCGCGCCCGGATCAGTTGGCCCAGGAACAGCCCCCTCGATTTCCACCTTGGGATTTGCGACAACTTGATATTCAAGGGAATCGCCCACAAGCGCGGGCACAGATATGAGCATGGGGTCGACGAGCGTCCGATCGTTCGCAGACGCAACTGCCACGCGCCTCACCAGATACATTCCCAACCGTAAGCCCTGTGCCGATATCTTGCCTTGAGCATCCGTGGAGCCCGTCGCGTCTGCAGCGATCCCTTTGCGCGCAGCAAGCTCGGCCGCCTCCCGGGCCCTGCTCCGGAGCTGCCCCGCATCCAAGCCACCCCATTCGCAGCCAATCGAGGCAAACGGTCCTGTTGTCTCGTACGCCAGCTCCCCATTTACAACCTGGGCGGCAGCTACCAAGGAGAACTCGTAGGTGTCTCCCGCCAGCGGCACATCGACCCCGTCGCGATCGACATTGCACGTCAGGGTGATAGAGCCCGTAGCATATGCGGCTGCGTACATAGGAGGCAGCGCCACGAACAGGCATGCTAATGCCAGCACTACAAGGAGCGTCGCGCTATTTATAATGCCTGCCCGCATGTTCATGAGCCTCCCCCTTTCCGGGTGCCGCGTGTGCCCCGACGTGTTCTTCCAAAAGCTCATCCTTGTCCCGCCGCTCCAATTGCCGCAATCTCATTCCCGCCAAAACAACCGCCAGAAGGATGAGGGCGGCGATCAACGCAAGATGTGGCCACGACAGGTTGATCGGATTTCCCATCACGCCGACCTCGCCCTCCATAGAGGGCAGATACGGAATGGCATGAGCCCGCACGAGCAGTCGATGCGAGTTGATGGCATACGGCGTGCATGTAACGAGGGTCACGTAGTCCGCCCGAGGTTCGATTGCAAGCGCTTCGGTCTCCTCTGGCAACACCGTGAGAATCTGATCGACCTGATAGGCAAATGTCTCCTTGAGGACCTTCACGTAAAAGATGTCACCAAGCTGCATCTTGTCGAGCTCGGTAAAGAGTTTTGCGGACGGCAGCCCGCGATGGCCGGAGATCGCCGCGTGGGTGGACGCGCCGCCCACGGGCAGCGACGAGGTCTCGATGTGCCCTGTGGCCACCTGCAGGACCTTCTCCTCGGTGGTGTGGTAGATGGGCATGGTTTCGTCGAGGCGCGGGATGGTGATGTAGCCCATCACGCCCGTGCCGGTGAGGTCGAGCAGGCCGCTGTACTCCTCGCGAAGCTGGGCGGCCGTCGAGGCGTCGATGGCATCCCAGCCGCCGTCGGCAGCCGGGATGCCCGAAAGCCCCGCGAGCTTGGCATTGTAGGTGCGGGCAGCATTCATGAGCTGCGCCGCCTCTTCATCGGTAAGCTCATCGACCGCTTCGCTGTACTGCTCGATCACGCGTGTCGCGTTGCGCAGGTTGAGGAAGTTCGAGATGGTCGGATAGAGCACCAGCAGGATGCCGCCGATGATCGCCAATGTCGAGAACCAGTCGCGGTGCTTCTTCATTGCGAAACCCGATTACGCAACGGTCTTGGCCGCGCGCTTGCGGTAGATACCGTAGCCAATGACAGCAGCGCCGACGAACGTGAACAGGATGGTGCCAATGCCGCCGGTCTCGGGCAGCAGGGTGCCTTTGTTGTTCTGGATGTTAAGGGCAACGTCGTTGCCGCCGCCGTTCACCGTCCAGTTATTGAGCGTGCCATTCTGATCGTAATTTGCGACAATCGTCACATCGACAGGCTTCTGGAGCTTGTTGTATCCATCGGGAGCCTTGGTCTCGACGAGCTGGTACCCAGCAGCATCCAGGCCCCTGAAGGTGATCTTGCCGCTCTCGGGGGTGGTGATGGTATCTACAGCCTGACCCATCTCGTCGGCCTTTGCGGGACGCACGACAGCAGGCTGGGTCGCGTCGCCATCGTTTTCGACGATCAGCTTGATCGGGGTGCCTTCACCCTTCTTTTGCAGCTGGAAGACAGCGCCGGCAAGGGCGGGGCCATCCACGCCGTCAGTCTTGTTGATGTCGAAGTCGAAGGTATAACCGTGGGTAACGCTGGGAACGGAAGTGCCCGTACCACCCTTGATGGGGTCGTTGCTGTACTCGAGCTTCGCGCTGTTGCCCGCGTCATCCTGGCCAGCGACGGCATGATCATTGATGCTTGCAGAATAGGTCACCTTGATATCCTGGCCGACCTTGTCACCATGCTTCGTCTTGAAGTCGGTCATGATGATTTTCAGCTCGGTAGCAGCACCGTTGCCGCCCGTGGCAGATACGGTGTAATCGACGTCCTTCTGAAGCTCGGAACCGCCAATGGTCACCTTGATGCTGTCCTGGTCAAGCGTCAGGCCCTTGGACAGGGTATCGACGAAATTGAACACGTAGGTGGTGTACTCGGTCATGTTGGGAACCTTGGACTTCAGCTCGAAGTTCAGCGTGTCGCCGACCTGGGCGTCTGCATGGTTCTGACCGTCAACGGTCTTCTCGATGGTGGGATATTCGCTCTTGAGGTTCACATTCTGGTCGGCCTTGACCACGTTCGCCAGGATGGCGTCGGTTCCGCGATTGGCAGTGGAGCCGCCCTCGGGGGAGACCACGTAGTAGCCGAGAGCGAGACCCGTGAACGTGGCAACATAGCTATTGCCGCTTGCAGAGGCAATAGCGGTAGCAGTCGCATTGATGCTCTGCCGCTTCGCCCAGTCGGAAGCCTTCTTGGCGAAATCAATAACATTAGCATCGTCGTTGGCGCCAAGGCCGCTCAGATATTCGACTGCTTTCTGCGAAAGCGCGTCACCGTCCAGCGTGGCCATATCGCCGCCAATCACGGTCTTAAAGAACGGTGCCCACGCAGTATTGAGCGTGTAACTTGCATTCCTGCCGTCGGCGGTAGCGGTGGCGGAGAACATCTGCCACGCCTTGACCTTTTTGCCGTTGAATGCGGCATTCGTGCTCGAAATGGTCAGGTCGCCCGTGGCCGGAGCCGCGAAGGCCTTGACGGGCAGGGCGCTGACGAGCATCACCAGCGCCATCGTGACTGCCAGCGACATGCTGACAATACGCTTTGTCATCGTTTTCATCGAATCATCCTTCCCTCAAACGTATGACATGAACAACTACCTATCTGCTGCGACGCGATTGCCCACGCCGCGAGAGATACCTACCTCGATGCACGTCCCGATCCGCCGCGCCCAACATGCTTGCGTGCTCCTTGCGCACATTGGCGACGCAGGCGGACAAGCCAAGCGCGATTGGACTTGGACTCGCGCAGCGCATGCGCGGGCATGTGGGAACGCATAGGAGAGCCGGGGCGTGTCGGCGCAAAGTGAGCGGGCACGTAGCCGGCATACGTCATCAACCTGCGGCGGCGCTCGTAGGCCGCGTACGCGAGCAGCATCGCGCCCACAAGCACCACGAGGCCAATGCCAGAACCGCCCGTTTCGGGAAGCCTGGGCAGATGCGTGTTGGTGATTTCGATTACGCCCACGCGGTCCTGATTCGTAGAGTCAACGTGGTAGGTGGCGGTGTAGCCCGCCTCGGCCAGGCTCTTCCACGCGCCAGCGACATACACCTGAACCTCGGTGGCTTCGTAGGTGTAATAGCGAACGGTTCCATCCGCTTCCGCAAAGGCCACGGGCAGACCTGCCACCACACGGCGCCAGGTCTCCGTCCAGCCGGATGCGTTGTCTGCCTCCGTCAGGTCGACTTGCTGCGGATTGGCGATCCTCTCGGTCGTGGTGCCGTTGCCGTCCTGCACGATGAGCTCGTTCGGCACCACCTTATCGGTGCCGTTGGTATACGAGCCGACGAGCTTCACGCGAATGGCGTCGGGGCGCAGGCCTTCCTTATCGCCGGCGTCGTTCCAAATCTTCTGGATGGTCACATCCACGCGCGCCTCGCAGGGATCCTGGCCTTCGTCGGGCTCGGGGGTAAGCGCGCCACCGTTGCCAGTCTGCGCAGTATCGAGCATGAGCACGGCTTTTGCAGGGCTGGCGTACACGCCGAGCGGCTCTTGGAAGCCCGTTCCCGCAGCGCCAAGACGAATCGCATCCTTTACGCCTACCCACTTGGTATCGTCATCTCCGGCAGCTCCGCTTGAGGCTACATTCCGGTCGTAGCAGTTCACCAGCTCGAAGAAATCGACATCGTAGCGGTCGAGGCCTGTATTCAATGTGCCCGCCCCTTCATCGAGCACAGCAGAAGCCAGCGTCTCGCGACCGCCAACACCGTTACGGACAACAGCGTTGGTACCGCCGTCAACATGAGGCCTATAGATGCGATAGACGTTATAGTTGTTCGCATCATCCGGGCCGACGATGTCTTCCATGTTGTTGAAGTTCCAAACGCTCTTAAGTTTGGTGTTCGCGAACGGGTCGACCTTCTCGGCCGTGCCACGCACCACGTCGGCGTAATACATGTCGTTGTGGTACAGCACGCCCTCGTCGTTGAGGCCCGAGAAACCGCCCGCGTAGCCGGTGGCACGTTCGGCCACGCCGTCGGCATCCTGAGAGGCTCCGCCGCCGAAGACGTCGTAACCATTAGCGACGCCCGTCACCGAGCAGCCTTCCACGCGGGCACGGTTGCCCTTGATGAGTTCAATCGTCAGGTTGGACTTGGCGTTCGCTGGATCGATAACGCCCTCCCCGTTACACGGAAGCTTGATGGTAGAGTCGCCGATCGTAACGATGGCCACGTCGGTTTCCTGCTTGTTTTCAGGGCCCTTTTTCGAAAGCGACACGCCGATTTTCAGACCGAACAGGTTCACGTACACCGCGTCGCCGTCGGCAAGCACCTTAAGGTCGAAAATCTTGTCGATGCCGAACCACTTGCCAAGGTTAATGACGCCCAGGTTCTCAAGGCCTGGAACATACAGAACCTTGAGCAACGCGTTCACGATGGAGAGAATCAAATCAAGAAGCCACGAATTAACTTCCGTTTCCACCAGATGGGCGCGCCGCGCTTCGCCGGCGAAGCCGCCTGCGATTTCGTCACTTGAGACCAACTTGAGGTTGCCCGCGTCGCAATCGTTCACGCGGGCGAGGTCGGCATACCCGACGAAGCCGCCAGCAACCTCGCGACCCTTCGCCGTATTGGTGCCCAAGCCGTAATCGGCGCCTTGATGGGAGGACGTCACGGTGTATCCGTCGGCAATGCCCGTAACAGTAGAGCGGTCGACATGCGAACCCCAGACATCCAAAACGCCCGCCGTAGCCCCGAGCAGGTGGTTGAACTGCGCGTTATCCACATCGACCGTTCCGGCCTTGCCCAGATGCCCCACGAAGCCACCCGTATAGTTCACGCCGGACACGCTCGCAAGGTCGGCCACAGCGCAGTCCTTTGCCGAACCGTTCACGAGGGACCCGGCAAAACCGCCGGCCGTGCCCGTGAACTGCTTGGAGCTCATGATGCCCTGCGTGGAACTGTCATGCGCTCGCACCTGGAAGCCATCGGCCACACCATCGACGTTCGCGTGGTAGAAATACGGACGGAATGCGTCCACCGCGGCGATGTTACCCGCCTTGATGAGTTTGAGTAGCAGATTCGTGCTCTGGTCGCCCTCGGTGCCGCCGGCAACGCTCGCGACACCCGTAACGTCGGCCTGGCCCACGAAGCCGCCAGCATACTGGCCGCCTTCGACGCCGCGCAGGCCGTTGACCGCAACGGTATCAAGCCCCGTCTTTCCGCCGTCCTTCGTGCCGACCACGACCGCCTTTGCTAAACCGGCAAAGCCGCCGACGGCGCGAGCGTACTTGCGCGCATCCGCATTGCCGTACGCGCCTTCGACCGTGAAGCCCCAAGCACTTGCGGCAGGATCGGCGGTGTCGGCGGCAGCATTTCCCTCACCGACGGCGGAAACCGATGCGCCACGCACCGTGGACACGGTGGCGTTCAGCACCGACGCGACGCTTTGCGGGGTGTCGATGAGCGCATTCAACAACTTCTGCAACAAGCCGCTCGAAACATCGTTGGTGTTCACGTCCGCCACGCCTGCCGCAGTGATGACGCCCGCGTAACCGCCAACGCAATTGGCGCCAGATACCTTGCGGAGGTTTTTCACGTTGCAGCCCGTTGCCTCGGCGCCCGCATGCGTAGCACCGACCGTCCAGCGGTCGCCGTCTTTATTGGCATCGGCGAACGTTGCGTCGCCCCAAATCTGAGCGCCCGAGGCATAGCCCACGTAGCCGCCGGCGAAGCCAGATTCGTGCAGAGCATCGCTCGCCGTGGAGTACACGGTCATTCCCTTGCGGTAGCCCGTCACGCTGGAGCTCTTAACCACCGGCACCAAAACGTCGAGCGCCGAGACGAGCTTGCCCAGATTGAGGTTGATCAGATTCAGCAGATCCACGCTGCCCAAGCTGGCCGCGTCGGCCGTTTCCATGGAGCCCGCGAAGCCGCCCGCCGCACGCAGCGCGCTGACGAGCTTAGTGTCCGTAGCCTGGCCGTGCGTGATTACGCCACCGTGCATCAGGCCAACATAGCCGCCCGCAATGCCGCCACGCACCGCGTTAACCTGAGTGGAATGCTCCGCACGCCCCGCCACGACATTGGTGCCGTAGACATAGGACGCGATGAACTTGTCGAACTCTTCCTGCGTTGCAAAGGTCTTGTTCGCTGTGCCGCCGATCTGCGGGCCGTAGCCGCCCGTCGCACCCACGTGCTCGGCCCAAGCGTTCCAGCTTTTGAAGTCCATGCCGCGCAAGGGACCCGTGACCTCGGTGCTTTCTTGCGTGGGATACGTCACCTCAAGGGCGCCGAGCAGGTTGTTCACCTCAACCAGACCGAAGAGAAGGCTGAGGTTACCCGTACTTGCCGTGTCGGCGGGCTCGAGCAGACCCGTGAAGCCGCCTGCGAACTCGGCACCATAGACACTGCGAATGCGCTCGGCGGAAGCCTTGCGCTGCGTGCCCGTGTAGTGGTTCGACCCGTCGTTTTCCTTTTTCCACGAAGCGTTATTCTTGCCCCAGATATGGCCGCCTTCGTTATAACCCACATAGCCGCCCGCCATGCCGCGCAACGCCAGTTTGTCGGATGCGGCCTGAGCACGCACTGCACCGCCGCACGGGACGCTGGTGGTTTCGCTGTTGCGAATGGTGGGGACGAAATCCTGCACCAACGACGCCAACGTACCATTGGTGCTTACCAAGCCCTTGAGAATGGAAGTGTTGTCGGCAAGCACGCTTGCCACGTCGCCCGGAGCAATGCCGCCGGCGTAGCCGCCCGCCTTAACCTGGCCAACGATATACGAGAAGTTATATGAATTCGAATCCTGAATGTGGCCACCCTTGACCTCGCCCACAAAACCGCCGGCGCTTCCCACCGGGTTGGTCTTGCTGCCGGGATCCGCCGAGCCATCGCCCAAATCGCCCTGGGGGAGGGTCGTCTCGGTCGCCAGAACGGCAAAGCCGCCCGTACCGCCGTTTACATCGGAATGCTCGACCGTCGAGACCACCACGGAGAGCGCACCGGCGATGTCGGTAAGCTTGATCGCCTTGCCCAACACGTTGAGGCCCTTGCCCACCGAGGCAGCCGATCCCACATCCATCTTGCCTATGAAGCCGCCAGCATAGCGCGGGGCTTTCACGGCATATGCGCTCTTTCCGTTGAAGTACGAACTGCCGTCGGAGCCCTCAAGCTCCGCAGGTTCCACTACGCCTGTATGACGAAGCTGCGTAACGTCGCAATTGGAAACCTGCACGCCCGAGCCGTAACCGACATAGCCGCCCGCAGATCCGGACTGGGAATCAAGCATGTCCATTCGCGTCGAGGCCACAACGAAACCAGGATTCTTCGCGTCGGGAGTCACCGCACCAGAGGTTGCTTCAACCGTAGAGGCGTCAGATTTAACACCGGCATTCTTAATGGAGGGAACGTAGGCGCCCATCACGCCCAGTAGTTCTTCGACGCCAATACTCAAATCGGCAATGCCACCCAGAATGCTCACGCCGCCGTCGGCTGCTGCAAGCGCGCCGGACGTCACCCTGCCGCCAAAGCCGCCGGCATAGCTGCCGCCCGTAACCTGAGCGATGTTGTAGACCGCCCAAGGGTTCCCTTCGGGGTTTTCAACCGTGCCGCTCTGGAAATCGCCCGCAAAGCCGCCAGCCATATCGGCTGAGACCCCACCACCATTGATATACGAAACATCGACGTTCGTATACGAGGGAATCATGTAACCCACGGCGTTGAGCAAGTTGCTCGCGGACAGCAAGCCCTTAATGGCCGTCTCGTCGGCGACGTCGGCCAAACCGCCTGTGCGCGAGACGCCCACAAAGCCGCCCGCGACGCCGTCTTCCAGATGCGCAGTGACGCTCGCGAGGTTCTTTACGCGACCGTCGGTCACCTCGGCGCTGTTTGCGGAGGCGACGAAGCCCGCAGCCGCGAAGCGCGTAGTGCCACCGTCAGCATTATTGTTACCCGTCGCTTCCACAGCCATGCCCGAAGGCACACCCGAAACCGCAACGCCATCCATCTTTACTTCAAGACCGTCTGCTACCGAGAGCAGGCCGTTGAGCTTGAGCGCGCCCAGGCCAAGAAGGTCAAGCCCGCCCGTTGACGCCAGGTCGCCCGGACCCACGACGCCCGCAAAGCCACCCGCGTTGTTCTTCGCCGAGACCGACTTGATATTCGTTATTTCGACCACACTGGTCTTCGGCGCTGCTGCAGCCGACGCATAAGCATCGTCCGCACGGCCGACCTTGCCGCCCGTTGCCTTGCCGATCCCGCCCGCGGCGCACGACTCGCCCGCCGTCACGGTAAAGCCATCCGCTACACCGCTCACCTTGGTCGAACTCACGTTGAAAGGCAGGTACCCACCCAGACCGATAGTGGTGTTCAGCACGCCACCGACCGAAGCCGTGCCCAAGCCTCCCGCGACACCGCCAGCATACGAGCCGTCGGCAGAAACAGAGCGAAGACCTTCGATTGAGCAGCCCATACCGCTCGCCACATGGGAAACGGTGCCTTGACTCCACAATTTGATGTCGCTTACATGGGAATCGTCGGATGCCGCAATAACCGCACCGTCGCCGCGACCCACCATGCCGCCTGCGAAATCATTGGCAGAATGAACAGTGAAGTCACCCTTCATCTGCACACCCAGCAACTTCGACTCCTCAACACCTACGAGCGAAAGCAGGTTCTGCGCCGCCTCAGGATTGCTGGTCAGAAGACCCGTGAGTAGGCCGTTGACGCCAGTTAAAAGATCGGAATTCTTACTTTCGCCCTGGCCGAGATCAGTTGCCCAGCCAACCGTAGCCGCGCCCGTAAAGCCACCCGCCAACGCCTTGATAGAGCGCTTGCCGTCATGTTCTTTTTCATGACCGGTAGCGGAAACATCAACCGCGCCCTCTACGACAGCATCCACCGCGTAGCTGTTCGCCATAGCCCCTGCAAAGCCGCCTACATAGCTGGCGGCAGTCACCATCACGCCCGAACGAACCGCGCATCCCGCAGCAGCACTTTGCGGCTGCGCGACACGAACCAACTCAACACCGACCTCAGACAAAGCGCCCTTCATGACGTCGTTGCGCATAAGTCCCGCGAAACCGCCCGCATACAAACGAGCCGTCACGGTGTAAGGATTGATGCTTTCCACCGAGCACTCCTGTGCGATGGTGCCCACCATAACGCCCGCGAAACCGCCCGCATAATCGTTGTCCACGGAGCCGATGACCTCACCCTCAGCAAAGTTGCGCACCGAGCAGTGGGAGATCACGGGATTTAGATAATCCACGGGGATCAGCGCATCCGCCTTGATGATGTTGCTGTCGAGCAACAAGGTGATGAGGTCGCCCAGGCCTAGGCCGGGAATGATATTAAGAAGATTCGTCAGCAAATCGACGATTGACCCAAGAAGATCGGAGACGATGTCGTAGCGAGTCTCTCCTTGCGCGCAACCGACGAACCCACCGTTCATCTGAGCCACAGAAGAAACCTTGGCTTCGCGCACCTCGCAGCCCGACACCTCCACGTCACCCACTACGCGGCCAGCAAAAGCGCCCGTCGCCAATGCCGAAGGATCTGCCGCACGGACGTTCAAAAGATTTTCGACCAGACCATCAAGGTCCAGCAGACCGCCTGTGAGAACCTTGAGCAAAGTGCTCAGCAATGCACCAACAACACCGCCCAGAAATCCAAGAAGTTCGCTGATGAGCGATTTATCGACGCGCACTTCGGTGGCATGGTTTTCCACTGACACCTTTTCAAGCGTGATATTGCTTACGGTAGCCTTCGTCGGCGCCGCAAAGGGGTCTTTATCGTTAAGCTTATTAGAAATAGAGCCAAAGAATCCGATGCCCGTGTGCTTGCGCACATCAAGCTTGGCGTCAGACTGGACCACGGTCACATTGGAGATGACTGGGTTGGCCACCGCGGTAACATCAACAATGCCCGAGCCGTCCTCCTTGATGCATTTCCAGAGGCTGCCCGCCGTATCGGGCGGATCACTCTTTGCGCCAAGCATGGCGCTCGAGAACATAAGGGGCTCCCAATTGCCACCGGCGCTCAAATCGATATCGCGGAAGATGATGTAGTTGGCATCGGCGGCGTAACTCACACCGCTGCCCTCGATGTCCATGTTCGGGTCGATATCGCCCGTCGTTTGGTTCACGCCACATTGGCCAACGGGGTCGAGCGTGTCACCATCGGCTTTATCGATCTCGCCGAGGGTATAGTCCTTCTTGCCATTTTGCGAAGCGAGTAGATCGGCGTCGCCACCATAGAGCATGATGGGATTGCCGTCTTTATCTTTGTCGACCTCCCAGCCTTTAAGAGCATGATGAACAGCCTGATACACGGCCGTGTACGCCTTCTTGCCAGATCCAATCGCGCGAAGCTGCTGCTCATTGCCGATGAGGATGTACTTTCTGCCACCGATTTCCTTCACGACCTGACCCGCGAAGTCTCGTCCGCCCAGAGCATCAACCGCAGCACGGTCCGCCAGCAACACATTGCCGCTCTTTTCACCGTCTCCCTGCTGCAGAACCTCCGCGCCCTCGATCTGCGCGGCATCCTGCTCGGCACTCGCCATCGAATCCGACACCGCGTCATCGTCAGCAATATCGACCGCGCCCGCATTATCGCCCTGCGTCGACTCCTGACTCTCCGTTCCAGCACTATTCTCCAGAGAGCCGCCGCCGGCCTCCTGATCTTTCGGCTCAGATTCTGCTATCGCGGGCTCTTCCAGCTCGCGCGTATCCGCGTGGCCTACCTCAGGCTGGGGACGCCCCCCCCGGTCTCAATCTCCGTGCTCAAAGGCATGACCACGGCAGATTCAGTCGAAGACGCCTTCGATGCCATTGACTCATTCATCCGCTGAAGCTCGGCATCCATATCAGCCTGCGCAAGCGCCGCTCCGGATAGGGCCGATACCAAATCCTGGCGAAGCTGAGAAAGCTGGTAGGCGCCAACTCCCGCCGGGAAAGAGCCCAGTGTAAAGGATGCTACCAAAATGCCTATGAGCACACTGCGGAACAAATAACGACCTCCTGGCAGAAATATGCCGTGTAGACCGTTCCACACCATATCACTCAATCATCACACTGTCTAAACGACATTTTTCCTCGAAGTTCGCACCATCTTCTCGGTTTCCTGCTGTTTTCGAAATACCAGCAGCTAGATATGTAACCCACTCTTCTATAGGCTACTTATTCACATCATCATTGTTTCTTATATGTTTCTGTTTTTGAAGCAGAATTCCCGGCCGATCTTTCATACTTCGGATGATCGGCCGGGCAACTCTAACTCAAGGCAGTCTAAGAGTTATTCACCTATTTGTTCGACTGGCTTCCCTATCGCCACTCGCGCTCAGCCTTCTCGACCAAGCGCTCCGCGAACTTGCGGGCACAGAGATGATCTTGCCCTTGATCTTATCAAGGGCAAGATCATTCTGCAGGTCGAGGACACGTCGAAGACCTCCGCCGCTGCATACGCCATTGTGCGCGCTATCGCAGCGCTCGTGTAGGCCCTCCTCGCAGTCGAGTCGTTTCCGCGATTCGTTCTCCGCGTTTCGAGCACCGCAATCGGAATGCCGCGATTCGCGTATCGTGGCCCGTTCGCCCCACTTCCCGCTCATACACCCCTTCAAACAAATGGCGCTCGTGGATCGGCATCCACGAGCGCCATCTTCATCTTCCGTCAGCTCAACTGAGAAGCCTCTCCCCTACTTCCATTCCTTCTCAGCAGCATCCACCATGTTCTCTATGAACTTGCGGCGATACAGGTTATCCTCCTTTATCTGGTGCCAACCCGCCTCGTTCACCAGCAGATCATCCAGGCGCACGCCGTAGCGGCTTTGCACCTCGTCGCGCTTAAAGACATAGCAGCTCTCATCGAGCGGCTCATCGCTTTCCGCCAGCGTAATCTGGATCTCGTTGACGAGCGGCATGGCGCAGAACACAGCGGTCACATCGTATGCGAGCGCTGCATCGACCGAATCACCCTCGAGGGTCTCGGGCAGCTCGCGATACGCGAGACTCAGCACATCGACACCCTTCGTCACATCGACATCGCTCGCGTATTCTCCCATGGGCAGTGAGCGTAGAAGCGCCTCCACCTTGGCGGCGTCAGCGAGATCGGTGTCGACATATTCCGCGACGACGCCATAGCCGGAATTCACAACCTCCTCGGCGAGCTCATCCCCGAGCTCCCCATCGACCCAGACCTGGCCATTCTCGTCGATGAAGATCTCAGAGTTCTTCTTAGTGGGGGTGGGGCTGGCATTGCCCGCAGCAGTCGACCCCGATCCGGAAGAACCCTCGCCCCGAGAGGCATCAACGTTCTCCACATGCTCGGTCTGCTCGCCATCGTACTGATCGAGTGCCTTGATGCCAAACATCAGGCTGCACCCGGCAAAGCCGATACCCATAACCAGAAGACCGATTAGAACGCATGCCAGCACGACGGGCCATGTGCGCTTGCGTGACGTTGATTGCTCAGGTTGCTGATTAAGAACCGCAACATTTTCCGTAATTGGCGTGGGGCCATCATGGGGCGTGCTCGCAACGGGATCCACTTGATCGGGGTCATGCGAATCCCCAGATTCATCGGCAGCATCGCTTATGTCGTCCCCATCGCACTCATCCGACGAGGAGTCCGTCGGATTCTCGATGATGACGTCATCGATACTCGTCATGCTTTCCTTGGTCTGAGCAATCGCCTCGGATTCATCCAAGCCACTGGCGATCAAATCCTCGTAGCGGGCAACGAGATTGCCGTAGATCTCTTCTTTTAACTCGATGTTCTCAGGAGTAAGCACCTTGCCTTCGAACAGGTGCTCAACGTACATGCGAAGCTCATTCATTGTTCGCTCCCATCCATGATCAACAGTCGGTCAATGATTCCACGGACGCGCTCCCAACGCTCAGTTGCCTCGACAAGCTCCTGAGCACCGGCATCCGTCAGCCGATAGTATTTTCGACGCGCGCCTTGCGTCTCGTTTCCCCAAAAGCTCTCAACGAACTTTTGACCTTCGAGACGTTTGAGACTCGTGTAGAGAGAAGGCTCCTTCATCTCATACTCGCCCAAACTCGCGGTGCCAATCGATTTGAGAATCTCATACCCATAGCTGTCACCCTTCGACAGCGTTTTGAGAATGATGGCGTCGATATTGCCTCGAATGAGATCGCTCACGGCATCACGGCTCGCCATATCGGTCACCTCCCCATTGTTTGACGTTAAGGTAACTGTATCACAGAGTACTATGTGTGTCGATGTACTCTTTCAGATATATATTTATGAAACACTCAGAGAAGGTTGCTCGTCCTGTTACGTCGCACAGGGCACTCCAGGTATTCAGCCCGATCTTTGAAGATCTAAAAGAAAAACCCGGCTCGCACAAGGCGAACCGGGTTTCCGAGTCAAATGAGTTAAGCGAAATATCGCTTAGGCCTCCATAAAGTTGCGCTGGACGGCGGAGTCGATCTTGACGCCAGGGCCCATCGTGGAGGACACGGAGATGCTCTTGACGTACTTGCCCTTGGCGGAAGCAGGCTTGACGCGCAGGATCTCGGTGTAGAGGGCAGCGTAGTTCTCAACGAGCTTCTGCTCATCGAAGGAGACACGACCCAGCGGAACGTGGCAGATGCCGTAACGGTCGGCACGATACTCAACGCGGCCAGCCTTGAGCTCAGAGACCATCTTGGCGACGTCCATGGTCACGGTGCCGAGCTTGGGGTTCGGCATGAGGCCACGGGGACCAAGGATCTTACCGATGCGACCAACCTTGGCCATCATCATCGGGGTGGCGATGGCAGCGTCGAAGTTGATCTCGCCCTTCTGGATCTGGGCGATGAGCTCGTCGGAACCGATGACATCGGCGCCGGCCTCGGCGGCCTGCTCGGCCTGAGCGCCCTCGGCGAAGACGGCGACACGGACGGTCTTGCCGGTACCGTGGGGCAGGGAGATGGAGCCACGGATGTTCTGATCGGCCTTACGGGTGTCGATGCCGAGGCGGAAGTGAGCCTCAACGGTCTCGTCGAACTTGGCGTTAGCAAGCTCCTTCACGAGCTTAACGGCCTCGAGCGGCGTGTAAACGGCAGCGCGGTCAACCTTAGCGGCGGCCTCACGGAACTTCTTGCCATGCTTGGTAGCCATGTCATTACCTCCTGTGGTACAAGCGGGAAAACCCTCCCACATCGTTCACGTGCCCTTGTGGCACGAGAGTTACTGAAATGCGATGAGATGCGCGTTACTCGGCAATGGTGACGCCCATGGAACGGGCGGTGCCGGCAACGATCTTCTTAGCGGCATCAATGTCGTTGGCATTGAGGTCGGGCATCTTGATCTCGGCGATCTTGGTGAGCTGCTCGTCGGTGAGCTGGCCGACCTTGTCGCGCTGAGGAACGGCGGAGCCGCCCTTAAGACCGAGCTCCTTCTTGATCAGGTGAGCCGCAGGCGGGGTCTTGCACACGAAATCGAAGCTACGATCCTCGAAGACGGTGATGACGACCGGGATGATGTCACCCATCTTGTCCTGCGTGGCGGCGTTGAAGGCCTGGCAGAACTGCATGATGTTGACCTGGGCGGCACCGAGGGCGGGGCCCACGGGAGGAGCCGGGTTGGCCTTGCCGGCCGGAATCTGAAGCTTGATGACGGTGGCAATCTTCTTCTCTGCCATGTCACACCTTCCTTAATAACGAATGAACGTAAAAAGCTATATATCGTCAGCGCATTCGCGTTAGAAGCACGAGTTCCGATGAGCGGTCGGACTCGAAGCGCGGCACGCGGACAAACACGGAAACTAGGCGATGACCTCGATCTGCTCGAACCCAAGCTCGACCGGCGTCTCGCGGCCGAAGATGAGGAGCGTGACCTTGACCTTGCCCTGCTCGGGCATAACCTCGGAGACCTTGCCGTCGAAGTCAGCGAGCGGACCGTTGGTGACGCGAATCGAAGTACCAACCTCGATATCCACGACAGCACGCTTGGGAGCGGAAGAACCCTTATCGGTCTTGCGCATCATCTTGTTGTACTCATCGCGGGAAAGCGGAGCGGGCTTGCCGCTGCCGCCGAGGAAACCGGTGACACCAGGGGTGTTGCGGACGCACGTCCAGGCATCATCATCCATCTCCATACGGACGAGGACATAGCCGGGGAAAATCTTGACGTCCTTCTCGTCGCGCTTGCCACCCTCTTTGAGCTCGGTGACATGCTCGGTCGGGATCTGGATATCGAAGATGCGATCCTGCATGCCCATGGTCTCGATGCGGTGCTCGAGATCGGACTTGACACGGTTCTCGTATCCGGAATAAGTGTGAACGACGTACCAACGCTTGGACATCTGCTTACCCCCTCAGGCTTGCGAAGAGCACGAGGCCCTGACCGATGACAAGGTCGAGGAGCGCGATGGCCACACCGACGACGATGAGCGAAGCGCACACCGCGACCGTGTAGTTGACGAGCTCGTTCTTAGTAGGCCACACGACGCGCTTCATCTCGGAGCGCACAGAAGCCAGATACGCCTTGCCGCGAGCGAACAGACCGGTCTTTTTCTCGGTCTTCTTCTGAGCGGACTTCTTGGTGCTCTTGTTATTGGCCATTGTGGCTTACCTCCGCGCGTTTGCGCCTAGACTTTAGAAAACGTAAGCCTCACAAGGAGGCTTACGATTACAGACTGGCACGCCAGGAAGGACTCGAACCCTCAACAGACGGTTTTGGAGACCGTTGCTCTACCAATTGAACTACTGGCGTGTATGCTTAGAGACTAGCGAGTCTCTTTGTGCAGCGTGTGCTTCTTGCACCAAGGGCAGTACTTCTTGATCTCCATGCGATCAGGCATGTTGGCCTTGTTCTTGGTGGTCGTGTAATTACGACGCTTGCAATCAGTGCAAGCCAGGGTAACCATAGTGCGCATGTATCTAAACCTCCATTTACCGCCCCTACGGGCACGGTCGCTAACATTACCATCGACCATCATGTGATGTCAATGCCAACGGTATTACCGTATCTATTCTGCAAACGAGATTCACAACTTGAACGCAACTGGAAGAGAATGCGATCAGAGGGCAGCGCAGATACGGGAATGCCGCCTTGCCGAGCCAATCACGAGCGTAAAGGCTGGCAGAAAAAGGACCCGGCACCAATTGTGGCGCCGGGTCCTACAAGTACGCCTAGATCAGCGGGTAACCGAAGTTACTCGATGATGGTGGAGACGATACCGGAACCCACGGTGTGGCCACCCTCGCGGATAGCGAAGCGCAGGCCCTCCTCCATGGCGATCG
>ERZ779866.2237-NODE-2237-length-17834-cov-5.860116_pt1 | contig 17834 bp, 9 predicted proteins | sample MGYA00511248_ERZ779866 | MGnify/ENA primary metagenome ERZ779866 (study PRJEB29588, sample SAMEA2155758) | human gut metagenome | biome: human gut; feature: human-associated habitat; material: faeces | place: Denmark | collected 2008/2010 ... | reverse complement strand
CCGCCATGGGCGCCGGAGCCTGCTGCGGAGCGGGCGCGGGGGCGTAGCCGCCCTGCTGGCCGTAAGACGGGGCGGGGGCGTAGCCGCCTGCCTCACCCTGCTGGCCGCGGGACATGAACTCGATCTCATCGACGATGACCTCGAGCTTGCTGCGGCGCTGGCCGTCACGCTCCCAGGAGCTGTAACGGAGCTTCCCCTCGATCGCGACCTTCGACCCCTTGGAGAGATAGCGGCTCACGGCCTCCGCACGGGTGCCGAACATCGTGCAGTCCACGAAGTTCGGGTAGTCCTCCCACTCGCCCGTCTGAGGATTGCGACGACGGTCGTTGACCGCCACGCCGAAGCTCAGGACCTGGGTGCCGCTCGCAGTGGCGCGCAGCTCGGGATCGCGGGTGAGATTACCGGAAATGTTGACTCGATTGATGCTCATACGTGTTCACTACCTCTCACGCGGCGTTAATGGGCCGCATCCATACAAATGACCTACTCCTGGTCGTCGCGACGGACGATCATGTGGCGGATCACGGCGTCGGTAATACGAAGCACGCGATCGAGCTCCGCGATGGAAGCCGGGTCTGCATGGAAGTTGATGAGGGTGTAGTCACCTTCGGTGAGCTTGTCGATCTCGTAAGCGAGCTTGCGCTTGCCCCACTCGTCGACGTTGTCGACCTTACCATTGCCCTCGGCGATCGTGTTGTCGATGCGCTTCATCACGGCGAGACGAGTCTCGGGATCGAGGTTGGGGTCAACGAAGAACAGCAGTTCATAAGCCTTCATGTGGTCACCTCCTCTGGACAAACGGCTTCGGGTCGTGAAGGTGCGCCCGAAGCAGGAAAAGACGTGTTAACTATAGCCGAGTCCGCACATCTTGCAAGGTGTCCGCTGCCGCACCCCATGACCTCCACATTTTCGAGCACTTCTGCCAGATACCCAAGCATGCGATCCGCCACGTGATAAGCATGCCACGCCGCCCAGACACAAATCCGCCCTCCATCGCACCGCGTCTTCTCCGATATCTGGCCTTCGTCCTCCCCCCATCTGAAATGCGCAGCATGCGTACAACGCGGCCGAAAAGCAAAATGTGCCCCAGCCGCGTTTCCCACAAACAAGAAACGCAACTGGGGCACTATGGCAAACGAAGGCTATCCCGATCCTATTCCGCGATGGGACCGCCGTCCTCATCGCCGGGAGCATCATCGGTGCTAATCGGTCCGAGCGGAATGGGCTTCTTCTCAACATCCGCAGTGGCGTCGACCTGGGTCTCCTCAACAGTCTCAACTTGAGCCGTCTCGGAAATCTTCGCCACGGCCTCGGCAGAATCGGTGGGCTCGATAGGCTCGACGGGGTCGGAAGAAGTGGCCGAGTCGACGGGCTCAACGGGCTGGGCGGAGTCGACGGGCTCGACGGGCCGGGCGTCATCGGCGGGGGCAGAGGCTACAGAATCGGGCTCTCCAGCCGGCGAGGCCATAGGATCCACCGGTGCGGAGGCGTAAGCCGTGCGAGCTCCGTGGTGGGGAACATCGTCGGGCAGGGGGGCAGACGAGACACCCCAGCGGTTCACGTCAAAACGTGCGAACCACTGTCCCATCGCATTCACACTCACCAGGTTCATCGCCGTCGAGATCACATTGCCCACGAACAGCAGGGCCATCAAAAGCAGCACGAAGAGCAAAACCGGGCCGGCGCCCATGCGCAGAAGTTGGTCGGCCAGGAAGTGCCAGCCGGTCATATAGCCATCCGAAAGCCCAATCACGGCGGTGGCGCTCAGCAAGCCGCCCATCAGCACGAGCATGGCCACCATCGCCACAACGAACGCGTAGACCGAAGACGCCACGGCCCCGATGAGGGTCACCAGCAGGACCTTGCAAAAGCCGCCGAAGTCGCGGACGACCATCTGGAACAGTCGGTCGAGACGCCATCCGGCGGAAAAGCTGTCGTACAGCGTTCCGCGCAGCGCCGCCGCCTGCAAAAACGTACCGGCGAACACCATGATAACGAGGTCGAGCAGGAAGAACGTCGCCCCGGAAGCCAGGATGACCGAGTTCGCAAAACCGCTGCCGCCCGTGGTCATCGCCATCAATGCGGCGAGCGAACCGGGAAACAGAATCTGCAGGACCAGGCCGCAGACAAAGGCCTGGGAAATCGTGATGAGGAAGGCGCGGGCACCCGTGGAGATAACCTTGCCGTAGTCAACGCCACGCTGCTTGGGGGCAGATTCCACGCCCCAGGCAGTGAGCCGCGCCCACTCGAGGCCATAACCGAGCACGGCGATCTGACCCAATATCGGAATCCAGCTGACCAATGTCAGGACGAGCAGCGGCTTAACCCATCCCTTGTCGCGCGTGAGCATACGCCACGACGACATGAAACCAACTTCACCAGTTTGCATGCGTGCCTCAATTCCTCAGTCTTCGCCATTTGCATGACTGAAGTGTATCCCGATGAACGCGGTAGTTTCACCTGCAACACCCATCATTAAGCACAGCTTAAGCCGCTCGCAAGAACCCCCTAAGAGTACTGTTCCCCGCGCAGACAGGGCCTGGGTCACAAGGCGGCGCACCCTGATAAAACACCCGCCGGCGCCACAACTCCCGTTGGCGTGACCCATGGTCGACATGCAAAAAACGAGCCACTCGGGCTCGTTAACGCGATGCATGATGGCGGAGGAGGAGGGATTCGAACCCTCGTACGGGGAGTACCCGTAAACGGTTTTCGAGACCGCCGCATTCAACCACTCTGCCACTCCTCCGTAGGATGTGAAAACGGCACGCGATCCAATTGGATGCGTGCCGCTGAAAGTTCTGGCGGAGAGTCAGGGATTTGAACCCTGGAGACGCTTTTGGCGCCTACACGATTTCCAATCGTGCTCCTTCGGCCACTCGGACAACTCTCCGTGAATGCAGGGGCTATTGTACCGTAAGTTGGGTGGGATGCAACAGTAATTCTTGGAAAAGGAGGCAAAATTGCTCCGCTCCCTCCACAACTACCTCCGCTAAGATGGTTGAGCCAGCTCATTTTCCCAGGGAGGCACCGTGTTTCCGGCCGTACTCGCAGTCACGCAAAGCGCCGCCTCGGCTTCCGTCATCGCATCCGAAAGCGTCGCGATTCCACTCGCGTTCGAGCTGCTCGCCGTCGTCGTTGCAGCGGCGACGGGCGCGCTCACGGCTCGCGAGAATAAGCTCGACCTCGTCGGCGCCATCGGTTTGGCGGTGCTCGTCTCGCTCGGCGGCGGTCTCATCCGTGACGTGATCTTGCAGGAGGGCAACGTCTACATCCTCCGCCAGCCGCTCGCCCTGCCCGTCGCCGTCGCAACGGCCGCGGCGGTGTTCACGTTCCCCGTCATGGTCGAAAAACCCGACCGCCTCGTGGCGGTACTCGACATCTTCTCCGTCGGCCTGTTCGCCGTCATGGGCGCAGATAAGACGATGCTCTACGGCTACCCCGCCATCACCTGCGTCATGATGGGCTTTTTCACCGCCGTCGGCGGCGGTCTGCTGCGCGACGTCTGCCTCGCCCGCGTGCCCTATATCTTCCAACGCAGTAACCTGTACGCGATTGCGGCGATCGCAGGCGCACTCACCTACATCGTTCTCGTGCAATGCCTCGATATTTGGAACATCGCCGCAGCCGTGATAGGCGTCGCCGTCACCATGGCCGTCCGTTGGTGGTCCATCCGCTACAACATCATGAGCCCCACCGAGGTCGATCTGCACAAGCTGCCCGAACCGGTCAAAAAGGTCGCCCGCCCGGTGGTTCGCCCCGTGCGCAAGGCGGCTCAACATGTGAGTACCAAGACAAGCCAGGCTGCTGAGCAGGCCCGCCTGCGCAAAATCGAGCGTCAGCACAAGCGCGATCGCCAGCGGGAGACCCGCCGCCATCGACGCTAGCCGGCAAAGAAAACGGGTCGCCGTCCGAAGACGACGACCCTCAGCCGTTCAGCTGTGCGCGCCGAATACTAGTGCTTGCGACGCTTGGACGCAGCGGCCAGGGCAGCGACGCCGGAGATGCCGACGGCCATCATCGGCAGCATGGACGCATCGCCGGTCTTGGGGAGCTTGTTCGTGGGCCTGGCAGCCGGCTTGGCAGGCTCGTCCTTCACCCAACCGCCATACAGCGTGGTATCGGCCGTGACGGCATCCTTCGCGAAGTCCCACTTCTCGGCAACAGTACCGTCAGCGTTCTTCACCTTGAACCAACCCAGGAACTTCCAACCCTTGAGGGTGGGGGCGGCAGGCTCCTCAAGCAGAGCCCCGTCCTTGACGACAACGGCAACAGGCTTGCCGGCGCCGGATTCAAAGGTCACCGTAAGCTCCTTGGGGAGCTTAGCCAGAATAGTCTCCGCCTTGGTCATCGTTTTAGTGAGCTTGGCATCAGCGAAATAGGTGTTGCACACCGCACAGTACCAGTGCTCGACGACGCCCTCGGCCTCAACGGTCGCAGGCTTTGCCGGAACATGGATTGCCTTGTGGCCGAGTTTGGCAATGACAAGCGTGTTGGGGTCGGTGACCGGAGTCTTCATACCCTCATCCAGGTACAGATCACCGCAGTCCTTGCACTTCCAGTGCGCTTTCGCACCGTCCTTGTCGCAGGTAGCGGGAACTTCAGCAACCTCGACGAGCACGTGCTTGTGCACACCGAAGCTGCCGTCGGGGTTCTTGTTCAGGCCGAAGCCAGGAACGATGTAATCCTCGTTGGGAATGGCGCCCTCGTACGTACCGCCGGAGACCTGCACGTCGTTCGACGTATTCTCCTTGCTATCGGTGAAGATGACCTGCTGGTCGCCCGTACTGACGAACGTTCCGCCGCTTACAACCACCTTGCCGTCCTCGAAGCCCTTGGCACCCATGAGATTGAAAACACTACCCTTGGCGCCATCTGAAGGATCAATGGTACCGCCAGTAATGGTCAGGTCGTTCCAGTTGAGGATGGCGGCGTTGGCGCCATTCTTCACCTCGCCGCTCTTGATCACCATGACGCCATAAGAATCGTTCTTGATGTATTTACCGCCCTCAATAACACCGCCGTCAACCGTCAGCTTGGCAACATAGCCGTCCTTCTCGGGCTTGCCGCTATACCAGCCGTTGTCGACAACGCTCGAGAATCCGGCAGTTTTGCCGTCCGCGAGGAGCAGCTCGACCCTGGAGCCAGCCTTGAGCGTCAAATCCCCGCGATTCAAAACGGTGTAATAGGAGTTTCCGTTGCCCGAATTGGGCTTAAGCGTACCCGCCTCGGCAGAGCGCTTGAACGTTCCGCCAGAAAGCACGGTAACGGAACCTTCCTCGGTTACCAAAGCGGCGCGCCCATGCGACACATTATCGACCACACCACCGCTGGCAGAATCCACAACCGTGAGCTCACCCTTGTTGGTGATGGTGTGCTTGCCGGCAACGTTGGTGATCTTGTGGCCAGCGAGGTCAAGGGTAGCGACCTTGCCCGCAGGGATGACAACGGATTCGGTCACGTCGGTCAGAAGCTGAACGGTCGCGCCGTCGGCCGCGGCCAGGGCGTCCGCGAGCTTCGCAAAGGTCACAACGTCACCACTGGGCTTAACCACGGCGGCAACGGCCTTCTCACTCGGCTTGACGAGCGTGCCGCCCACCCACTCATGGCCATCGGGCGCAGCCAACGCGACGGACGGGTCCTTAACGACCTTGATGGTCCCTGCGGATTCGCCGTCACAAACAAGCGTGGCGTTGGAAAGGTTTCCGCCATTGATATTCAGACCGAACGGACCCTTGCCAGTCGCGGCGCCGAAGACGCTCGTCTCGATAACGCCGGCGATCTCGCCCGCTCCCTTCTCGACCGTCACGACAACAGACTCGTAACCTGCGAAGCGACAAACATCGAACGCCGCCTTGGGGCCGGCCCCGCCGGCGTAAATGTTGGTACGGGCGCCGATAGTCACGTTGCCATTGTTATTGGACAGCGTGTACTCGGTGCTCGGACCGCCCTTGAGTGTGACGCCTTCCAGCTTGAGATTGCTGTAGTTCTGAATAAGAATCTTTCCGCTCGCGCTTTCGGTGGTGATGACACCGTTTTGGAACGTCAAATTGCTACCCATGAGCAGTTGGAATGCGTTGGTCTCGGTACCCGTCGAACCGACCATGGGATCGGTCACCGTGTACGTGTGCCCGTCAAGGTCGAAGGTGAACTCCTGACCCCCGGCAACTTGAACGCCCGGTCCGGTCAGATCCTTCGTCAGCTTGATAGTACTGCCCTGTGGCTCCTTCTTGTCGACGATCGCCTTCACCGCTTCGGGCACCGAGGCGTACGCACTGTCGCCAATCATGACGTCGCCCTCAGCCGCATGCGCGGCAGGCGCAAATCCTACGGCTGCAGCGATCATCACCGCGAGAAGCGATAGGATGCGTGGGGCCTTACTCCATTTTCTCATCGTTCGGTCCTTCCGCTCGCTTGCTCGGCCTTCTGGCCGCTCAGAAACAAAATACACCGTTGCAAACAAAGGAAATCCAACCCCTGAACGACCTATCGCCAATCGTCGTGTTTTGTCACCTGAACGGTGTGCTACCAGGCCTTTAACTGCTTGATACAGATGATGCCGAGAGCGGTACAACCACCCTCGGCATCACGCCTGGACCCATATCCGATTAACGAAGAGCATGGCCTCTTGAAGATTTATTTCGACTTTCCCCGCATCTTAACCACGATGCCGGCGGCGACGGCGACACCTCCGATCACGCCCATGATCACGACCGGAATAGCAGAGTCGTCACCCGTCTTCGGCAGAAGGTTCAACGGCGCAAGGACAACCTGCTGGGCAGTGGGAGACGTCGGCTGCATCGGGACGGCCGGCGCAGGCGCCTCAAGCTTCGGCAGCACCGTGTCGGTCTTCTCAATCACCTGCACGAGGCCGGCATCGGCAAACACGAGGCCACAGCGGTCGCACTCCCAGTACTCGGTATTTCCCTCTGCCTGGGTCGTCGGCTCCACCGCGGGCACATGCTTGACCAGGTGCCCAGGATGCAAAATCACCTGCTCGCTCGGCCTGATCGTGTTGCGGCCCTCGGGATCGGCAAAAGACAACCCGCATCCGTCGCAATGCCAGTACTCGGGACGCCCGTCCACCATGCAGGTCGCCGGCACCTCGGCCACAAAGGAAAGCGCATGCTTGTGCACATCCATGCCGCCGAGAACCTCGCCCTCGATCTTCACCTCATTGAGCACGCGGAGGTTGCCATCGTTTTGAATCGCCACCGACTCGGCACCGGGTGCCGCCTTCACCACGCCGCTCTCCAGAATCGCCGTCGCACCGGGTTCGATCACCAACGCGGGAACACCAGAGGCAGGAGCGATAAGCGCGGCGGTTGGTTCCACGGCATCTATCGTCACCGTTGCACCGGCCTTCACCGTGATGGTCGGCGTGCCGCCCATGCCCTTGAGCGTATGGGCGAACAGGCTGATCCTGAGGTTCTTGCCGGCAGGAACCGTCACAGACTCATTCAAATTGTCAATCAGCGTGGCACCGGATCCCGTGAGATCGGGATCGACGCCGATGGCATCGACCGCCTCCTGCAGCGTGTCGAAAAACGTTCCGAAAACCGAGACGGGCCCGATGTTGAAATCCGGGAACAGCGGCCCATCCAACAGCCCCGCCTGCTCTCCGGCGACGTGCCCGGCGGGCTCTTCCGCACGCGCCACAGCTGGGGCCACGGCAAAACAGGCCAGCAAACCGGAAAGGGCGACTGCCGCCGCACCCCGAACCATCTTCGCGAACTTCATGTTCAGTCCCCTCGGATTACGCCTCGAAGCTCAGCTGCTCAAGGCGATCGAACAGGACGTCGCGGCGGGTGAGGAAGTCCCACGGGTCGAAAATCTCGTCGAGCGTCTCGGGCGTCACAGTGCACTCGGGATCGGCCTCCAGGCGAGCGCGCAGATCCAGACCATCCACGGCGGCGTGAACGTCATCCCACACGGCCATAGAGTTGCGCTGCACGATCTTGTACGCATCCTCGCGCGAAATGCCCGTATCGACCAGGGCGAGCAGCACCTTGGAGGAATAGATCAGGCCGCGCGTGAGATCGAGATTGGCCTTCATGCGGGCGGGATACAGGATGAGACCGTCCACGATGCGGATGAGGCAGGTAAGCATGTGGTCGAGCGCCATGAAGCTGTCCGCCTGGGCAACACGCTCGGCGGAGCTGTGCGAGATGTCGCGCTCATGCCACAGCGCGACGTTATCGAACGCGACCTGGGCGTTGGCCTTCACGACGCGGGAGAGGCCGCAGACCTTCTCAAGCGTAATGGGATTGCGCTTGTGCGGCATAGCCGAGCTGCCCTTCTGACCCTTGCGGAACGGCTCCTCCACCTCAAGGGTGTCGGTCTTCTGGAGGCTGCGGATCTCGGTAGCGATACGGTCGCAGGTCGCAGCGGTAGTGGCGAGCACGCCGGCCAGGTACGCATGGTGATCGCGAGAGATAACCTGGGTGGACAGAGGATCGTGTGCCAGACCGAGATGCTCGCAGACATACTCCTCGACGAACGGGTCAATGGAGCTGTAGGTGCCAACCGCTCCGGAGATGGCTCCGAAGGCGACGTTCTTGCGGGCGTCCACCAGGCGGTCGAGGTCACGCTTGAGCTCCCAGGCCCAGCTGCCGAACTTCATACCGAAGGTCATGGGCTCGGCGTGGATGCCGTGGGTACGGCCCACGCACAGGGTGTTGCGCTCCTCGAACGCGCGGCGGCGGCAGATCTCTCCGAGCTTGCGCACGTCCTCGATGATGATGTCGGTCGCCTGGACGAGCTGGTAGCACAGGGCGGTGTCACCCAGGTCGGAGCTGGTCATGCCGTAGTGGACCCAGCGGCTGGGCTTGGGCTCGCCCTGCGGGACCTCGGCGTCGATGTGCTCGCCCATGTTGGTGAGGAAGGCGATGACGTCATGATGGGTGACCGCCTCGATGGCGTCGACCTCGGCCCTATCGAACCCGGCGTGCTCACGAATCCAGGCAGCATCCTCTTTGGTGATGCCGCACTGGCCGAGTTCGGCCTGGGCCTCACAGGCGAGCACCTCAATCTCCTGCCAAACGGCGTACTTGTTCTCGAGCGAGAAGATGTGGGCCATCTCAGGACGGGCGTAGCGATCGATCATGACGAGGGCTCCTTTCATGAAAAGAGCCCGACACCTCCACGGTACCGGGCTCTTATGGCTTCAATGGAGCGGGTAACGGGACTCGAACCCGCGAATGTCAGCTTGGGAAGCTGATGCCTTACCACTTGGCGATACCCGCGTGCGGTTAATCCTACCACGCGCACTCCCGCACAGGCAACCGACGTCTTTGCGCTCTTTCTTTGAATGAAAACAGGCAAAAAACGAAGGCCCTGTGAACTGCTCACTGCATGGCGTCGTCTTGAACTGGGAGACGGCACGAATGGTCAGTTTTTCTCAGCTTCTTACCAAAGCGACGACAGGCGAATCGAGATGCTCTCGGGATTTCGCATCGTAGCATCGCCCCACGGGCAACGCACCACAAACACAGCCGCCCGCGTTCAACCACGAGACCACGGGAGGGCACGATGATCGACAAGAGGAAGAAACCGACACGCGGGCTGATCGGAGGTGGAAACGCCAAAAAGGGACGTACGGCAACCGATGGAACCGCGGCGCGGCAGGCGCGCGGGCGTCGGCGGACTTATCCCCTGCCGGGCGCGACACTCAACGCCAGAGCTCGTACCATTCTCATATTCATCCTCATATCTGCAGCATTTTGCGCACTCTCAGGTCTCGTGGGACCCTGGTCGCGCAGCGCGTTCGCCGCAGATGGCTACACGCACACATTCCCCAACGGAAATACGGTTGAGGTGCATCCCGACGGGACGGTCACGGGCACCTGCGTGATGTCGGGCAACGCCGTTGTGGGAGGCAAATTCAGCGGAAATGTCACCATGCCGGACGGCGCGACGTACCCCGCACTCTGTTATGAAGTGGTCATCGGGGTGCCGAACCACAGCCTGTACCCGGGTCCCTGCGACGGCGCATATCCTTTTGAGGCAAAGCGAAACCCAAACGGCACGTACTTCGTGTTGATCAAAAGCCAAAACGCAGCGGCCGGCGCACCGGGCACCGTGCCAAGCACCTATCCCTACCAGCGCTGCTGTACCAGAGAATGGAAGCTCGTACTCGATGTGGACGTCGAGTTCGCCAAGCGCTCCAAGGCGCCGAGCCTGACTGACGGCAACTCGGCATACACACTGGGCGGGGCCTCCTTCGACATATACGACGCCGCGGATGAACGCAAGGTCACCTCCATCACCATGGATGCCGGCGGCAAGGCCCGCTGCAAGCTCGCCCCTAACAAGAACTATTACGCCGTGGAAACCAAGGCGCCCCAGGGCTACAAGCTGCATCGGGGCCGTATCCCGTTCCATGTGGACCCCAAGGGCACCGCGATTGTATTCGAGGACGCGCCGGGGACCGTCTCCCTCACCGTTCGCAAACAAGATGCCGCCACCGGCGGCGGAGCACAGAGGGGCCTCTCCCTAAAGGGCGCCCAATACGAAGTGACCTCCCTGTCGACCCAGGGATGGAAAACGCATATGACAACGGATGAACGCGGCGTCGCCACGGCGACGAACATCCCTCTGGGCCGTATCTCCGTGGTTGAGACAAAGGCACCCGAAGGCTATCGGCTCGATCCTACCGTGCATACCTACGAGGTGAACGGCGGCCAGCTTGGGACATCGGGCGTGTTCGAACTCTCACCCAAAGAAGGTTACGGCGAAGTGCCCCGGGCATTCGATATCGAGGTGGTGAAATACCTCGAAAATGGCAACGAGGGCTCCGGATTGCAAAAGCCGGGTGCCAAAGTACGCTTTGACATCATCTCAAACTCGACCGGCAAAACCGTCGGCTCCATCACGACCGACGACCGCGGAAGAGCGTCGAGCGCGGGCAGGTGGTTCGGTGAGGGATCGCGCATCGACGGCATCAAGGGCGCCATCCCCTACGACCGAAAAGGATATACCGTCCACGAGGACCCCGACAGCACGCCCGCGGGCTATCAACCATGCCCCGATTGGGTCATTGGGACCGACCAGATGGTAGACGGAAGCACGTTGCACTACATCGTCGACAATGACTTTGTCGGATCGCGGGTGCAAATCGTGAAATGCGACGCCGCCAGCGGTCAGCCCATCCCACTCGAAGGGTTCGCGTTTCAGGTGCTCGACAAGCACAAGAAACCGATATCCCAGGAGGTTTGGCATCCCAATCATGCGGTGATGGACACTTTCACCACCGACGCCACGGGATGTGTTACGTTGCCCGAGCCGCTCGAACCGGGAACCTATTACATCCGGGAAACGAAAGCCGTGAAACCCTATCTGATCAACGGGGACGAAATCGAATTCGACATTGCCGACGACGCCGAAACGCAACCGCTGACCGTCGTGCGCATTTCAGACGAACGAGCGACGGGATCGGCATCGATCGTTAAGCGCTGCGCCGATGACGCCTGCCCATGGTGCGAGGAGGGAAACGCAATCGAAGGCGCGCGCTTTATCGTGGTAGCCATGGAAGACATCGTGAACCCGAATGGCTCCGTCGATATGCCCAAGGGTGCGACGGTCGAGCTCGACCCCACCGACGAAAGCGGTGTGGCCTGTATCGATGGGTTGCCGCTCGGCAGCGGGAACGCTCGATATGCGTTCGTCGAGGTCGAAGCGGCCCCGGGACACATTCTCGACCCCACCCCCATACCCTTCACCCTGAGCTGGGTCAACGCGGAAACACCCGTGGTCGACATCGAAGTGACGCATAAGAATGCCCCCACCGAAACCGTCATACATAAGACCGATGCGTCGACGGGAGCGCCCTTGGCCGGAGCATCGTTCGATGTCTGGCCTCGACAACTCGAATTCAAACAGCAGGTTGAGCCCGAGCGGATGGCCAGCGACGGGAATCTGGGGTCGCTGCTGATCACGAACTGCATCGGCGCTCGCGACTGGGAGAACGTCGAGATCCGACTTGACCAAAAGGTCGACTACGCACTTGCCAGGGCGTCGGTCCCCGTCGGCTACTCCTTACATCTCACCCGAATTTCCGACAGCGGAGAAAAGGAGGTTGGGACCTCTGAGTCCGATGCGACGCGTGGCGCCGAGCGCGTAACGCTCGGCGATACGGACGATATGCTGGCGCCCGGCACGTATCGGATCGATCTGCTTGATGCAGACGGGACGGCCGTACACGCCGACTACGAAAAGGAACTCCGCATCGAAGCGGGCACGTCACACCTCATCGCCTACACTCCGGGCATATTCGGCATGAGGGGCCGGGTTTCCGTCGAAACGAGAGATATCGAACTCGAATCATATGAGACCGACGACTTTGACCTGAATGGCGATCTGGCCATCATCAGAGACGTTAAACCGGGGTCGTATCGGCTAAGCACAACATCGACCAGCGATGAGAAGCTGAGCGCAAAAACGGATGTGGAGATTGCTTTTGGCGAACCGACTCATGTGCAATGGCGTGAGTCCCAGCTCTATCGCACGGATCACACACTCGTACCATATGCCAAGAAATATCTGGATGCGGCGTTTTCCCGTGCGGGCATTTCAACGGTGACGGACGAACATGGAGACATTGCCCTAACGCACCTTCCGATGCTGCCCCATGAACTCGACGCGCTCTTCAACCTGATTGCGCTCGAAGAGCAGCAAGATCAGCCCCGGCATATGGCTGGACCGAGCACCCGCGAGGCCGAAGAGGAGGCGTTGACCTGGTGCGTTCAGGAAATGCATGCGCCCGCCGGATACGTTGCCAACAGAGAGGTTCACACATACGCAACCCAAATCATGCCGAACGAGGAGGGGGTCGCATCTCAGCGCATCGACATTACCAACGACTACACCAAAGTCGAAATCACGAAGCGGGCATCTGAAACCGAGGAGCCGCTTGCGGGCGCACTGCTCGAACTCACGGACGGAGAGGGCAACGTTATCGAAAGTTGGACGAGCACAACGGAGGTCCATCGTATCGAACGGCTCGAACCGGGATCCTACACGCTGACAGAACTCAGATCTCCCCACACACACGAACCGGCCGCAGCGCTCACGTTCAACGTGAAACCAACGACGGACGTCCAGATGGTCTCACTCCACGACAGTCCGATTAGCGTGTCGGGCAAAATCGATAAACGTCAGGAGATTGCGAAACCCGCTGCTCCGGACGCAGAAGCGAATGGAGATGGCCTCAATCGCGCGAAGGCGCGGGAAAGCGAAGACGGTTCGTTCTCGTACGCCCTCGACTATCGAAATGACAGCTCAAGCTGGGTGGATGAGTTCACCGTTGAAGACAATCTCGATGCGGCCGAGAACGGCATGGCTGAGCTGACGGGCATCACGACCGGGCGGTCGCACGGCGATTATGACGGGAAGTTGAACGTTTGGTATCGCACGAACCTCAACCGAGAAGACGACGCGGAGGAAAAGAACGCCAATGCAACGCTTACAGATGGGCACGTGAACCCTTGGCTTGACGACGCGGCAGTTGCGAACATCGTCGGCGCGGATGGTCGAGTGAAGGACTATGGGGGCTGGAGACTGTGGAAGGAGGGGGTCTCGGCCACTGAGAGCACCTTCTTGTCCGTCTCCGATCTGCCCCTTGAATCGGGCGAGGCCATCACCGACATCCGTCTCGAGTACGGGTGCGTGAACAAGGGCTTTACGTCGAGACCGAGCCAATGGGATGGCGCGGACATCAAACATCCGCATGACGATTGGAACCCCGTTCCCCCAACACATGGAAAAAAGCAGAATGCAGACGGGGAGTCGACAGACGCATATGCGCCAACGCTGATCCATATGCGCGCGCTGCCCGCGTACACCGGCGGCAGTTCGATAGACAACCGCGCTCATGTTTCGCTCTACCGCAATGGAGGTGGTGAAGGCCTTGAAGCGCACGACAGCGACGCCGTCCATCAAGAGGCGGCAAAGGCGCAGGCACATCCAATCATCAGCCTCGATCAGACAGGAGCCGCCCCTTTGCCCAGAACTGCAGTTGGCCTCTCCATCGCAAGCATCGTCGCCGCAGGATACGCATGGCAACGAAAGCGCTGGCGAAGCGGTCGAACGGCGAGTTCTGCTGACTTGCGTCCTAAGCGCGATTGCGGGCGCGGGACTCTCTGCGGCCGAATCACTCACATCCGCTGAACGGAAGACGAGAGACCTGCGTGAAAGAATTCGATTTCAGCCAAAGTCTAAGGAGAGGGGATGCGCCGAGCTGGATTGGAGGTCCCTTGCTCAAATCAACTCCGAAATCGTGGGTTGGATCACGGTTTCGGGCACAAGCATCGATTTGCCCGTTGCCCTGCCGTCAAAGAACAAGGCGCGCGATTGGTACCTCGATCACGACGCATGGGGGAAGCGCAGCGAACTCGGCTGCCCCTACCTTGACGTGAGATGCGAGGAACGAGGGGCGCACCTGCTCGTGTTCGGGCACAGACTTGGCCGATCGCACCACATGTTCACCGAGCTCGCAGGAACTCATGAGCAATCCACCTTCGATGCAATCGGAAACGCAACCTGGAATAGCCGAGCGGAAAGCGAGGTATTCGAACCGGCTCTCTCACTTGTTGTCGACAAAGACGACGCCCTCATACAACGGTTCGAATTCGATTCGCCTTCGGAGCTGCGAGACTGGTTGACCGATTTGCTGGCCCGCTCCGCCGCGCATACAGGAAACGCGTCCGACATCGCTCTGGAAGCTCGTCGGGCTCTCACCCTTGTGACATGTGCGGAGGCACGGCGCGGCGGGCGGCGGCGGACCCTTATTGTGTTTGCCACTCGATAAGGAATTGCGAACGGCTGCCGATGCAACGAACCCCGGGGTTTTCCCCGGGGTTCGCCCTTCGATGATTCGATATCAGTCCCTCGACGCGGCTCGCGTCTCGAAATCGATTTCGTCCAGCTCTTCGCCCTTCTGCTGTTCAGCTTCGACACGTTCGGCACGGATGCTCTCGGGCGTCGACCACATGCCGCCCAAGAAGAACGAGAGGCCCAGACCGAGCAGAACGGCAACGGTGGCCCCTATGAGATATTGGACCCAATGTTCCTTGATGAACTGAATCACACGTCCCCCTCAGGCATAAACCGTTACGAACGACGGATGACTTCGGTCACCACGTCAGACACGACGGCGACGTTCTCAAGGTCGACGTTATAGGGCTGATCCTCCTCGGTGCGAGCAAGGGCGAAGCCGGTACCCTCCACACCGCCGATGGTCAGCGAGCGGAGACTCATGTTCATTGCAACCTGAGCATCGGTGGTGACATACGGCATATCAACCGTGGGGTACTCGTGATGGAAATCGGAGCTCACACGCTGGACGAGCTTGGTGATGCGCTTATCTCCCTTGAGAACTCGCTCCTCGCCCTCGGTGGAGAGCATCGCGACCTGACCGGCACCGACGCTCTCGAGGTTGATGAGGAACACGCCGCGAAGCTTATCGCGATGGGCATCAAGGAAGGCCTGCATACCAGCGTTCCCGTTTTCGGAAGCGCCGGTCGCGACGAACCAGATGTCGTGACCGAGCAGCTCGTCGTCGCCCATGTCCGCAATGGCCTCGCGCAGCTCCTCCTCAGACGCATCGCCGAACGGGGCGGCACCGCCCTTCCAGTCATCGTCGTCAAAGTTGTCCCAAGAGCCGATATCGTGACCGCTACGCTTGGCGTCGAAGGAATCGTCAACGCCGAGCCAGTCACTCATGCTGTCCTCGTCCTTATTTTTGCGACCGAAAAGACGGGACAGACCTCGACGCGGCTTCTCAGGCTCGGGTGCCGGAGCGCTGATGGTCTCGAATGCACCCTCGGGAGCGTAGCCTTGCTCAAACGGAGCGGGGGAGCTGATGACCGTGAAAGCGCTGCGGGCCTCAGCGGCCTGCTCGTCGAGAACGGGGGCCGTCACAGAAGGAGCGGCGGGAGCGGGCGCGGCCATGGGAGCGGCGAAAGGATCCACCGGGGTCGCCGACGGATCGGGAAGATCGAACAGGGATGCGCGATTGGCGGTCTCGGGTGTGCGGGGCTTGGGCGCCGATGCGGTGCTGGGGACGTTGATCACACGCTGGGGACGGGCGGGGACGGCACGGTTGACCTCGGCCATAAGCGAGTCGACCGTTTCGACCGGCTGCACGGGCATGGCCACGGTACCGGAAAGATCGACCGAGCTCTCCTCCGCGGGCATGGTGAACATCTGCGTCGCACCGTCGGCGGAAGCCTCCTCGACCGATCCGTTCGGGGAGGGGGCGACAAAGGTGTCTTCGATTGCAGGAACGTCGTCATCGGAAGCGGAAGCGACATCGGGATTAGCAACATCCTCCATGTCGGCACCGGAGTCGAAGGAGTCATTCTGGGAGCCATCGTCCCCAGTCTCAGGCTGCTCGACCTCGGACTGGTCAACCTCAGCCTCAGGTTCGGACTCAGCCGCCGCATTCTCCGCGAGGGGCTCCTCCTCGATAACCTCATACTCGGCCTCGAGGATATAGTCATCCTCCTCGACGGGCGCGAACGCCTCGACGAAAGCGGCATCGTCCTCAACCTCATCGGCGGACTCGAGAACGTCTTCCTCGACAAACGCCTCCTCGGCGTCATCGATGCGCTCTTCCGCGACTTCCTCGATTGCAACGGGCGCGGATTCTTCAGCCTCGATGGGCTCATGCTCAGCGAATTCAGGAGCCGGGACCACGACGGAGGCAGCCGGGGCGTCGCTCTCATACACGAAGGAGCAGGACTCGGGCATCATTCCCAGGGCGCGAATGACATCGGCACCGAAACGGATGTTGCCCTCGGAGTTCACGCGGAACGGCGGCTCATCCTCAGCAGCGACGTCCAGGTCGAGCTCGACCTGGCCCATCTCATCTTCGGGAAGCTCATTTGCCACGACCTGCTCGGCGGCGTGCTCGTCGACAGGAGCCTCCTCGGCGCTTTCGGCATTCACAACGGCGGTGTGATCGGATTCGACGATCTCGAAGATCGCCGTCCCCTGCTCGACGGGTTCCTCCTCGACGACAACCCCCTCGACATCCGCATCTTCGTCGGCGGGATCGGCCTCGGTCAGGTTGACAGCCGTCATCCCGGCCTCGAGCTCGGCGGCGTTCATTGTGGACGTAGAGCCGAAATCGACCGCCTCGACGGCGTCCTCATCTTCGGGCTGCTCGCTCTCCGCGCCCTCGACGGTCAGCTCATCCTCTGCGCCCTCCTCCATCTCATGCGGATAGGAGGCCTGGGCAGCGGCAGCGGCCTCTGCAGCGGCGATGGCCTCCTCGAGGATGCGCTGCTGCTCGGCAAAGTACTCGTCGGCCGGCTGATCGGAAGGGAACTCCTCGCCCATCTCGTACGGGGCAACGGCGTCCATGACGCCGAGCATGGCCGCGACGGAGGACTTGTTGCACACGGCGCCCGTGGTGTAGGGCAGGAAGAAGCGATTGGCGATGATGGCGATGCCGTTCGCAAGCGGAATCAGGGCAGCCACGATAGCGAGCACCCACAGGACGACCTTTGCCGGATCGGGCAGCGGAAGCACGCGCACGATGGCAAAGATAGCGGGAGCGACCATGCAAGCGGGAAGGAGCTTCACGATGAGCGGACGGTACGCGGCGAAGGGCTCGGAGCTCAGCAGGTCGGCGCGCGGAGAGTCGTAGTGCGCCACAACGACCACCGGGCGGTTGCGGGGAGATGCGAGCGGGCCCGTGGCCTTGTGGTAGGCGATGACGTTCTGGCTCAGACCGCCGGAACCGAGGTTGGAAAGAACAGGGCGACCGGAGCGCTCGAGGACGAAGAGAACCGCTGCGGCGACAGCGATCAGCAGGCCCACAATGCCGGCAG
>ERZ779866.2235-NODE-2235-length-17842-cov-3.486816_pt1 | contig 17842 bp, 19 predicted proteins | sample MGYA00511248_ERZ779866 | MGnify/ENA primary metagenome ERZ779866 (study PRJEB29588, sample SAMEA2155758) | human gut metagenome | biome: human gut; feature: human-associated habitat; material: faeces | place: Denmark | collected 2008/2010 ... | reverse complement strand
AAATATTCATAACAACGCTCTCATGAACATTTACAAATTCATTAGAAAGTTTTACATATGGGTGTTGCTCAAGATATTTCAATGCTTTCTGTACCTTTTCCTGTTTCAGAATCTGTAGGGCATCTCTGCCTATAATACTGAACATATAATTATCTTCTGCGCGTGTTCCTCTTAAAATAACCTGCACATTATTGAGTTCTTTTACTTTGTCAGAAAGCACGTCTGTCATATCTGTTTTGATAAATCCCGGTGCAATGGCGTTGACCGTGATCTTGCGGCTGGCAAGTTCGAGCGCCAATGCTTTGGCAGCGCCGATGAGGGCCGCTTTTGCCGCCGAGTAATTGACCTGTCCGCGATTGCCCATCACGCCCGATACAGAGGAAATCACAATGATTCGGCCGCCTCGGCGTGTGTGTACCAAAGGCATGATGAGGGGCTGGGTGATGTTATAGAAGCCCTGAAGGTTCGTATTGATGACGCTGTCCCAATCGTCAGGAGCCATGCCGGCAAAGGTGACGTCGCGCGAAATGCCCGCGTTATGAATCATCCCCCAGTACATACCGTGGGTTTCAATATCAGCTAAAAGTGTTTCTCGGGCAGCCTCTCGGTCGGCAATGTCAAAATGCAGACTGCGCACAATGACGCCCAGCGCTCGCACAGCCTCTTCGGCTTCTTTTAAAGCGCTGCTTTCGGTTTTGCCGTGAAGGACAATATCGTATCCTTCTGATGCAAGTTTCATCGCGCAGGCTCGGCCGATGCCGCGTGAGGAGCCGGAAATAAAAACGGTTTTGTTCTGCGTAGGCATTTAGTGTTCCGTCAGAAAGGATTCAATGTTTTTCGGTTCAAAGGCATTGACGGCGGCACGGGCGACAATTTGACCGTCAATTTGCACTTCACACTCAAATTGTGCGATGCCTTCGTCTTCGCTTAAAAAAACTCGGTTGGCTCTGCAAATCAATTCAGTGCCGACAGGTACAGAAGTTACCTGTGACTGCAGTTTGCGTGTGCCGAGAAGAAATCCCACGGGAGGCGGCAGTCCTGCTTTTTTGGCTTGCCAGCTCGTCCACATCGCCATGGTTTGGGCCATGTATTCGATCAGCACCCAACTGCCGATTGAGCCGTTGCGGGCAAAGAGATTATCGGCTTTTACGGTTGCGCGGCCGACAATGCCGGTCTCGTCCCCGCAGAGTGCCTCATCCATCAGAAGCATTCCCCGGCGGTGCGGAAGCAGTTCACTGGCGGCTAGGTTAATGGTTTCCATCGGCATTTCGCTCGATCAGTATCACGGCGTTATTGCCTCCGAAGGCAAAACTGCTGCATAAAGCACTTTCAAAATGACCTTCAGAGACGTTATCAGTCAAAAGTTTAATTTTAGCTATTTCAGGATCCGGTATGTCTTCAATGAGGTGTAGGGGCATCGTGTCTTTCTGCATTCCGAGCAGGCACGCCGCCGAAGATAATGCGCCTGCGCCCCCAAGCGTATGACCGGTAACAGGTTTGATGGAGCTTACAAAGGCCTGCGGCACCAAATCATGGATCGCCAGCGCTTCCATCTCATCGTTTTTTAAAGTCCCCGTGCCGTGAGCACAGACGTAATCGACAGATGTACGATTGCCCATTTCAAGAGCAGCGCTTATGGCCCGTTTAACACTGGTAGCTTCTGGGTCGGGTGAGGAGATGTGATAAGCGTCGCTTGTTTCGCCCCAGCCTGAGAGTTCATAGTCCGAAGCCTCATGATCGAGAATAAAAATGGCTCCGCCTTCGCCCAGATTGATGCCGTCTCGGTGCTTGCCAAAGGGCTGAGTCATATTGGCTGAGGTGGCTCCGAGAGCTTCAAAACCTGCCACTGTAAATAAACTCAGGGGGTCAAGACCGCCGCAAAGGGCAGCGTCAACAATACCGTGTTTAATGAGACGGGCCGCCGCAATCATGGCTTTAGTCGATGATGTGCACGCTGTGGAAATAGCGTAGGCTGGTCCGGTTAATCCCAAAATGGTTTTAAGCGCTGCCACCGGATTAAACATTTCCAAATCGGTATCCCGAAAACGGGGATCAACTTTGCCCTCGAAAAAATACGCTTCCGTTTCAGTCATTCCGGCAACGGACGTGCCCAAAATTAGAGCAATTCGATCAGATCCGTAGCGTTTCTTGAGATTTTCGACACGCTCAGAGAGTTTGACGGCAAGCGTTGCGGCGATTCGATTGCCGCGTCCCCAGCGAAGCGCCGGATTTGTGCCTGCGAGGGGAAATTGTTCACGAATCGCCTCTTCGGTCAAAATGGCATTGTCATCAATTTTGCCGAAATGAATACGGCTGCCGGCATAGTCCGTTATTACCGGCAGTGGCGGGCGCTTGGTGCCGACAAGCGCTTTGAGTAATTCTTCGTTATCACCTGCGGTACTTAGCGAAGAAAATTCGTGAATATAGACTCTGCGGCTCATTTGACAACGTTCGACTGAATGCTCAATCGGTAGTGGTGCAGATGATTTTCAAGCGTGACACTGCCTTGGGCGCTCTGAGCTTGGGTGCCCTTTTGATAGGTGACAGTCACAGCGGGCGTGGCAGAGCCCGGTGCAAAAATCTGCCGAGAGCTGCCATTTTCCACCAGTGTCCAATCTTTTAATTGGGTTTTAAGCGAGGCTGACGGCCAGTACACCAGCGCAATGTCGCGCATCAGGTACTGCGCCTGAAGTGCATCGGGAACCTGTTCGCCTCGCTCTTCGGTGATGACCATACCGTCGTAATCAATACTCCAGACTTTCATGCCCATTGCCATCAACGCGATTTTCATGCCTTTACGGTTAGCGGCAATCATGGCTTCAAATTCAGAGGGCTGATTTTGAGTAAATTGCTGATCAGCTTCAACGCGGATGCGCTGGTAGACATTAAAGACGCCCGGGTTGTCCTGCGGAATCGGTAAAACCGAGGGCATTTCAAGCGGCTGCTGCTCTGATGTTTGTGTTTCGGAGCTAAAAGAGGGCAGCCATTGATCTAAAACAGAGCAGGCACTTAAATTTAAAATCGCCGTGCCGCAAAGCAGGTACTTAATTACTTTGTTTTTCATTGATTGCATCCTTTCTGAAAGCGGGCGTCAGGCACCAGATGAAAAATTCTCCGATCATGATGCAAAGCCCGAAGCTTCTGAGCGCCGGTGTTTCGGAAAAAGCCAACAGCCCGAATGATAACAGTGTTGTGAGCACAGCAAAGGTGATGGCAGCTATCGTTCGGAGATTGGACTGAGAAGCTGAAGTGAGAAAGATTCCGTAGTCCAATCCCAGTCCAAGCAGCAGCACACAGGCAAGAAGCGAAAAAAGACTTAACTCCTGCCCCATCCAGCCGAAAGCGGCCATGGTAAGCGCAATGCCTGTGATGCAAGGCAGATAGGCTCGCCAGGCTTCGCGTTTAAAGCGCACAGTCAAAATAATGACGGTGGCGGCGATTGCCAGAGCCAAAAGCATCAGAACCCGATCACAATACAAAGCAAGCATTGATGAAATCTCTTGGGGATAGTCTAGCCAGAAGATATTTTTCTCGGGTTTTTCAAGTGAGCGGATAAGCGGAAGGTTTTCCTGCGTGATGCCGCTGATTAACACTAAAGCGCTGACACCATTATTCCCCTCTAAAGAGGGCGGGATAAGACCGAGTTTGAGAAGCGTTTCATAGGATACGCTCGCAGGTGCTTGGTCGCTTTGCTCGCCGCAAGCCAAGGGGGCGCCGAGCCAGGCTTTAAAACGAGCGCTTAATTTCCTGCATGAAGAATTTTTTAATTCATTGATTTCTAAATGTTTTTCTTTTGACGGCACCCAATCGGCGGCGCTCAAAAGTGAGGCATCGGAAAGACCGAGCCCGGCAAACTGTGTCTCAAGAAGCTCTTCTTTTTGAAGCAGTTCATCAACACTGTCGGCGTGAATGACAAAATATTGAGAAATTGATGGGGTATTGAGAATCGTCGTGAGGCTTGCGGTCTCTCTGAGCAGCTCGGGATCGGGTTTGTTGAGATCGTAAACGGACGCGTTTAAGTCGATGCGAGCAAGGCCGGAGATGACAAAGGCTACACCCAGAGTGATCACAAGAGCTCGACTTTTTCGGTTTAAGCTTTCCAAAGAAGGAATTTTTTGTAAGTGGGCAGCCAAGTGCTGAAGCCTTTCCCGAAAAGGCATCGTCTTTTTGACGAGAAGCGGCAGGCACAGAACCACTGCTGCGTAGGCGGAGACGACACCTGTGACGCAAAATAGGGCAATTTGAGTGAGTCCCGGAAATGGCGTTGAGGCCATGAGGGCAAAACCGACGGCGGTGGAGACAAGCGCCAGTGTGAGTCCGGAAAGGAGCTTGCGAAGTGTCAGCCCGGGGGCTTCATTTTTACCGAGCCTCGCGCAAAGATAATGCGCAGAATAGTCCACCGTGATGCCGATCAGAGTGGTGCCGAAAACAAGCGTAATTAAATGAATCTGTCCCAAAAGAGTGACTGTGGCAGCCACGGCGAGAATAAAGGCCTGGGCGCTTACCGCGATGATGAGTAAAAGAGCCCGGAGGTTGGCAAACCAGAACCAGGCGATGGCGATGATGCCTAGGGCAGAAAGCGACCCGATCAGGGTGAGTTCCTTTTGGGCTTGACTGGCAGCAGCCATGGAAAATACCGGCAGCCCTGTCATGAGCACCTGAGATTCGGGGGAGAGCCTTTGAAATTTTTCTTCAAGCGCAGCCAGTGCTTCGCCAGCGGCAGCGCTTTCTTTCATCACCGAGCGGTTGTCAATGCGCATAAAAAAGAGCGCATAGGTATTGGCGTCATGATCGGCCAGTAAAACGCCGTTCTCAAGTCTGACTTTAAATTGTGAGAGACGGTCGGCAAGCCACGCATCGGCAAGCCCCAGGGGGTCGTCAGCAAAAGTTAAGGCCGAAGCATTAAAGGGTGCGGAAGCTTTTCTTACCGCCCTTTCAAAAAGTGCGTCTTCCGAGGCCTTTTCAAGAAACTCGCGGTCCTTATCCGTTAATTGATGAAGTGCCAAAGACTTAAGTGTTTCGGCGGTTTGTCCGTCGGGCAATACTTCATCGGCCGCACTGAAAGCCGGGTGCTCTTTAAGCCATGCATTAAATGTCCGTGAAAGTGTCCGTATGCTTTCAGGCTCTTTATTACTGACAGTGACCGCCACGGTGATTGTGTCCTTATGACGGTCGGATAACGAGCGGCGAAGCCACTGTTCTTCATAGCTTGCGGTCTTGTCTTCAGGCAAAAGAGCGATGAGATCGGCATCGGGCCGGTGCGCAGAGAGCCACTGCGCGACAGTCACGATGGCCGTGAGCACCAAAAGTGCCCAAAGCAAAGCCGATATCACTCGCCCGCGCTCTTTCATAGCGGATCAATTCCTTTGGGCCACGTCTTAAGGGCCTTCTGCGAGGAAAGCGTCAGGCGTGTAGTTTCGTTTTGCCGGCTTGTCATTTCTATGACTTTCGGCATATCGGATCCTGACACGGTCATTGAGCTGAAGGCGGCATTAAGCGATGAATCCTTGCGGGTGACAAGCGTCATGGTCCAATGATCGGGGCTGCCCGTGAGTTTCACCTCAAAGTCTCGCGACAGGCGGCCTGTGTCAGCACCGAGAATGGCGAGCATCAATTCGTTGACTGTCTTTAAGTACGGGATGTCGCGCGAGGAAAGGTAACTGTCGGAATATTCACTTTGTGTGCGGATTCCCGCATCGGAAAAGATCATCGTGTGGGCAAAAGGTTTTTTTGTGACCCAAACAATGCCTTTTTTCAGATTCAGATAGTAAACGCCTTCGGTGCGCATGGGTTTGGGAAAGCCCGCAAGCTCGCGCTCCTGAACAAAGCGGCCGGTCGATAACGTTTGTTTGGCAAATGTTTGGGAAAGATCCTCAAGTTCAAGCGCAAAAACACTTGTACCTGTCATGCCCGAAATGCACAGGGCAGTGAGTGTCGATGCGATAACTCGTCTGATCATTTTTGCCAAAATCGATAAAAGTTAAACCAATCCAAAGGACTTTCAGCCAGGCCCCGCTCAAGTTCCCTGACGTAAGCGCCCATCAAGTTTGTGAGAGCATTTTGCCGCTCTTTTCTCGGCAATCTTACCGCATCGGCGATCATTGCAAAACGCACATGGTAACGGTTTGTTTTCTTTGTTTCATAGAGTCGGGGACTTGCCTCTCGCCAACACGTCATACTGATTAGGGGTAACTTCAAAATAAGGGCAAGAATCGCGCCGCCCGTGGGAAAGGTCGCAGGGCTCTTCAAAAAAGGCACGGACACAACGGAGTCCGATTGAATGGGAATTCTGTCTCCGGCAATAAAGATAAAGTAGCCTTGTGCGCACTTTTCCTCAAGCGTCATGATGCTTGCCGGATTTAATTCCGTCACTTCCATGAATTCAATATTTTTGAGCGCTTCTGCCTGATGCACCATATTGGTAAAGCGGGCGGTGTTGGCGCTGTGCACCAGTGCAATGATGGGCAGCTCCGAAATAGAGCCGTGATGCATCAGTGCCTCAACGCACCCCATGTGTGAAGTCAGCACCACTGCGCCTTTTTTCTGAGCAATCAGCTCAGTCATAACCGACTCATTTTCAATGACTAAATTTTCCGAATAATTTTTATCCCAGGCAGCCAGCATTTTGTCGAGAATCGTCTCGGCAAAACGGTACATGTGTTTTAAAGTTAAAAAGGAGTTGGGATCTTCGGAAAGGTATCCTGCGAGCCTGGCCCGCTTTAAATAGTCAAGACTTGCTCCGCGCGCGCGGCTGTCAGTTGCCCAAAGGCAGAACACCACGGGTGCCAAGGCAAAGCAAAAGGGCAGGCGCCCCAAAACCCGATAGAGGTTAAAGAGGAGCCTGATGCCGAGCACGGAAGTGCGCTCAACGTTGTTTGCCCAGTGATCAGTCTTTTTTGCCATTGAAGTGTCGGCCGATCAGACGCGGCAGTCTCATTAGCATTCCGAAAAAGTTTCTGGCATGCATTTTACTGAGATAGAGATTCTCGATGGGCTTGAAGTGACTGATGCCGTCAATCGGATAGGTTACCCGCACGGGCAGGTTCACGGGATCAAGCCCCAGCCAGTAAAGCTGAACAATGATATCGGGATCAAAATCCATGCGAAGACCGACAGCGGGTTTCATCGTAAGCCATTTTTCTACAGCTTTTAAAGGATAGATGCGAAAGCCGCAGAGCGCATCCCGAAAGGCAAAGGAAAGGGTGTTGACCGCGATCCAGAAATCCGTGATTTTGCGTCCCCATTTTCTTGAAGCGGGAACCGAGTCATCATAGAGGGGATAGCCGCAGATGAGTTTTTCGGGATTATTTTCCATCACCCTTAGAAATTCGGGGATGGCCCCAGGGTCTTGCTGACCGTCGGCATCAAGCTGAAAGGCATGCGTGTAGCCGCGCGCAATTGCCCATTGAAAACCCGCGAGCACGGCGCCGCCCTTGCCGCTGTTTTCATTAAGTCTTAACACGTGAATTCGCGGATCCTGCCTTGCCGCCTCACGGATCTTTTCCCGGGTATTTTCATCGCTGCCGTCATCGACAATCAAAACATCATGACCGAAAGCCAGGCAGTCGCCTGCGACCTTTTTAATCGTGTCCGGGTGGTTGTAGTCGGGGATGAGAAAAAGCGGTTTTAGCATAGCCCCGACCTTTTAAGCGTCTTTTTGAAGAAAGTGAACCGTTCCGGTGCTGTAGCGTGTCCGACCGTCGGGCGAATTAAAGCTGAAGTGAAGCCTTAACGTTTGAGGATCGAAATCAACCGTCAGTTTCAATTCTGTTTCTGGACGAATGATCGCCATGAATTTCAGATTGGTGACGCTGCTCACCTCAAGCGGCGTTTTTAAATAGCGGGCGGATTCCTCCACGGCAATCTGCACCTGGGCGACGCCCGGCATGATGGGCCAATCGGGGAAATGGCCGTCAAAGTAGGGCATTTTCCCTTTTGCCTTAAAAAAGAGCGAGAGGTGATTGCGGCTTAAATCCCAATCGGCGGGTTCCGGGTGCCGGGAATCAAAAAGCGCCGCGAGCGACTCAATGGTGTATTTACTTTGCGAATTGGTGGGCATCACGGGCTCAAAGCGCCAGCGGTGCGGCAAAAGGACCGGCTCAAATTCTTTTCTGAGCGTCCTTTCAATGGCTTTAATAAACTGCCATTTATCCTTTAAAAGGGATCGGGAAGAGCCGCTCGGGACGGCAACCACCGCAAGTTCTTGAGTCTTCGGCAGCAAAAAGGCTTTGGCCTCAAGGAGATAGCCGCTTTTTACGCAGGCTTTTTCAAGTGCTGTGAGGCTCAGACGTTTTTCCTCAATTTTGACGATTCTGTCCGTGCGCCCGAGCAAGGTGAATGCCCCGTCAGGACGCGTTTCTATCAAGTCGTTGCCCAGAGTCCAGTTGAGGGGATCGAGTCTTTGTGAGCGAACCTGAAGAATGCCCTCTTGGTTTTTGGAAAGTTCTGTGCCCGGCATGGCACGCCAGGCTGTGCTTACCGAATCAATGGTGCCGTCCTGATTGATTTTGCGCTGCCGCCAGGCAATGCCGTCCAATTCGGTGCTGCCCAGGATCTCAAAAGGCGTTTTGCCGAACGCAAGCGAGCTTAGTTTTAACCCCTCGTCATTGAGGGGACCGCCGGAGCTCACGAGACAATCAAGATGCGTGCGTCCGCTTGCCCAGTCAAGATCGGTGGGCAGGCGTTTAAGGTGCGCAGGGCTTGTCACCAGAATGACTTTCTCGTGAGCAAGCAGTGCCTGAAGAATATTTTCAGGAAAAACGAGGCGATCCGCTGTAATAAGGCGCCCGGTGGCTAGCGGCCAAAGCGCAGCCCAAAGAAAACCGTAGATGTGCTGATGCGAAACCGTAGAAAAAACAATCGCATCTTCGGCAGGGCGGATCGGGAAGTCTGAATCGAGCGTTTCAATATCGGCTAAAACCTGTGAGAGGGTTTTGGGAACACGCGTGGGCTCGCCCGTCGAACCCGAAGTAAAAAGTTCGGCGAGTATCTCGTTAAAGGAAAGGGTGAGCGTATTGACGTCATCGCCCCTGTTTTCCGCAAGGCACGGTGAATCGTCGAGCACAAAATAAGCGCCTTCGGCTTCGAGTCTCGTACGTGTGGCTTCTGTCAAGTCACTCGGCAGCACCGTCAGTGTCCGGGCGCACCAGGCGCCAAGCAGCGCTTCGCAAAAACGAATGCGGTTTTGGCAGTACAGTACAGTTTTGGGCGAACCCAATTGTCGGAAAAAGCGGCTCCAGCGGCCAACTTCTTCTAAAAAAGCCGAAACTGTAATGATCCGATTGCCTTCAAGACCAACGGGGGCAGAGGGATCACGGTGTTTGAGTGCGTCCAGAATATCCATAATCGGCAAAATTGAAAGGCTGATTGTCTAATTTTAGTGTTTCTTGATGACAAAACGGCGAAATAGCCACTCTCCGACTAAAAGAAGTCCGATCAAAAGATAAGAGACAAAGCCGTTATAGATTGCCCAAAGGGCCTCGTCGGCTGCCACTGCTGTCCAAAGAGCTACGCAGCCGTTAATAAGGAAAAAGGCGCACCAAATCAGTGTGAGTTTTCTTGTGTAGCGCACGCCTTCTGGCGGCAGATTAGGGTCCTGAATTCTTGCAATGCGTTCAATGGCTGACTGCTTTGAAAAAAGACTTAATGCAAAGGTCGCAAGCAGCGTGGCGCTGATTGCAACGGGATAAAGTTTAAGCGGCAGAGTGACACCGGTAAAAAAGCTTGCTGCAGCCAATATTAAAGCCACCGTGAAAAAGAGGGCGGAAAAGCGTCCGGGTTTAAGCAGACAATTGAGCCCGCAGAGCGCCACAATCAAAATAATGAGGGCGTTAAGCCCCCAGTATTTAAGACCGAAAAATACGACGAAAGGATAGGCAACGGTTAAAACGGCCGAGAGAATTCGTCCGAACATCACGCAGCCGGTTCTTCCGGTTGACTTAAAAGGTCGTACAAACCGTCAACCACGTCACCCACCGTGCGCATCTTGTAGAAATAAGACGGGTCAATCTTGCGTTTGCCGAGCATAGGCTTGAGCTGCACGAGAAGGTCGATCGCGTCGATGCTGTCGATTTCCAGATCTTCCATCAAACGGGCTTCGCGCGTGATGCGCTCCGGTTCAATTTCAAACGTTTCGTTTAAAGCCGTTTGGAGTTTTTCAAAAATTTCTTCTTTAGTGACTGTCATGACGAATTACTTACTGCGAAACGTTTCGATGCATTGGGCAAGCGAATTGATGTTTTTAAAGTATTGCTGCGTTTCAGCGGCTTCAGCGTTGAGACTGATATTGTACTTTTTCTTCAAAGCCAGTCCCAATTCCTGACCGTCCACGCTGTCAAGCCCGAGGCCTTCATCGGAAAAAAGAGGCATATCATCAGTGATATCGTCAGTCGTCAGATCTTCAAGATTGAGCGATTCGATGATCAGGGTTTTGAGTTCTTCTTTTAAAACATCAGACATTATCGGTGCCTTTTTCGCTTTGTTTATTGACGAAGTCAGGAAATAATACACCAAAAATCTCTCGGCTCAGGGCGCGCACCGCCTTCGGAGCGCTGTTTTTATAGAGCGTTCGATAGGGTTCAACGGACAATTGTCCGAGAACCGAGAAGGTAAAAAACATCGGTTTTTCAGGAACATCCCACCAGTGGGATCCTTTTGTGAGGCTCAATGGTTCGCACGTGATTTTGACTAATGTCGGATCGATATCACTTTCAAAAGCGGTGATCATTGCGCCGTGTTTGAGTTTGGGAACTTGCCCCTGCGGTGTGCGGGTGCCTTCAGGGAAGATGATTAAACTCGCGCCCGATTTCAATTCCTTCACGCAATCTTCAATGAGCTCGGGCCCTGAATCATTGGTGATGTATCCTGCCGCATAAACTGCACCCCAGGTAAACGGGTTTTTCGCCAAGCCCGACTTAATGATCGCGCAGGCATTGGGAACAAACGAGAAAAGAAACACCACATCAATTAAGGTGAGGTGGTTGGCGAGGATGAGCTGACCGGGCTTTTGAAGCTTTTCAAGATTCTCAGCCTTCCAATCCAGGATGCCGATTGCCCGAATAAAGGCAATAAACCATTTAAAAGTGAGGTGTATCACTCGGCGGGCAAGAATTTTACGGCGCGCTTTATTTCGAATGACAAGGACAATGCCCGGGAAGATCAAAAACTGAAAAAACACGCCCAGGCCGCCGAAGACCGCAAATGCCAGTCCTGTCGCCAGTCGCCGGTAAAGCTTTGGGGCTGCCATGGTCTATGCCCTCTTCCACGAAAAACCGTCTTGATCAGTGAAAGTTTCCTTCTCTGCGTTCAGAAACTGTAAAAAGTCCTCAACACTGTTATGGGGTTTTGCGGGCTTTATTGTTGACGAGAAGGGCACAAGGGGAGTTCCCCCGGCAGAGGACAACAACAGCGTAATCGCATAAGGGCAGCCGGGTGCATCATGCCAGGCCAGGAATTCATTGGGTGTTTGATCTTCATAAAGACTCACCAGCACAGAGTCGTGCTCTTGAATAAGTCCGTAGGCTTCAAAAAGAGCAGCGGAAAAGCCCGCCGCACCGCCCGAGAGCGACGTGACATTGCCGTGAAAGTGCTCAAAAAGGGAAAAGAGTCCGCCGATCGCATTGTGTACAGAGGTTGAAAAAGCGGTGGGCGACAGTGTTTTCTCTGCGGTTAATTCTTCAAGGGACTTTACCGTCAGACTGATATCCCCCCAGCGGGAAGCAAAGACGCAGGCACTGCGCTCTGTGATCAGAGTGCGGTTTCTCTCATAAAGGGGATAGAGCGAGGCCATGACAATGCGTCCGAGGGGACTTAATCGTCGTCTTTGCATCAGGGGTAAAAAGCTGAGCTTGGGTACAGAGGCGTCAGGCGTGCACACATTGTGTTCATTCAGTGATGAACTCAATGCGGCCGGCAGCCCCGGCACCCAAACACAAAAGTCAAGAAGTTGCAGGCTTTTTGACATGACTTCTGAAAACCGCCGGTTTCAGCAAAAAAAGTGCTTAACGGTAGAGGTTATTCATAATGTCGATGCTGAGATTATTCATCCAGCGGTTGACATTGCGGTGCACGCAGATGATGCTTTCGTCAAATTTGTTTTTGCCCGAGAGCTTGGGATTGACGCAGCCTTGTCTTTCGTCGAGTCCGCGGCTCGAAACGTAGCTCACCTGATAGCTGTCGGCATCGTAGTCAACTTTAACGATTGCCTCAAAATGAACAGCTTTGGCAGTGCCCGGGTAGGCCAGAGTCATCGCACCGGGTTCATCGTGAACCACACGCCACTTGCGGGTCTTGGCTGCATCGAGAATCGCCGAGCGCATTTTATCCTGAGTGGTTTGGAAAGAAACCGTTTGTTCACGGGGATTGACGAGGGGAGCAGTTGTCACACAGGCGGTGAGCATCACACAGGCCGAAAGGGCAACGGCACAGGCTGCGGTCAGACGATTCATGGTTAACCTCTGAAAAAAAGAAACAACAGCTTTGATTGTACAGCAGGTGCGTCTAAAGAAACGCCCGCATGAGCGCGGGCGTGGTCAGATATCAGACAGTTACTGAATTTGCGGATCTTCTTTTGCTCGCATCAGTAAGCGGGCAATTTCCGTGGCGTTATGAATTTCAAGCTTGCGGTATGCTGCGCCGCGGTGAACCTGGGCGGTTTTTTCAGAAATGCCCAATTGTTCAGCCACTTCCTTATTGGATTTACCCAGGCTGATGAGATTGACGACTTCGCGTTCGCGTTGGGTGAGGTTCTTGAGTCGGTTTTTAAACTCAATCACATCGGCCATTTGTTCCTGACGGTTCATGTACTCGGTGATGACGTCATGGACAACTTTAAAGAGCCGTTCTTCGCGCACGGGCTTTTGAAGAAATTCCACGGCACCGTTTTTCATGGTGTGCACCGCCATATCAATGTCACCATGACCGCTCAGGAAGATGATCGGCAGGTCAACCCCCATTTCATTGAGGTGGGTCTGCAGACCCAAACCGCTCATATTGGGCATACGCACGTCCAAAATGATGCAGCCGGGACGAGTGAAATCATTGCTGGCCAAAAATTGAGAGCCGTCACGGTAGGTCTTGACTTCCCAGCCTTCGCCTTCAAGCAAAAAGACCATGGAGTTACGGATACCTTCGTCATCATCGACAATGCGAACCAACGGCGTATTGTTTTGCTGCATTTGTTTTATTCCCCAATTAAGAGTCGATTAGATAAGTATATAAAACCTCTAAATAAAAATGGTAGCCCGAATGATCTTTTTCACCAAAAAGCCCGGAAAGAAAAAGTTTTTCCGAGGCTTAGTGCCAAATAATAACGAAAATGTTTTGGTTTTTGATCAAAGTTCCAGCTGCTCAAAAGCTTTGCGCATATTGTCAATTTCAATGGGATCAGCCTGAAATTCACGGGCGACTTTTTCCCAGTTGTGAGCACAGAAAGAAGAAATATTGAGGGCTTCCTGTTCGGCTTTTCGTTTGGATAAGCCAAAATAGGGGCAAACCTCAACCGCTTTTGCCAAGTCCGGGCGGTCACAATCCTCAGTGACGGCGGTTGCGTGGTGGCGGCGGCTCACAGAAAGAGGTTCGGGCTGCAATGAGTATAAGGGAGCGAGACGCCAGCCATCTCTTTCGCGGATAAAAGCGATATTATCGAGCGTATCGTGAGTATTGCCCACGCACATATTAAAGACCATTCGTCTCCAAAGTTCGAGCAAATCGGATTTAGGTTTGGCGCCGTCCTGATTCAAAATGTCAGCCACTTCCAAATAAGAGTGCTCGTCATCGTGAGCAGCCAAAATGGCTTTTGCAGTGGCAAAGCCGATCGGCTCACCTTTAGCTGTTCTGTCAAAACGAAGACTGACTAATGTATCCATCCCGCGGGTCGAAGTCAGTTCTGCAGTGACGGTACTGAGACCCAGACGTTTTGCCAAACTCAATGTAATCCCTTCCCAGATGATTAAATTTCGATTGGGATCGGGAATATTAAATTTTGAAATGATATTTTTATTTTTACCAGATTGATAAGCGAGCTTAAAACGGTCTCCGGGCAGGGCACTGAGAGCGTTATAGAGAGAATCTATGTCTGAAATATTCAAGTGTCCCATCATTAATCGCTCTAAATCAAGAGCAACAGCACCGATTTGCTTATGCTGAAGAGGCACTTGAATATTTTGACCGAGGCCGATGGCACCGGGTCGAAGTGTTTCTTGAGATTGAAGCAGTAACTCTATGTTTGTTAAGTCCTTTTTAGCCTTAAATCTTGCCGCTTTACGTGCACCGATCCCCGGAATCAAGTCATACATGAAGCCGAAATACGGATGGGTTAGATCGGTCTTGAATACTTTAGGAATTAAAGGCAGATCGTTGCTGATACAGTAGCCGATCTCGAGCCACTGAGGATCGTAAACAAAATAGCAGGCAGAATGATCCCTGCCCGGGTCATCTATGCTCAATTGACCGATTGGCAGGGGATTGAGAGAACTTTTAAAGTAAAGGTTTAAGACTGTGGCGGACATTTAAATCATTCGTCTGGGGGCACGGGCGCGCTTAGGCAAACGTTCGGATTCCAGTCTTAAACCGGAAGTGTCGGCCGAAGGGGAGGCAATATCTCCCATAGGGGCACCTAAACCGATTGCCTGCATGATTGCAGCTACGTTGCCGATAGCCACACCGGGGTCACCGGCCTCGACCTTCGCTAGGGTGTTGAGCGAGATTCCGGCTCGTTCTGCTACCTGCGATTGCGGCAAACGACGGCGAAGGCGAGCAATTTTTAAATTTGCGCCAAGGGCTTTTAACGAGGCTTCTACGGCTACTGAAGGACGCATTTTATTCTCAAAATAATGGTGAAATAGTGTTTTAATACCCATTATTATGATAATTAAATAGCCTATTGTCAAGAGGATCAAGAATTTAAAGTCAATGGGTTGAAAATGGTATTTCTAGTACTTTAAGTTGATTTTAAAACTTAGAATAATGAGTATTAAAAGATGATAATACTCAATATAATAAGAATAATAAAAAATATAAAACAGCTAAATTCTGACTCTCGGTTAGTGTTTTGATCCTGATCTCAACTTTAACTTGCCTGCTTGAGTTTATATTGATTGTGATTACAAATAATTAAAATAAAATTTGAATAACTGTAAATTGATAAAATCTATTACACGGTTTCAGTTGCTGTTTTTGCCGGATTAGAAGATTTTTGAAATATGTATTTATAAAAACGATATTTCAAAAAATATTCTTGTTTTCTCGTTGGAATTTTGCCGGTCTTTTATTCATTGCTTCAATCTGATCTTCGATGAAAAAATTAAATATCACGTAACTGTTATTGGTTTTTGTATTTTCCGCCTTTCTTGGGCATTACTAAAAATATCCCATTATGGCTATTTAGTTTGGATTTCGAATAATCTCAGAGTGATTCAAATTTAGTTTTACAGTGAGATTTCTTATATCATTTTTGATTTAAGAAATATGTTTTAATTGATATTTGTTTGTCTACGCAAAGAAGAGATTTTTGCTTGTGTCAGTCAATGGAATATATCAATATAGTTTTAACTTCTGACTATTTATCCTGTTTTTTCTTACCGACTGTTAACTCAAAACTGTTATGAACTAATGTCCGAATTTTTTCGTCAAAATCATCCTGCTCGTCCAAAATGACACTGATCCATCTCTTTTTATTCATGTGATACGCAGGGAACACATTTTCGCAATCAGTCATTAAATCCCGATCCTCGTCCGTACACTTCAGATTGACGATATCGAGTTCTCCGAAAGCGCCGATTCCGAGTTTTTTTGCTTCCACCGTCAGGACGATTGCGAACCATTTCAGGTTATCTTTTCGACGAAAAACTGCCGATTGAAAGTCTCCTGCAAACGGATAGTCCGGTTCGCACCCAAACTCATCGTGCATCATTTTGAAAAAATCTTCTCGGATCATTTGCTTTCTCCAGAACCGGATTCTTGTATTTTAAAGCCGTTGAATGAACACTCTCAATTTAATAGTACATATTAGGCATTTCACAGTTTCACCGATATTAAATAACGATTAACTTAATATCGTATCCTTGAGCTATTTTTCCTCAATTGGTAGTATGGCGCAAGGAGTTTCTGATGACTGTCTTAATCGCTTTGGATTCTTTTAAAGGGTCTTTGTCAGCCCGTGAGGCGTGTGATGCGCTTGCTGCCGGAATTCGCTCGGTTTCGTCTGCCGATGTCACTTGCATGCCGATTGCTGATGGCGGCGACGGTCTTATTGATTGTTTGTCAGATACTTTGCTTGAACGCGGCTGGGCGCTCTGCACAGCTCAGGCTTTAGGTCCATACGGCAATCCTGTACAAGCTCGATACTTATTGAAACAAAGCGAGGCCGTGATTGAGATGGCTGAGGTTTGCGGTCTTAACTTGGCAGAGCCCGGTAAAAGACACGTAGTCAAATCTTCTACCTTTGGCTTGGGACAGGTGATTGCTGATGCCGTGAGGCGCGGTGCCCGTCAAATTCGCATAGGTTTAGGCGGCAGTGCCACTAATGATCTCGGCTTGGGCTGCATGCAGGCCTTAGGAGTGCAGTTTTTTGATGCCGAAGGCAAACTCATGCCGAAGCCGATAAAAGCCTCTGATTTGGCAAAAATTGCAGATTTATCTGCTGAGACCTTTAAAAACGAGTTTGGCTTTCTGAAGATAACCGCAGTTTGCGATGTGGATAACCCTTTATTGGGAATAAACGGAGCCACAAATGTTTTTGCTCCCCAAAAAGGAGCGAACGCTCAGGAGCTTTCCGAGATGGAAGAATCCATGACTTCTGCCGCTCGTGTTTTGAGTTCCTATTGGGGAGTTGAAGTCGGTAATAAAAAAGGAGCTGGTGCGGCGGGCGGCATGGGCGCGGCACTCATGTGGTTTTTCAAAGCACAGGTTCTGCTGGGTATTGAATCTGTTTTGGACACGCTCGAATTTAATCAAGTTTTGAATAAGGTCCGCTTCGTGATTACCGGGGAAGGGTCCTTCGACGCTCAAAGCTTGTCCGGCAAAGCCCCCTATGGTGTTTTAAAGCGAGCTCTGGCACAAAAAAAGTCAGTGACTTTGGTGGCCGGTCAGGTTCAATGCGGTACGGACGAATTGCGGCAATTGGGTTTTGATGCCGCCTATGAGCTCAGAAGCTTTGCCGGGAGTGACGCAGACAGTATGCGCCGCAGCAGGGAGCTTCTTTTTGAAGTCGGACGCCGTTGGGCAAAAGACTTTAAAATACCCTTAATTTAAAATTAGACTACATTTTATTTAATATTGAAATAATATTATGATCATTGCAGTTGCTAATACTAAGGGCGGAACGGGTAAGACCACGACCGCTGTACAGCTTGCGCTTTATCGTCAAAGTCTGGGCCACGAGGTTTGGCTTGTGGACGGGGATGAACAGCAGTCGGCTCTCACGGCCGTGAGCATTCGATCTGAAAACGGAGTGAATCCGCCTTTAGCCTGTTCGGCTTATTCGGATGCACGGACACTGAAGTCTCAGATTGAAACTCAAGTCAATAAGTGGGAAGACATCATTATTGATGTGGGCGGTCGTGATACCGGAGCGCTGCGTGCCGCCCTGTTGGTTTGTGACATATTGCTTGTGCCGGTTCAGCCGCGCAGCTATGACGTTTGGGCACTCTCTAAATTAGAGGACATTATTCGCGATGCGAGAGACATCGGCGCGGATTTTGAAGCCTATTGTTTCCTTTCCTGTGCCGACAGTCAGGGGGCGGATAATCAGGAAGCCGCTGAAGTGATGAAGCAATGCGAGGAAATGAAGTTCCTTGATCGTGCGATCGGTCGCAGAAAAGCGTTTGCCACCGCGGGCGGCGCC
>ERZ779866.2232-NODE-2232-length-17854-cov-4.088488_pt1 | contig 17854 bp, 25 predicted proteins | sample MGYA00511248_ERZ779866 | MGnify/ENA primary metagenome ERZ779866 (study PRJEB29588, sample SAMEA2155758) | human gut metagenome | biome: human gut; feature: human-associated habitat; material: faeces | place: Denmark | collected 2008/2010 ... | reverse complement strand
AAATGTAATCATTTCCTTTATAAGTTCATTATCATTAAAGTAAACAGTATGAATATTATAATTATCATAAATATATAATTTGATATTAGACAAAGAAGAATTATCTCTATCTAAAACGCCTTTACTATTTTCATATTTATTGATAATAGCCTTATATAAAGTGCTACTTTTCTCTATGTATATATCACCTTCTCCAAGACTAATCGCAAAAACATCATCACCACTTTCAATAAATTTAGCTGTCTTTAAATAGTCTTTATCCGAATTAAGTTTATCAGTAATATACTTATACTGCTCATCATTTACTGTAATATTAAAACTATATGTTTCATTAGTTTTTGTTTTAACTTCTATGTGAAACGAACTTTTTGCTTCTCCCTCTAACATACTATCTAAAAATATCGACATAGTATAATTAATTAACTCCTTATCTTTTGTATAACCTAAGTTAGAAACTAAATTGTTATTATCGAAGGTCATGGTTTCTATATCTTTAATTTTTAAGACGTTTTCTTCTTGTTTAGTAGCGGTAGCCTCACCAATAAGAACAACCAGTATTACAACGATAATTAAAGAAGCTAATGTCTTCATAAAATTGGTAATCTTTTTTCTTGTAATAAGATCATAAATGATAAGATAAGTAATAAGTAAAACCAAAAGAAATAATATTGTTAAAAAGTTCAAGATTCCACTTCCCATATCAACAATGACAACGTAGCAAATACAAATAATTGGAACGATAGTCAAACTTCTAACCCAAATATGGGTTCGTTCATTTTTAAAAGAAGTATCGACAACCTCAAATTTCTTTCTTTTAAATAACATGAGTCCAATTATAATATACAAAACACTAAGTAGTGTCATCTTAATTAGGGAACTATTAAGATTATTTTCAGAACTAATACCAAATAAAAACCTATTAATAGCGGCATAAGGAAGGGTATATGGCGTATTATTTAAACTACTTAAATCAGTAATATATATGCCTTCTTTTCTATTAGCTTCACAAGCAATATTATAACAATCGAAATTTTGAGGTTGACAAGAATCTTCCTCACACAAAACTAATGTTTTATAATTATAATCGCCTCTAAAATGTTCAGAAGTTAGAAAAGTATGTATAAAAGGAATCAAAAATAATACAAGCAGAGTGACAATGACTGTCGTAATTTTATTAGAAGCTAAACTAACTGCTATATTAGTAGCTGTAAATACAAAAATGTAAGCTATACTATAAATAAGTAAAATATCGACAAGCATCGAATAATCAAGAAAAACATTATTAAATAATAAACTAATAATTGATAAAAAGATAAAATTAACTAATTGCATAGAAAATAACACTAAAATTCCACCAACAGTATTTGTAAGAAAGATTTGTTTTTTCGATATTGGCATAGCTGCTATAAAATCACAACTCTTTCTTTTATATACAAAACTAAATAATGTAATAGAAAGTATTACCGGTATCAAGTACATCGAAAAAAGTAATAGTCCAGACAAATCATTAATCGTGGGCATAAAAGTAGAATTATTAACAACTCTCATAAGATAGACAATACCATTAATAATTGGCACTAAAAATATACAAAGTAGAACTATTGCTCGAGACTTCTTCAAATTTTCTTTTAAGTAACTAAAACTAAACAAACTTGTTAAATTCATAACCTAATGCCTCCATCTCATAAATAAATACTTCTTCAAGGGTAAGAGTCAAATAATCTAATATAATTGGATTCATCTTTTCTAATTTTTCTTTCCCTTTTCCATCTAAATCTTTAATAATGATAGTAGCTACACTACCCTGTTTTCTAAAATTAAGAATATTAAAATCTTTAAAATCACTCTCCGAAAATTCTCTATCTAATGATATTTGCACCTTAAACATATTTGTCTTAATTGTATCAATTTCACTTTCAAATAAAATACCACCCTTGTATAAAAGTCCTAAATTATCACAAATATCTTCAAGTTCTCTAAGATTATGACTAGTCATAACTATAGTAGTATTTTTTTTATTCATTTGTTTAATAAGCGCCTTTTTCATCGTGTTCCTAATAACCGGATCAAGACCATCAAAAGTTTCATCAAAAAACATATAATCGGCATTAGTAGCAATTGCACATATAAGTGCACACTGCCTTTTCATTCCTTTTGAAAAGGTACTTATTTTTTTATTTAAGTCAAGATTCAATAAAGATGCCAATTCTTTTAAATAAGCCATATCAAAATTTTTATACATTGACGCATAATATTTAGCAGTATCCAATAAAGTATAACCTGGATAAAAAAATAAATCATCTGGAATAAAAACCATTTTCTGCTTCATAACTTCATTATCATAAACTAATTCGTCATCGACCAAAATGTTTCCTTTGTCAGGTTCATAAATACCCATAATTATTCGAAGAAGAGTACTTTTTCCCGATCCATTAGCTCCCACTAAACCATAAATAGAATTATCTTTGATACTACAATTAAGATCATTTAAAACATAATCTTTATCATATCTTTTAGATAATTTATCAATTCTTATCATATTCTATCTCCTTTCACAATAGTATATGTCTGTACTATTTGCACTAGTACAATTAAATAATACTACATAAATATTCTTTTGTCAAGAAAAAAAGTGAAGTAATCTTTTCACCTTTCTAAATCAACAAACTTATTAAATATAAATTTACTATCGTCTAGGAATTTACCCATACACATTTTCATCAATAACATAACCTATTTTAGGAGGGAAAAAGAAAATGAATAATTACAATGATTATTATAACTATCTAAACAATAGCTATAATGATATGAACTTCATGACTAATCCAAATAGCATGATCAATGATATGAACTATCAAGCAGCTTTTCCAAATAATTTTATTCAAGGTAAACCCAATAATAATATAGCCGACCCATTTACGGGTTTTAAAAGAGGAAATATGTTTGATAATCTTTATGACGAATATAAAAACTATAAGCCTCAAGAATTAAAAGCCAATAGTGAGAGGGAAGATCTAATTATGCAAATCGATGAACAAAGATTTGCCATAATCGATTTAGGATTATATTTAGATCTTTATCCTAATGATCAAAATGCTCTAAATTTATTTAACAATTATTTAAATAAAGAAAAAGAACTTTGTATGATGTTTGAAAAAAAATATGGACCATTAACTCTAGATAGTCCTGTGCAAACAAAAAATTGGCTCTGGAAGAATGCCCCATGGCCTTGGGAGGTGCAAAAATAATGTGGAAATATGTTAAATCTTTAGAATATCCAATTAACATTAAAAAGAAAGATTTAAGAATGGCCAAATATTTAGTAACACAATATGGTGGGGCTTATTACAAAAAGGACTCGGAAATGGAGGACTTTTTTCATGAACCATTGCAAAAATTTAAAAAAAAGAAAAAACAAACCATATTGTAAATTAATTGAAAAAGAAATAACGTTTTCCTGTTGTCGGGAATGCAATAAAAAAGAATATAAAAAAAGTGATATCAAAATATCAAAAAAGAAAAATGCACAATTACAGAGAAACAAGTCACCTAAAAATACAAAAATGCACAACAAATCAAAAAAATTAACAAGATTAGAAAGAAATAGGTTTAGTGTATTTACCGATGATTTAACAAATTGCTATCTATGTGGCAGAAAAAAAGACGACCTACACGAAATATTCGGTGGTCGTAATAGAAGAAATTCAATGAAATATGGGTTCATTCTCCCACTATGTAGAGGATGCCATTCTCTAAATCAAAATAATCTATTTTTTAACGATTATTGGCACAGACAAGGACAAATATACTGGGAAGAAAATATCGGAGCCAGAGAAGAATTTGTTGAGGTATTTAGACGGAATTATTTAGAATAAAAAAATAATGAGCATGCATTAGCCTACTCTTACTCAATTATCCAATAATCTATTTAATTACATTTAATGTTTATCTATTTAATATATAACTCTGTTCAATATATCGTTGAATTTTTTGTTCACTTATTGGATATACTGTAGAAACATATGTGTCTTTATTTTTTCTTAAATTCAATTTAACGACAACGCACACATTTTCATCTATTTCTTTAAAATACAATAGTGAATTTCTATGGGGATCGTAATAAACAAAATACGGATTTGAAATTATCTCAGAAATACTCGACATGGCATGATTATAGCTATCAACACTTTCGAATTCTGGAACATGCTTTGCTACATGCAAATATAAATCTAATGATTGTGTAATTTCCATATTACGGTAATCATATAACTTATATCTTTCCACCACTTCATCTGAAATTCTTCCAACGATTTTTAAAACTCTTCCTTTTCCCATGCTAAATCACCAGTACCAACTTACAAAAATTTAACCCACAATCACAGACTGTGGGTATTTAGAATAGTTAGTAGTCTCCCAGTCCTACATGTATTCTTTCGGCAAACACCTACTCTAACTTCTTAGCGAAGCGTTAGTGCAAGAAGAAAATTTACACCCTTAACTATTCCATTGAATATTATGAACAATAACGCTCACAATATGACACAAAAAGCGAACAATAGCAAAATAATTGGACAAGCCATTTCGTTTTTGCACCACTATGATATCACAAAAGTTATTGAAAATGCAAGCTTTTTTTATCATTTTACATTATTTTCCCTTTTTTTGAACAAATCTAATATTTAACAAAAAATAAGGAGTAAGCACTGAGCCTACTCCTTTAAATTATTCAATTGTAATTTGAAATTTTGTAACATCTACGCCAAAAACGCCAGCATAACCATCTTGTCCATTAGTAGTCTCATTATCATACTGATATGGATAATCATTAACTTTGTATTTAGCTTTTTTGTACGGTCTTATGTCATTGGGTGTAAAGTAGTAAACTTCTACCGCATCAATAGCATTTTCACCGTCTCCGGCATATCCATTTTTGATGTCATTAATGTTACAACCAGTAACATATGGTAACCACTTGCCACCTTTGATGTGCACTCTATATTTAATAGTTCCTTTATCCACCTTAATAGCAACACCTGTGATTGGACTATTCTCCCAACCTGCATAATCTTCTAAATTCTTTACTTCTGGTAGCCAGCCATGTTTTTTAGTTTTAACTCGGTAATATACATTTACCTTTTTATTAGATACCTCTGTCGTTTGATTTTGAGTACCATTTAGCTTATTTTCTACCATCTTAATAAATCTATCCCATCCCATATCTAAAGTACGATGTGGACAATATTTATTAGTGTAGTCTTGATGTTTAGTAACTTTATCTATTCCCCAACCATAACGTTTAAGGATATCAACGATTAAATCAACTGCATTTTGCTCTGCCTTGATAAACCTATCACCACCGCTTTTACTATAACATATTTCAATTGCTATTCCCTCACGATTGCCTTTGCCATTGCCATCACTTGCGTGCCAAGCATTTCTATTTTCTTCTATTCCTTGCACTATTTGTTTATCATCAACTGCATAGTGAAAAGATGTTTCATTGTTATTGTTAGTCATATAGGCTATCTCATTTGCTGCTGACGCGTCATTTGCGGTGTTATGCACCACTATTCTAGTTGGTCTCATACTATAAGGACACTTAATTGAATACTTACTTGATGGAACAATTTTCTTTACTATTTCTACCATATTTATTCACCCTCCTTTTTATATTTAATATTAGATACACCTAAAATCGTACCTAAAAATGTTGCGAATCCAGTCATAATCGTTAATACTATCTCACTGTTGCCAACATTTAAACTTGTTAATACCACACCAACAAAAGTTGTTAATGCTGGTAAGAATACTATTGCTATCCATTTTAGAATGTCGTATATTTTATTACTCATACTTTCACCTCCTACTTACTTTTTTCTAATAATTTATCAATCTTTTCTGTTTGATTGTCTAAACTTCTCTGTAATATATCCAAACTCTTTGAAATATTCTGATTTGATTGTTCCATCTCAATTAGACATTTTGAAATGGTAGCATTAGTCTTTTCTATTCCACTTAATGTATTTTTAACATCAGTTTTATTGTTTTTCCAATCCCATAAGAACAAGGCTACTATGATAACAGATATACCATAGTTCTGAATTAAATTAGCAATTTCATTCACTATTATCACAACACCTTTCTATTTCTTTTATTCTCTCTTCAACTTGCTTCCATCGTTCATTACCTGATTCTTTTCTGTTTTCATAGTCGACATAACTATATATTTCATAGCCAAATGCAAATATAAGCATGATTAATACTATTACTAGTAGTTTAAAAAAAGCTCTTTCATTTTTATTCATATTATCACTCCTTTATGCAATTCTTCTCCAATAAGAGATTACCTCGTATGGTGGTAAATTATTATGAGGTTGGTCTCCTCCAGTTTTTCCTTCCCCATCTAGCTTTGTTCCTTGTGAACCTTCATACAATCTAGCGTAGTACCCAGTCGTGTTAGTGTATCCTATGATTCCAGGGTGATTATGCGATGGCATTTCATTAACCGTTAATGTGTGCGTTTTTTCGCCACCTGTCTTTCCAATTGAATTAAAATCAGAATCACTTGAATCATATCCAACGGGAAAGTTACCAACAATGCACCTTTCCCATGTGAAGCCTAAATAATCACTATGGTCTTCTAAATCATAAAACATTACTATTCTTCCAATTGGATATTGTTGGTTTAATGCTGCATTATTAACTTTAGTTAATACTTCATTAATTGCATTTACTAAATCACTTTTATTAGTAGTATTTAAATTAGACAAATTGCCAACTTTGGTATTAATCTCATTGGTTGCTCCTACTAAATTGCTTTTTTCGGTAGTCGTTAATGAACTTAATGTTCCTATACTTGATGAATTTGAAGTTAATCTAGTGTCTGTTTCGCTAAAATTATTTATAATATTATCCTGTAAGTCATTTAAGAAGTCTGCATCGACAGGAGTTGTCGTATTAGGGAAATCAATAAAGGTTATTTTTTGTAAAATTTCCATTAATTATCACTTCCTTCCTCATTGTTTTCACTCTTTATATAGCCGATAATGTTCATTATAGCTATAACATCTCCATTTTCTTCATAAGCAGTCTGCATATTTGACGGGGTTGCATTAGCAGTTTCAATTGATAAAATATTTTGTCCTGCTGAAAGTGATGATTTTACATCTACACTTTCAACTATCTGACTATTTCTACTTGTTTCGGTAGGAGTATCGGCGGTGAATCTATTTTCACCAAAAGCATTATTGATTTCAGAGAAATAAGTTGAATCATATCGATTAAAGTAACCAATTGCTGCCCCCTGTAAGTGTCTATTTAGTCCATTACTATAAAACAATCCTACATTTTTACATGCTCCTAGGACACTACTACCACTACTACCTACATCAGTCCATTTTACTTGTGTATGGATAATTGTTATTTTTGCTGAATCAATAGTGAAATTTTGTGGAATATAACAATAAATAATAGCTTTAGATTTTTCGTATTGTTCTGTAACTGCATTGTAAGTGTAGCCGACAATACTTTCTTCTGATATAAATTGCAAATTAGAAAAAAGACCATCTCCACCAATGACCCGTCCACCATTAGGTAGATACATATTCTTGGTTTCGATCGATCCATCTAAGTTAATCTTAAAGTTTTCATTAGCAGTTACTAGTCCTTCTAGTTTTATTTTATCTGCCTGAATAGATAATAAGGAACCATCCTCCGCTTTCTCTGTTGATAAATTAATTTTTGCGATAATCTCGTCATCATCAACTTTTTTAGATAACTCAATGTTTATGTTTTCATTTTGTAATTCTAGAGCAGAATTCATTTCTACCTTAGTAGCAAATGTGCTAACCAATTCATTTTGGAAAGCATATTTTGCATAAAAATGAACATTTTCAAAAGATTCTAAATAAATCTTATTATATCCCTCATTTAAGGGTATAGTAATACTTTGTAGAGTTTCTTTTTGTTCATTTGACAGTATGTAAAAAGATAGATCGTCTTTTTGACCTATCCTATGAATAATATAAGTACCTGTTTCATCAATGACAAATTCATCAGAAACGTTATTATATGAAAGTAACCTATTAAAAGGAAGTTCAATTCTATTTTTTTCTCCACTTTCATTTTCAATTACTAAATTCATATTTTTTAAATACGTTTCTTGACCAGGATAAAATGGTGGTAATAATTTACTAATATTGCCACTTATTTTTAGTACTAGAATATTCCCTTCTGTAGCATCTTCTAAAACTATATTATTGTTACCTGATATCTCTCTAGTCACATCGACTACACTGTTTACTTTAGCTGTCAATTGTTCTTGAATTAATTCGAGTGAAACAATTTTTTCAGAATTTTCTGTTACTGTACTGGTAAGTGCCGTAATATTGTTGTTAATATGATCGACTTGTAATTTTACATTATTTATGTTGCTTTTTGAACTACCTGCTAATTGATAGTTTGTTATCGATTTATTTTGAGTTTCTGCACTAATTGTTGCTTTAATTCTACTTGTGGATTCATAATTTAACAATGTAGCATTGAAAGTATTTCCATTTTTATCTGTTACTTGTATTATGTCGTTTAAATCTAAATAGAAACCATCAACAAAATCTGTTAATTCGAACGGAATAATAGATTGACCGATTATATAACTTGCTACAGTTTCAATCATCTCTTCACGATATAAATCTACAAATGGATTATCTAGTATTTTCCACTCTACAACATTGCTAGGTAAAGCACTAGGATAAACAATGTCATCATCTACTCCATCTTTGCCCAGCACAACAACATTAATAGGCCCAAATTGTTTTTCTTTGCTTAATTTTTTATATCTTTTTCTAGCTATAGAATGTCCTGTCAAATCTTGACCTTTTATTACTAATCCACCATTTCTACTTATGTAGGCAATAGAACCACTTATTTCTGCAATTCTACTAATTACTTCGCGGTATGTTATGTTAGATGGAAAATTAGGTTGTTTAAAATTATAATTGTACCAATTAAATGTACTTGTTTCTAAGATTATTCCTAATTTTGTACATATTTCTTGAACTATTTCTAGCCCTGTATGAGTTGTTACACTTAACCAATCTAAATTACTTTCATATTTGGAATCAAAAAACTGACTTTTGTCTTGAATGTCACTAAATGTTGTCGTTTTTGTTGATATATTTGTTTTTATCTTATCAGATGTTGGAATAAAAATTCCTTGTGGAATCCACTCAGTAACACCATTAACGTCCAAGCCGCGATATACTGTAATTTCTTTATTTTCAAAATCTAAATTATTGTTTATATCATAAATTTCAAAAGAACAAGTTTTTGCTGGAAATCCTCCAATCATTGTAGAATTTTTATGGCAAATTTTTGGATAAGTTTTAATGACAGATCCTGTATATTCTACTCCCGCAACTACTATTTTTGTCTTTGGACTTAGTGATAACTTGTTTTCTAATATATTTTTATATTCATTGCTAATTGTATACATTAAACATCATCCACATCCATTTGAATAAATCTAATTTGAAACGGCTCACTCGTGATTGAATTTCCAATTGCTTTAGCCTGTATAGCATCTCCTGTAACATACATATTTTTTGTTATCCATCCTTTTTCTTTTAGATCATAGTAGTATAATGAGCAACTTGTTTTTTCTAATAATTTTAAAATATTAGATAGTTCATCTTCGTTTCTAAAATCAGTAAAGTCATAAGATACTTTGTTTGTAAGTCCTATAACATCCCTATACATAGTTCCATCATCACTACGGCCGGCACTTTCTCCATCTAATTGTGCATATTCATAACTTATTTTATCAGCAGTAAACAATACATTATCTACTTTAAATTGACTTTTATTCATTTTATATCACTGCTCCTTTAAAAAAACAAAAAACAGAACAAGTATTACGAAAGAATTAATACTTGTCCTGCATCTATTTGTGCCTGATTAATTTTCTGAATGATAGTTTTACCATCTTCATATTTATGATAAATAGTTATTTCTATTTCTTGCTTTCCAATACCACCACTATCATTAATAGCATTTCTTACTTGATCATATATTTTTGATTCGGGAGTAACAACTTCTGCTTCTCTTGTATTGTCACCGACTACTGCCAATTGTGGATTATTTTTAGGAAACCAACCACCTTGTGCCAATTTAGGAATCTTTGGTATACTAAATCCTAATCCTCCTACTCCTGGAACCCAATCCGGAATTTTAATTTTGTTTATAGCACCTGTAAATGCGTTAATTCCATCGATAATAAGATTGATTGGTGTCTTAAAAATGTTAGCAATACCATTAATTACACCACTGAAGACGCCCTTTATACCATTCCATGCTTTTTCCCAATTTCCAGTAAATACTCCTGTCAAGAAATCTATAATACCTCCGAATATTTGTTTTAAATTTCCTAAAAGATCCCCAATTGTCTTAGTTACTGTCTCAAATGCTGGTTTTAAGTTAGACCATAAGAAATTTACTATTGGTTCTAAAATATTTTTCCATAACCAACTAAACAAGTCGATTAGTGTACTTACAACTGGAATTATTGTTTCGTTAAATATTTCACTTATTGCTTCAAATGCTTTACTAAATACTCCCATTAAAAAATCAGATAATGGTAAAAGTACATTATCCCACAATATTTGAAATGCTTCGGTTAATATTTGAATAACTGGTTCTAATACGTCACCTAAAAATGTTCCAAATGGAACTAAAACATTATTCCATAAATTTTCAAAAGTAGAAGTCAACGTTGGAATAACAGTATCAGTAAGATAAGTTAATGCTGGTTGAAGTATTTTATCCCATGCATCAGTCAACGCTCCTTTGACAAAGTCAATTATTGGTTGCATAATCTCTACGTATGTTGTAAAAGCATTTTGTAGATCAGGAATAACAGTAGATGTTAAAAATTCAATGGCTGGTGTTAATGAAGTAACAAATGAACTAATAATTTGATTTATTGAATTTCTAAAGTCTTCACTTGTTGTATATAAATATGCGAATCCACCAACTAATAAAGCTATTACACCAATTACAATTAATACAGGTGCAGATATACCACCTAATGCGGCTCCTAAACTACTCAATACACCTCCTGCACTACTAACACTAGCCATCATATTTGAAAGATTAGTTCCAAATTGGGCAAATTTAATACCTAGCAATGCAGTTCCTATTGTTGCAGCGCCTGCAACTAAAACACCAACGATAGTGTCCCAATTCGATGTGACAAAGTCTTTACACTTACCAAATACATCCATTATTTTATTTACTATACTAACAATTTTATCTGATGATTCTTCCATACCTGTTGTATCTAAAGATGGACTAGTTATACTTTGAGACGAGCTTGAACCACTATTTGAACTACTACTTTCATCATTAGTTGATGTTTTTAAGACGTTAATCTCATCAACTCCAGCAAATGCTTTATTTATTTTTTTCGCAGTACTTACTGCAGTATCCCCAGTACTTTCAATACTTTCATTAACTCCACTCATCGCGTTATTTGTTTTTGAAACTACAGTAGGCATCTCCAAACCAAATGCTTTTATTACAACTTGTAATTTTTCAAAGAATCTAGTTATTGCATTGAGTGCTGTATTGATTATTGGAATAAATAATTGTGCGATTGGTGCAACTACTTTACCAATAGCTGCTGTCATCTGGCTAAAATTAAACTTCAATTGTTGTATCTGTCCAGAAAATGTTTTTGTGTATGCAGCCGCATCACCAACTTGGAATTGCGTTTCTTTCATAATTCCGTTATATTCGGCTTGTATTTTTTGTTCTTGGGTAAGATTGTTGGCAGTGGTTCCTATACTTTTGGCATATTCATCCCACATCTTAGCTACATTTTTAGTAACGCCGGCATTATCAACTAAAATACTATTTTCATTTTTTAAACCTTCAGTAGCAGTTACAACCGCTTCTCCTAAATCGTAAGAAGCTTGCCTACCAAAAGCTGCACTGTCTTTTAATCTGTTTAAAACATCTTCAATTTGTGATGTGTCATATCCTCTTGATAGTAAATTTTTATAAGCTGTTGCAGTTTCATTTATCGATACCAAGCCATCGGCAGTATATTCATTTATAAATTTTTGTGCTTCTGAAAAAGAATTATCTGTTCCTTGAACAATACTGTTTAATCCTGTAAATGCACTTTGTACTTGACTAGCGCTATCAATACATGTTTTAGTAAAACTTGCAACTTTTTGTATAGCAAAGGCACTTGCAATGAAACCGCCTACTTTTTTCATTGTACTGGAAAAAGCACCCTCAGTACTCTTTGTTAAAGAACTTAGTTGTTTGTTAAAATTCCTTTCGTTTAAAGTCAGATCCATTGCGACGGTTCCTACACTCGTTGTAGCCATTTTTTTATCACCTCCTAGCTAAACATTTTTGAAAATATTTTTGATATATCTTCTGTTTTTAATTTAATTTTGTTGTTTACTTTATTTTTTGATTTAAATTTAAACCAATCATTTCTAATTTTCTTTTCTTGATTTGTCATTTCCCTTATTTTTTTTGGATTCTTTTCTGAACGCACATTAACAACGTAGCCAAGAGGAGTATCAGTGTTTAAACCTGATAAAAGTTGTCTAAACTCTGAGCATGAAATATGATCATATTCAAAATGCAATCTTATACCATACTGCTGTGCAAAACTTGAAATAATTAAATCCCAGTCAAACTTCATATCATAATAAGTTTCTGGGACAACTAGTTTTTTCTTAATTGTTCTTTTGCCATTTTTTGTAATTCTTTAGGATCTTCACCTGTTATTGCACCCATGACGCAATATGATAAATAAACATTTTTTTCTACAGGTAAGTCCATTTTTCTTATTTCTTTTGAGGCATCTTCGCCTAATGCTAACTTATATATTTTGTCAGTTTTTTCCTTTTCAGTTAATTCCTGATTCGCTTGTACATCTTGAATTTTATCCCAAGTTGATTGTCTATCATCAACGGTATAAAGTTTATCTCCTATTTTCAATTGTGGATGATTATCTCCACTTAAAATTTCTTTTGTAATTTCTGTATCAATTATTCTCATAATATCTTCCTTTCTTTTTTTTTAAAAAAGAGGGTAAAGACTCTTTAGTCTCTACCCTACTCACTTGCTGGGGTAAATGTTGGTTTACCTTTTCCAGTTAAATCTCCACTAAGTGGTGCTACATCAGTTGCCGCTCCTAGAATATCAGTCAATGCTGTAACTGCTGTAAAATCTAATTTTGAACCATCAGGAAATTCTATTTCCCAATCTGCTTCTGCATCTTTACCAATTTTATATCTTAAACCTTCAAGATAATCGTTACCAGTATCACCAAGTGTTCTTTTACCACTAAATGAACCACTTAGCGCTTTACCAGTTAGTAACGCATTTTGCCATCCACCATCATTGATAGAATACCAAGTTTCTGTATTGTTCTCAATTGATAAACTCATTTCTTCTAAGTCGGCAATCTCTGAATATGTTTCACTTGGATTTGTGGCAGTTTTAATTTTTACTTTACAATTACTTACAGAGTATTGTCCAATACTTATTGTAGCCATTTTATCACTCACCTTTCTTCATAAAAATTTAATTCTAGTGAATATTCATATACATTGTTATCATCAGTACCCAAATTAATAGGTTCTGAATAAATCATTTGAGTAAATATTCTTTTTTGATTAATAAAAAATGACCTCTCATTAAAGAAGTCATATATTTTTTGCGCCATTATTTCGGCACTATCTTGATTTTTAGTATACCTTAATAAAATAGTAATTGGTTTTATGTTTGTAGTCTTGTTTTGAACGCCTCCAAACACTCCAACATAACTTAAATTTCTTTTAGAATTATAAAAACATATTGCTTTTTCTTGGTTATTATCAATTTTTCCAATACTAATAGAATCAGTCCATTTAAAATTTTCTTTAAAATAATCTTTATATTGCTTTAGAGTCATAATTTTCCTTTCATTAAACTAGCGAAGACTTTTTGAGCATAATTTTTTTTATTACCATTGATATATGGATCAAACCACATACCACCAGCCTTTGAATTTTTATCTTTTTGAAAATTATACTCAGGATGAAAGAATAATCTTCTAGCATATGGCGTATCTGATACTATAGAGACTCTTCCTTTGTTTTTTTTTGAATCATCTATAAAAGTACTTCTGTTTTGCAAGGCACCACTATCAAATGGCATAGTTTTACTTTGAATCAGATCACTTTTTACAGCATCAGCTGTTTCAACTAAAGTTTCATATGCTTTAGCTTTTATGATCGCTATATTTTTATAATTTAATTTAACTTTAACTTTCATTTTAATTCAAACCCCGTATGATGAACTGTCCCATCAGGATTTCTAGGCCTATATCCAACATGTATCTCATAACTACATTCATTTATAGTAATAACACCATCACTAATTGATTTTAGTGATGGTGCTACATCTCCCTTAATAATAACCTTTCCAAGTAAAGTAATTTGTTTACCTTCAGTATCAATAATCCTTTGCGATTTTTCACTAAAAATACATTTACCACTTGTTTTAAAAGCTTCTTTCGGTGCCCCATCCTCTGTCACACCTTCTTCATTTAAAACAAGTGAATAATCTGTATTTAAAAGCCAATCTGGAAAAGGTAATACTTTAATATTTTGAGCCATTACCTTATTTTCCCATCTAACCAAGTTTTGTGAACTAAGTCATAAGCTATTTCACTCATATTTAATTTTTGAGCTTTAGTTTTATTAGAATCCGAATTATCAACACTTACAGATATATCTAACACACTATAAGAAGAAATATTTCTATTATTTTCATCATTATAGCCATTGTTAAAGATATATTCTGCTTGAAAACATATTGCTTTACTTATTTTTTCTTTTTGAAATTCAGTTAAATTATTAAAACCAATTGCTACTATTCTATTGTAAGTAATACTATCAATTTTTTCTTGTGACAATTCTAAATATTCTTCAACATCATTTTCAGGAATTTGTTTTCCTTTAAACTTATTTAAATAATATTCCTTGTCTACATAAAGTGTCATAATTCACCTCCAAAAGAAGTGATTATTTATCCACTTCTTTATTTTCGTTAGAAGATTTTTTATCTTCTTTAATTTCTTTATAATCAGGATGATTTCGATACTTATTAACATAATAAAGTAAGTTTTCTTCAATTACTTTACCCGTTCTTTTATTCTTGAACTTCGGCATCATCATCACCTAAGTCGTTCTTTTCATCAACTTTTTCATTTTTAGTTGATTTTTTCTTTTCATCAACTTTTTCATTTTTAGTTGATTTTTCTTTTTTAAATACTAATCCAATCGTTTTCACTATTATAATCCCTCCCTATGCTTTGTGGTGTAAGTAGATACCTGCTACTTTATTTTCGTAGACATCTGCTAACCCATATTTTCTATATCCAAATTTCCATGCATCTGCATCTTGATTTTGTTCAGGTGTAATAACTTTTGGTGCGATATGCTTATTATATTGCATAACAGCTGGTTTATGAATAATCATAAAATTAATATCCTTTGCAGAAGCATTTTTAACATATCCACCTGGTCTTTCATTAGCTCCATCAGAACCACTGTTATCAGTTTTACCATCATACAAATCGATAGCAGTATAGAATCTTGTTTGTGGCACTTGAATTATTTGAGAAAATCTTGCTAAAACTTCTTTAGATTTAGTAGTATCCATATCATCAATTAAACCTTTTAACGTTGGCGTAATAAATAAATAGCGATTTTCATATGGCACTTCATCTTCGTCCATTTTACTTGTTGCTGTTCTTAATGCTGCAACGACATCAGCACCAGTAGACAATGTAGCACCAGCTGTTACTTTAGAAATACCACTAACGCTTGCATATGTAGCAAACCTAAATGCATCCCCCTCTGGAGCAACTTGTGTACGAATAAATTCACTTGCTAATTTTCCATAAGCAATACCAGCCGTTTCCTCATCATCCATAGCATCAACAGTAAACATTCTTCCACGTTCATAATTAAATTGAACAGTTTCATTTGTTAATGATACATCACCATTTGTATAACCACTATTTCTGTCATAATCACCTAAACCATCCATTGAAATTTTTGGAATTATAATTTCATTTGCATTTGCTCCTGCTCTAGCAAGTGATTCATCACTATCAAGTACAGAAGTTAACGCAGCTTGCTTGTACACTTCATCTAATAAAGGTACGTATTTCTTAAATTTTGTAATTGAATTTGCCATGTTTTATCATCTCCTTTTCTGTTTTCTTGGCAAAATAAAAATGAGATTATTTTAATCCCATTATTTTTCGCATCTCGGATAATTCATCCTTTTGCTCTTCTTTTCCATCATCACCAATTTTAAAACCTTTTCTATTTTCTTCAGTCTTATTAATTAGTTCTGGAAAATCTTTTAACAAATCTTCAATCTCTGTTTCTAACTTTGATTGATCTAATTCACCATCTTTATCAAGAACATTCTTTTTTTCAATAAGTCGTACCGCTCTGGTAACTTTTTTTTCATTGATACCTTTTCTTAATAAAGCGTTTTCAATTTTGGCATTGATTGCTTCTAATGTAGCTTTTTCTGCTTTTTTAATCGCTTCTTGTGTTTTCTCGTCTACACTTTTAGCTTTTTCTTCATCTTCTTTAGCTTTAGCTAAGATTGCCTTAGCTTTTTCTACATCATCAATACCTAAATCTTTAAGTTGTTTTGCTAAAGCTTTCTGTTCATTTTTTAAACTAATATCATTTAATTCTTTATCAGAATATTTTTTCTCATCTGATATTTTAGTTTCTTTTTTTTCATCAGCTTTAGTATCTTTTGAAGCATTTTCTACTTCTTGGTTTTGATTATTTGCATTTTCTTCTTCCCCACTTTCTGCAAATAATTGTAAATCAAGTGGCATATGAACTTTTTGTTCCATTAAAATCTCTCCTTTTTCTATGTTGGATAAGGTCATCCACACTCCGTTAGTTCGAACGGTCACGAAGTGCTTTGTTACACCAAAAAAGCCGATATTTCTATCGACTTAATTATTGTTTATAAGCACTGTACTAACGAAATAGCTGAGTACACACGAGCCTCATTTAACTTAATTGCCTGATTTAACTATTGTCCTTATGTACAATATTACACAATAATTATTTATCTTTCACATTAAGCACTATATCATTAGTACACTGCTTATAAAGTAGTGTTATTTTTTGATTTTTTTATTTAATAAGTTTATAATTTCTCTATTTTCTAATCGTGTTTTTTCTAATTCTTTTTGTATTGAAGATAACACGCATATTATAAAAAATAAAAGTATACATAATATAATTCCTATAGCTATCATCCTTAATCCTCCTTATATTTCCATTTGTACCCACCAGCTTGGCTTCTATTTTGAATGCCTTTACATACCTTATCAATAGCATTTATTCCAGTTTGTCTTTGCGCCTCTCGTATTGATGGATATTCTTTTATAAAATTTCCTTTTAAATCATACTGCACTACTGCTATACTACCTTTTTTATTTTTTTGTAATTTGCCTAATTTTTCATATGCATGAGTATTATTTTCTAAATAAGTACACCACTCTAAATTTTCAACACAATTATTTTTTTTATTGCCATCCTTATGGTTTACCGTTTTCTTATTTTCAGGATTGGGAATAAATGCCTCAGCAACAAGCCTATGAATATATCTTCTTAATATTTTTTTATTAATAGATAATTGAACAAATAAATATCCTCTTTCATGTATTGCTGGTTTCAATATCTTTTCATCATACCAACTTGTAAATTGATTTGAATATTTGCCAACTCTTTTAACTCTGCCT
>ERZ779866.2230-NODE-2230-length-17859-cov-10.615086_pt1 | contig 17859 bp, 16 predicted proteins | sample MGYA00511248_ERZ779866 | MGnify/ENA primary metagenome ERZ779866 (study PRJEB29588, sample SAMEA2155758) | human gut metagenome | biome: human gut; feature: human-associated habitat; material: faeces | place: Denmark | collected 2008/2010 ... | reverse complement strand
TGCCCTTGGGGTCGAAGTCGCTGCCGCCCTTGCCGCCGCCGATGGGCAGGCCGGTCAGGCTGTTCTTGAAGATCTGCTCAAAGCCCAGGAACTTGATGATACCGGGGTAAACGTTGGGCTGGAAGCGCAGGCCGCCCTTGTAGGGGCCGATCGCGCCGTTAAACTGGCAGCGGTAACCGATGTTGGTGTGATAGTTGCCGTTGTCATCCATCCACACCACACGGAAGGTGAACATACGCTCAGGCTCTACCATGCGGTTGAGCAGGTCGGCCTTCTCATACTCAGGGTGCTTGTCCACCATGGGGGCGATAGAAGTAAGAACTTCCTCAACGGTCTGGACGAACTCGGGCTCGTTGCCGTGCTTTTTCTTCACATTCTCGATTACGCTGGCGACATATGCGTTCATTGGAATCATCCTCCTCATATTTTCCTTGCAGAACAGGCCGGGCATTGTGCTGGTCTGTTCCTCCATCGATTTCATACTACCATCATTTCTATCAAAACTCAATACGAATTTCCCTTTGCAAAACGTGGAACTTTTCCCACCTTTTTTGTGCAACCCCACAAAAGTTTACAAGTTGCTTACAGCTATTTCGCCAAATTCGCCTATTTTATTAACTTTGGATAGGAAAAAACCGGCAGCTGCCCCTGTTTCTCGCCGTCAGCACCCCTTACGCACGCCATCCGCAGCTGACGCTGTTTCTTCCTCCCTTGACTTTTTCTCCCCACATTTATATAATATTTTTGAAAATTTGGCTGTTTGGCCAGGATATTCCCCTGGCAGAGCAGCAAATGGCACGGCACACGGCGAAAAGCCGGCGCTATCAATCATAAGGAGGGTTTCCCCATGACTTATACCATGAAGGTCGCCGGCCTGGAGCGGCAGCTGCCCCTGTGCAAGGTGTCCGACGATTTCTACATCGGCGCGTTCATCATCTTCGGCGACGCAGAGCTGACGGTGGCCTGCGCCAGCGAGCTGCTCAAGAAGATCCCCGCCGACAGCTATGACTACATGCTCACCGCTGAGGCAAAGAGCATCCCCCTGATCCACGAGATGGCCCGCCAGTCCGGCGCTAAGAAGTACTTCATCGCCCGGAAGGGCTCCAAGGTCTATATGCCCGATCCCATCCATGTGTCTGTCCGCTCCATCACTACCCTGCGGACCCAGGACCTGTTCCTGGGGGCTGACGACTGCGCTCTCATCAAGGGCAAGCGCATCCTGATCGTGGACGATGTGATCTCCACCGGCGAGAGCCTCCATGCCCTGGAGGAGCTGGTCAAGACCGCCGGCGGCATCGTCACCGGCCGGGCCGCTATTCTGGCCGAGGGCGATGCTCTGGGTCGTGAGGATATCACCTACCTGGCCCCCCTGCCGGTGTTCAATGGCGACGGCACGGTGAAGGAGTAATATCCCGTGATACAGACACGGCGCGGAAGAAATTCTTCCGCGCCGTGTTTTTGTTCCGCAGCCCTGATACGGGCTTACGCCCCTGTAAATGTGATGATGGGATACTGCTCCGTCACAGCGTCCGTCCTGTACTCATAGAAATTCCACACGTCCTCCCGGTCCAGACTGTGGTCGATCCGTGCCCCATAGGTGAGGCCCGTCTCGTCGTAGACCTGGACCCAGAGGGAACCATTTCCATTGCCAGTGATGCCAGAGATGACCAGCCGCTCCCCGTCGTAGGCGCAGGCGGTGTCATACCACCACTCATCCACATATCCTTCCCCTCTATCCCGGGTACCGGACAGGGCAGGGGTATACACCCCGTCCTGTTCCTCCACCACCCGGAAAAAGCCGTCATCTGACCGGTACATCACCATAAAGCCCTCCCCGCTGCCCAGGAGGGAGTAGTAGTCCTCCGCCCCCAGGGGGAAGATGCTCTCCCACTGGACGCACTGCCAGGTGTCCGTATCGAACACGGAGAGCTTCAGCGCGCCGTCCTCACGGGCGTAGAGGAGCACCTGCCTCTCCGCCTCCCGGTTCAGCAGCAGCGGGCTGCTCCCCTGGGCCAGAGGACAGAACATTCTGATATTTTCCAGGTCAAAAACCGGATCTCCCTGCTCATAATCCGTTTTCAGCTCCTCAGAGAAGGGAATGAAGTAGAGGCCAAAGCCATCCCGGCAGGCTACCAGGTTCTCCGGCACATCTATGTTCTCACTCTCCACGGAGATAGACATGCAGATGCCATTCTCCACGACGATCGCCTGACAGTCGAACCAAAAACGCTGATTCCCTGTGTCATTTGTCTCTACGTTATAGACCTGACCCAGTTCATCCTTGGTGACGCTGACCTCCACCATCAGGTCCTCCGGCACCCGCAGTCCGAAGTAGTCCGTGAGGGCCTGACAGTCCGCCCAGGTGGCGTAGACATGGGATCTGCCCTCCTGATCCGGCAGATACAGCTCCACCGTTATAGGATAATAGTCGTAGTAGTCCGCAAGACGCAGAGTCTCCGTCCGGGTCTCCCCGTTCTCCGTGCGCTCTGCCACGTCCGCTGCTGACAGGACCATCAGGGAATGCTCCATAGATCGACTGGGATCCCACTCCCCTTCACCGGTATACTCCAAAAAGTCAATACCGCCGCTGCTGCTCATACTGAAGCTGGTGCTGCCGGTGTAGATCTCTACCCGAGGCTCCGGTGTACTCTCCCAGGTCCTTCCCGTGGGGTAGAACCGGAACTCCGTCTCCGGGTACAGCTCCGCTGTCCCCAGATCCACAGTGGTCTCCCAGCATAATTTAGCCTGCTGGGTCCCTGTAGGCAAAGTGAGGGTAATGCCCTGGGCCGCGGCCGGATCCCCGGCGACGAGGTTATGGGTGAGCACAATGTCGTCCTCGGTACCAGTGAGATACACAGCCCCGGCGGTGAGGAGGCCTGCCGACACCAGAAGCAGCGCCAGCAGTAAGCTCAATGTCCGCTTCATCCGTCCTCCTCCTCCCCGGTGAGCTCCGAGAGAGCCTTCCGCACCCGGTCGCTGCGGTAGCGGTAGGTCTCCTTCACATAATCCATAAGGGTCCTGCCGCTGTCCTCCAGCTCCCCGGTGGTCACATCCCCCACGATGCAGCCCTGCCGCAGCAGCACCGCCCGGCCGATGAAGTGCTCCACCTCCTCCAGAAGGTGGGTGGAGAGGATCACCGTCTCCGTAGGCTCCAGGATGCCCAGCAGCACCTTATAGAAGTCCTCACGATTGAAGATGTCATTTCCGGCGAAGGGCTCGTCCATCAGGATATAGTCCGCCCCCTGGCAGAGGGCCAGGATCACCTCCAGCTGGTTCTTCTGGCCGGTGGAAAGCTTTCCCGCCGGACGGTCCATGGGCAGTTCAAAAAAGTCCATGAGCCCCTGGAACCGCTTCTCACGCCAGCAGGGGAAGTGCATCTGGTAGAAATCCCGGTGTCCCTTGGGGGAGAGCGCCGGAAAGAAGGAATGCTCGCAGGTGGCAAAGGACAGACGGTGGATATTCTGCCGGGTGATAGGCTCACCGTCCAGCGTCACCGTCCCCCGATGCCGGAGATACCCCAGGACACACTTGAGAAATGTGGTCTTTCCCGCTCCATTTTCGCCGAACAATCCCAGGATCTCCCCCTGAGGAACTGTCAGATCCACACCCAACAGGGCGTCCTTCGTCCCATAGGACTTGCTGAGGCCTTTGATTTCGATCATACGCGTCCACCTCCCAGGGCGTATGCCAGCTGCCGCCAGGGTTCTGTCGGGAGACAGGCGTCCGGCGTGGCCAGCAGAAATATCAGAAAGTACAGGAATGTCAGAAGCTCGATGGTCAGCAGGAACACTACCGCCAGCAGCGCCGGCACCGTCAGGCACCGCCGCCACAGCTCCCAGCCATCCGGCAGACGACGCATCAGGTAGATGCTCCGGCTGCCAAGGTAGTGGTAGGCATAGTGGTAACAGGCCAGGGGGATCGTCAGAAGTATCCCCAGCAGGAGCCCCGCCATCGCCTGGTACAGAAGCTCCGGAAATGGGTCGATGGTCCGGCTCTCCACCAGGATGGACTTGCCGCCTACCCAGTCATAGAGCCGCCGTAAGGCGTTGGAAAACTGATAGCCAAATGCTGTCAGGCTCCATAGGGCCCCCACAACCAGCCCGCTGACCGCCCATTTCAACTCCGTCCACCAGTCCAGACCCGGAGGCACCTGCCGCGTCATCCACTGTGAAAAGCTACTCTGCGTCTTCTTCATCCATGCTGCCCCCCTTCCATGCCATCCAAAGGATAAAGAGCTGCCAGCCGGTCATGAGAGCCAGCATAATGAACATGCTCCAGTCCACCCCCAGCTCTCCCGCCGCAGTGGCATAGGGCCACAGGACTAAGGCCAGAGCGATAAAGCTCGCTACCCCCTTCCGCCCGTGGCGCTGATGGTAGGGGAACATGGCGGAAGTGACTCCCAGCGCCACTACGTCCATCGCGGCCCGAGCCCACCGTGACAGGTCTGCCAGGGGGAACAGCGCGTGAAGAAAGCCGGAGCGGTAAAAGGCCAGAAAGGCCGACTGGCCGCTGACATAGGCCGGGTCCACTGTCCCGGCATACCACAGACAAAATCCCAGGGCCAAGGCCGCCTGTACCGCCCACAGCAGCAGCAGGCACAGGATATTGTATCCACTCTGCCACAGCACTGTCGCTTCCTCGCTGATCCGCAGCCGCTGGAGGGTGTAGCGCAGCCGGCTGCCCTTCAGCTCTGTGCCGCAGAGGATCAGCAGTACAAACAGCAATATCATGGCGATCCGGTACACCCAATAGATCTCGGCAAAATCAAAAAAATCCTCCACCGGGGCGGGGCAGGTGTTATCATCCCGTATGACCCGGGTCAGCCCCTGGGACATGGCCCAGGCAAACAGGGCCGTCTCCGCCACTGCCATTACTGCCAGCAGAGCCAGTACTTTTCCTATGGTCTGCCTGGCCATCAGAGCCAGGACTGACAGATGTTTTCTCATGGTTCCTCACTTCTCCTCTCCGCCTCGTCCCACAGCCGCTCCAACAGGCCCCTGGCCTCTTCCCGGGATATACCCATCCGCCGGATGGCTTCCACCAAGGTCAGGGCGTCCTCCTCCAGCAGCTGCACCCGGATGGCCTCCGCTTCCTCTGCCGTAACGGCGATGTAGCTCTTGGCTCCCATCCGGGACTGGAGAAGGCCTTCCTCCTCCAGTAGCCGACATGCCTTCTGGATGGTGTTGGGGTTCACACCCAGCAGGGCCGACAGGGCCCGCCGGGAGGGAAACTCGTCCCCGTCGGAGATGGTCCCCGACACGATCCCCGCTTTGATGAAGCGGATGATCTGGCTGTAGATGGGACTGCCATCGGTGAGAGAAAACCGGTCAAAAGACACCAGCGCCATCTCTCCCCCCCCCTTTCAACTGTATTATTCGAATAGTACGGTTTACTGTATTATACGAATAATACGGTTGCCTGTCAAGCCCCGCGGCAAGATTTTAGGAAAGCCCCTCACATATTGATAAATTGTACAGTTTTAGCCACTTTATTTCCAATGCTTATGGACAATTCAAACAGTCAATGGTATACTATCCAACAATATATGGGGATACAAATCACGCGGCACAAGAAATGTGGGAAGACGATATGACACCGAGAGGATGGGCTTATGAAAAATACACATAACGCCATTGATGCTGAAGATAGCGAAAATAAGAATCTGCTGCGGAGAAAGATCACAGTTTCCTTGTTAATAAATTTGGGAATGCTGTGTTTGGCAATTTATGTGGGAATTTTATGTTATAGCAAGGGCTATGATTTCATCAGTTTAGAAATGCTGTCCCCCATCATCTTATCGATTTCAAATTGTTGCGGAGTCATATACGATATCAGAAGATTGACGGTATTGAATAAAAAATTTGTAAGGCGCGGCACACCACAGACGTAGTGGACCGTAGTGTGCCCCTTTATAACGGTTTACCAGTTTGTGCAGTGCGTGAACAGGTAAACCGTTTATGTTCCTGTGTATGCTGTTGACATTTCAGGTTATCTATGGCAAAATAATAATGGAATAGAAGAACCTTTTATTCCTATGCAATGAGGAATATGAAAGAAACAAACCTGCCGTCCCCTCCGGGGACGGCTCCACCATAATTTGATGAAGAAAGGATGGTTCTGCATGGCAACTGAGAGCTATACCGGCAAAATCAACCGAAAGCTCAACAAAAAGCTGCGGATCGTGGAGGTGGCCGCCGGACGGCAGAAGGCTGATCTGGTGCTGAAAAATGCCGCCTATGTCAATGTGTTCAGCAACGAGATCTGTCACGGTGACATTGCCGTGGCGGAGGGGCTGATCGTGGGTATGGGTTCCTACTCCGGCCAACAGGAAGTAGATATGGCCGGCAAGATCGTACTGCCCGGCTTTATCGATGCCCATATCCATCTGGAGAGCGCCATGGTCACCCCCCGTGAATTCGTCAAAGCCGTACTGCCCCACGGCACCACTACCGTCATCTGTGACCCCCACGAGATTGCCAATGTCATGGGCACTGACGGTATTGAGTACATGCTCCAGGCCACCGAGGGGCTGCCGGTGGATGTGCGGTTCATGCTGCCCTCCTGTGTCCCCGCCACCCCCATGGATGAGAGCGGTGCCATCCTGGATTACCGCACCATCGATTCCTTCTACGACCACCCCCGGGTCCAGGGTCTGGCAGAGATGATGAACTTCCCGGGCATCATCGGCGCTGATCCCCAGGTACTGGAGAAGATCGTAGCCGCCCAGGCCCACCACAAGAAGATCGACGGTCATGCCCCGGATATCAAAGATAACGACCTCAATGCCTATGTGGCCGCCGGTGTGTACTCCGACCACGAGTGCCATGATCCCGCCGATGCCATCGCCAAGCTGGAACGAGGTCAGGTCATTATGATCCGGGAGGGCACCGCTGCCCGGAATCTGGAGGCCCTTCTGCCTCTCCTGACTCCGAAATATGCGGACCGCTGCATGTTCTGCTGCGACGACAAGCATCCCAGCGATCTGCTGGAAAAGGGACACATTGACTACAACATCCGGGAAGCTATCCGCCACGGTGTGGACCCCATCCTGGCTGTCAAAGTGGCCAGCCACAATGCCGCCAGGTACTACCTCCTCAATAACCGGGGCGCCATTGCCCCAGGCTATCTGGCAGACTTTGTTATCATTGACAATTTCCAGGACTTCACCATTGAGCAGGTCTACAAGAAGGGCGCTGTAATGTTCGATGGCAAGACTGTCACCGAATTTGCCGCCGCGGAGATTGATCCCTACCTGGCCCAGAAGGCCCATGATACCTTCCATGTGGCCCACCTCACCGCTCAGGACTTCGCCGAGCGGCGGCCCCGTGGCATTATTGGTATGATCCCCGGCGAGATCGTTACTGAGGATCAGGGTTACAGCGACCACATTGATGTGGAGTGGGATATCCTGAAGATTGCTGTCATTGAGCGCCACAAGAATACCCGCCACATCGGTATCGGCTATCTCCAGGGCTACGGTCTCAAATCCGGCGCCATCGCCACCAGTGTAGCCCACGATTCCCACAATATCATTGTAGTGGGCACCAGCGAGGAGGACATGGCGGCAGCAGCCAACCGTATCGTAGAAAATCGGGGCGGCATCGTGGTCATGGACAAGGGAGAAGTGAAAGCAGAGGTTGTCCTCTCCATCGCCGGCATCATCAGCGATGACACCCTGGAACATGTGAATCGGGATCTGGAAAACGCCAAGGAGGCTGCCTTCGATCTGGGCGTCAGCCGGGGTATCGATCCCTTCATGACCCTCAGCTTCATGTCCCTGCCCGTGATCCCCACCCTGCGCCTCACTACCCGCGGCGTCATCGATGTAATGACACAGCAGTACATCTGATCCCTTTGGAGGTGCCTGATGAAAAGGAATCCGTTCCTCCCTGTCTATGTTCTGGCGGTGGTATGCAGCTTCCTGGCCGCTGCAGCAGGATTCTGGCTGATCAGCAGCTTTGACCTCACCCAGCCAGTGCGGATCCTGTGCGGATTGGTATTTACCGCTGCGCCGATCCTCACCTTACTGTTGCTGCCTCTGGCGATTAAAAAAGCGTAATAGGATCGTTCGGTCTCTTGCAGAAAAAGTACCCCTCCGGGATCTGCCCGGAGGGGTACTTTCATCTGTCAATTTCTATTCTCATGTCCGCAGAGTGGCCCGAAGCCGGTCAGGCTTCAGCAACAGGTCCAGGCCGTCGGCGATGGAGGTGACCACCACATCCGACTGCCCCAGCAGCGCCCCGTAGCAGCCCTCCGGGCCAATAACGCAGACAGAGAGGGCACAGGCTTCCGCCATCTGCCGATCATTGAAACCGTTGCCTATGCAGGCCACGCCCTCCCCCAATCTCTCTGCCACCTGCCGCTTGATGTCCCCCACATCGACAGTGGGATAGGTCAGCACCTCCACCGGCAGCCCCTTGCAGGCTGCGGCGGCAGTGCCATGGGTGTCGGCCGTAACCACATGAATGGCCAGCGACCGGCTCAGGACCCCCAGCCGCTCCGCCACCCCATCTATCAGCATACCATCCTCCGCAATGGTGCCGTTGAAATCCAGCAGCAAATGATTTATGGTCATATCTCCCTTGCCAGGAATGGATATGTTCAGCATAGCATCCTCCTTCACAGCAGCCCACGTCTTTTATCCGGCAGTATTATACCTTTCCGGCAGCTGCATCGTCAAGTCGGGTCCATTCGGCTTTCTTGTTTTATATGTATAGGATATAGTCAAATTCCGCTCTGCGTTTTGTGCATTTTTTTGGTGGATGCGTCGGATATTTTTTCATCATGCACTTTTGCATTTCGCATTTTTTCTTGCAAACTATCTTAAAAGTTGCATCCCTCCATTCAGCTTCTTGCATTTTACTCGATTTTGCAAGTTTTCCTTCGTCATCCATACGAAATTCAACGTATACCGCAATTCCTTATTCACAAAAAAAGACGCTTGTGCTACACTCAATGCATCAGAAGACGACAGGAGAACGCCATTCTCCTGGTGAAATTACGATTGGAGGAAAAGGGAACATGGTAGAAGTGATCAAAAAGGGCGCCTACCTGGTAGACGGAAAGATCGTCTGGGCGGAGGACCTGCCCGCCGGGGAAGCGCCTGACCAGGCCCGTGAAAAGACCATCGCCTACTCTATCCTGCGCGCTCACGACAAGAGCCAGGACGGCAAGAAAATGCGTCTGAAGTTTGACGCCCTGATTTCCCACGACATCACCTTCGTGGGCATCATCCAGACCGCCAAGGCGTCGGGCCTTACAAAATTCCCCATTCCCTATGCCATGACCAACTGCCACAACAGTTTGTGCGCGGTGGGCGGCACCATCAATGAGGACGACCACGCTTTCGGTCTCTCCGCTGCCAAGAAGTACGGCGGCATCTATGTCCCCGCCAACCAGGCCGTCATCCACCAGTATGCCCGTGAGCGGCTGGCCGCCTGCGGCGGCATGATCCTGGGCAGCGACTCCCACACCCGCTACGGTGCTTACGGCTGCATGGGCGTAGGCGAAGGCGGCGGTGAGCTGGTCAAGCAGCTGCTGGAGAATACTTACGACGTGGCCGCCCCTGAGGTGGTCATGGTTTACCTCACCGGCAAGCCCCCCAAGGGCGTGGGTCCCCAGGACGTGGCCATCGCCCTGGTAGGCGCCACCTTCCCCAAGGGCGATGTGAAGAACAAGGTATTGGAGTTCGTGGGCCCCGGCGTGAAGGAGCTCAGCTGCGACTTCCGCATCGGCGTGGACGTGATGACCACCGAGACCTCCTGCCTGACCTCCATCTGGGAAACTGACGACACCATCAAGGCCTACTACGAGAACATCGGACGGCCCGAGGCCTTCCGGGAGCTGAAGCCCCAGAACGGCGCCTACTACGACAGCGTGGTGACCATCGATCTCAGCAAGATGGAGTGCATGATCGCCCTGCCCTTCCACCCCTCCATCGCCTACACCATCCACGAGCTGCAGGCGGACCCCGAGGGCATCCTCAGCAAGGTGCAGGAGGCCTGCAACAAGCAGCTGGGCGGCAAGGTCACCATGGACCTGACCCACAACATCGTGGACGGCAAGGTCACCTGTGATCAGGGCGTCATCGTGGGCTGCTCCGGCGGCATGTATGAGAACATCGTGGAGGCCGCAGCCATCCTCAAGGGCGGCAGCATCGGGAACGGCTACTTCGATATGAGCGTGTACCCCTCCTCCACCCCCATCTCCCTGGCCATCACCAAGAACGGCACCGCGGCCACCCTGATGGAGGCCGGCTGCGTGATGAAACCCGCCTTCTGCGGCCCCTGCTTTGGCGCCGGTGATACCCCCGCCAACAACACTCTCTCCATCCGCCACGCCACCCGGAACTTTGCTAACCGTGAAGGCTCCAAGCCCGGCAACGGCCAGATCGCCGCAGTGGCTCTGATGGACGCCCGGTCCATTGCCGCCACCGCCCGCAATGGCGGCGTCCTCACCGCCGCCACCGACATTGAGTATGAGTCCCCCACGGCGGAGGAGCTCACCTACCACTTCGACGGCAGCGTCTACGAGAAGCGCTGCTACGAGGGCTTCGGCAAGGCCGATCCCACGGCGGAGCTGCGCTATGGCCCCAACATCAAGGACTGGCCCAAGATGCCCAAACTGGAGAACGACCTGCTGGTGAAGCTGTGCGCCGTGATCCGGGACCCCGTCACCACCACCGACGAGCTCATCCCCTCCGGTGAGACCAGCTCCTACCGCTCCAACCCCATCGGCCTGAGCGAGTTTGCCCTCAGCCGCCGGGTGCCGGAGTATGTGGGCCGGTCCAAAGCGGTCCGCGCCCTGGAGGAAGCCCGGGAGGCCGGAAACGTCCCCGCCGAGGTGGCCGAAGTACTCCAGAAGGTGGGCGGCGACGCGGCCCACACCACCGTAGGCTCCTGCGTGTTTGCCAACAAGCCCGGTGACGGCTCCGCCCGTGAGCAGGCCGCCTCCTGCCAGAAGGTGTTGGGCGGCTTCGCCAACATCTGCTATGAGTACGCTACCAAGCGCTACCGCTCCAACTGCATCAACTGGGGCATCGTCCCCTTCACCCTCCCCGAGGGAGCGGAGTTCCCCTATGAGGACGGCGACTGGGTGTATGTGAAGGGCATCAACAAGGCCATCGCCGACGGCGTGGAGGACATCACCGCCCAGGTCATCACCGCCTCCGGCGAGGTGAAGGACATCCAGCTCAAGTGCGCCGGCCTCACCCCTGACGAGCGGCTGATCCTGCGGGAAGGCTGCCTGATGAATTACTACGCTGCTGGCTATGGCAAGGCCTGATGCTTTACAGAGATAAGGAGACGATACGACTATGGATAAAATCAAGATGACAACGCCTCTGGTGGAGATGGACGGCGACGAAATGACCCGCATCCTGTGGCAGATGATCAAAGATAAGCTGATCCTGCCCTTTGTGGACCTGAAAACCGAGTATTATGACCTGGGCCTCCTCCACCGCAACGAGACAAAAGATCAGGTAACGGTGGACGCCGCCAATGCCACCAAGAAATACGGCGTAGCTGTAAAGTGTGCTACCATTACCCCCAACAAGCAGCGCATGGAGGAGTATCCCCAGCTCACTGAGATGTGGAAGAGCCCCAACGTGACCATCCGCTCCATCATCGGCGGCACTGTGTTCCGCACCCCCATTCTGGTGGATGCCATCAAGCCGGCGGTAAAGTCCTGGAAGCGGCCCATCACGGTGGCCCGCCACGCCTTCGGCGACGTGTATGAGAGCGTGGCCATGACCACCGACGAGCCCGGTGTGTGCACCCTGTCCTTCCGGGGGGTGTCCGGCAAGGAGCAGACCCTCACTGTCCAGAAGTCGGACAGCCCGGCGGTGTGGGCGGCAGAGTACAATCTAGATTCTAGTATCCGGGACTTTGCCAAATCCTGCTTTGAGTATGCGGTGAATCAGAAGCAGGACCTGTGGTTCTGTACTAAAGACACCATCGCCAAGGTGTACGATGGCCGCTTCCGCACCATCTTCCAGGAGGAGTATGAGAAGAACTATCAGGCTAAATTTGAGCAGTTGGGTCTGAAGTACTTCTACACCCTCATCGACGACGCCATTGCCCGCTGCATCCGCAGCGAAGGCGGCTTCATCTGGGCCCTGAAAAACTACGACGGCGACGTGATGAGCGATCTGGTATCCACCGCCTTCGGATCTCTGGCCATGATGACCTCGGTGTTGGTGTCCCCTGACGGTACTATGGAGTTTGAGGCCTCCCACGGTACTGTAACTCAGCACTATTACCGCTGGCAGAAGGGGGAGAAGACCTCTACCAACCCCATCGCCACCATCTTCGCTTGGACGGGCGGCCTGCGCCGCCGGGGAGAGCTGGACAATCTGCCCGAGCTGTCCGCTTTCGCCCAGCGTTTGGAGGACGCATGCCTGAAGACCATCAACGACGGCATTATGACTAAGGATCTTGTCAATCTGGCAGAGCCTGGAGTCAAAGTCACTGCGGTGAATTCTGAGGAGTTCTTTGATGCGATCGTGGCGCGAATGGCCTAAAGTGTTGACGTGAGTTATAGTCTGTTATGTTATCCTGTCCTTCCGGTCTTAACCTGGAAGGACAGGATGGTTATTTCAAGAAAGTGTGAAAACCATAAAATGTTTTATTTAGCATATATGCTTTTGGTTTCGACAAGCTGATAAAATGGTTGGGAGGTATCTGATATGAACATTCGCAATCCATATTTGGAACAGTTAATGGAACGTGTAATTCAGCGAAACCCCCATGAGTTTGAATTTCACCAATCTGTACAAGAAGTGCTGACTTCTCTATCGGCCGTTGTAGATGCCCATCCGGAATACATTCAAGAGGGAGTTATGGACTGCCTAGTGGAGCCAGAGCGAATCATCAAGTTCCGGGTACCGTGGGAGGATGACCAAGGGAAAATTCATGTGAACCGGGGCTACCGTATTCAGTTTAGCAGTGCCATTGGCCCCTATAAGGGAGGCTTGCGATTTCATCCTTCGGTGAATGAGAGCATCATTAAATTTTTGGGATTCGAACAAGTATTTAAAAACAGCCTTACAGGTCTTCCGATCGGAGGTGGCAAGGGAGGAAGTGATTTTGACCCTAAAGGAAAATCTGATAACGAGGTCATGCGGTTTTGTCAGAGTTTTATGTCGGAGTTGGCCAAATATATAGGGCCTGACACCGATGTACCGGCTGGAGATATCGGTGTAGGTGGTCGGGAGATCGGCTATCTCTTCGGGGAGTACAAACGGTTGCGCAATGAATTCACTGGTGCAATTACCGGCAAAGGATTGAGCTACGGAGGTAGCCTTGCAAGAACCGAAGCTACAGGCTATGGTCTATGTTACCTGACAGATAACATGCTCCAAGATGCGGGGCGTAGTTTTGAAAATGCTACCGTTGTGATCTCCGGCTCAGGTAACGTGGCTATTTATGCCTGTGAGAAAGCCACTGCGCTTGGAGCAAAAGTGGTTGCTATGTCTGATTCCAATGGTTATATATATGACCCAGACGGCATTGATCTGGTCAGTATTAAGGAGATCAAAGAGGTCAAGCGTCAACGCATTCGGGTTTATGTTGATACTCATCCCAAGGCCGAGTATCACGAAGGTTCCTCTGGCATTTGGAATATTCCCTGTAACATTGCTCTACCATGTGCTACTCAAAATGAGTTAACAGGTAATGCTGCAAAAACTCTTGTTATCAACGGATGCTTTGCTGTGGCCGAAGGAGCTAATATGCCGTGTACACCTGAAGCTGTGGAAATTTTCCAAGCTGCTGGCTCACTTTTTGCCCCAGCTAAAGCAGCCAATGCAGGAGGTGTGGCAGTGTCTGCTCTGGAGATGAGTCAAAACTCCATGCGGCTGTACTGGAGTTTTGAGGAAGTTGACAACCACCTAAAGAAGATCATGGGCGACCTGTATCAGAATGTAGTCAGCGCTGCCCAGGAATACGGGATGGCTCACGATCTAGTGGCCGGAGCCAACATCGCCGGCTTCCTGAAGGTGGCCGACTCCATGCTGGCCTATGGCCTGGTGTAAGGGGGTGATCCTGTGAATGATTATACCGCCCGTGTCATCTGCAATCTGCAGAAGCAGTACCCCCATGAACCGGAGTATCTCCAGGCGGTCCAGCTCTGGCTGGAGCTTATTGGTCCGGCGGCGGATGATCCCCTGTACGAGAAGCTGGACCTGATTACCCGAATGGTGGAGCCGGAGCGGATGTTCTCTTTCCCCGTCTCCTGGATGGACGACCAGGGACAGGTACACACCAACCATGGCTACCGGGTGCAGTTCAACAGCGCTATCGGCCCCTATAAAGGAGGCCTGCGCTTCCATCCCAGCGTCAAGCCCTCAGTGGTGAAATTCCTGGGATTTGAGCAGACCTATAAAAATGCACTCACTGGTCTGCCCATCGGCGGGGCTGCCGGCGGGGCGGACTTTGATCCTCGGGGTAAAAGCAAGCGGGAGATCATGCGCTTCTGCCACAACTTCATGCGTGCCCTGTACCGGTATATCGGTGCAGATACTGACGTGCCTGCTGGCGACATTGGCGTAGGCACCCGGGAGATCGGCTATCTGTACGGTGAGTACAAGCGCCTCACCGGCCGGGCGGAAAGCAGTGCCCTCACCGGAAAGGGCCTCACCTACGGCGGAAGTCAGGTGCGTCTGGAGGCCGCCGGCTTCGGAACAGTCTATTTCCTGGCCCGTATGCTGGAGAAGGCGGGAGAGTCCCTGGAAGGCAAGAGGATTCTGGCCTCCGGCTATGGCAACATGACCTGCGGAGTGTGTCGGAAGGCATCGGAGCTGGGAGCCAAGGTGGTGACCCTGTCCGGCCCGGACGGCTATGTCTACGACCCGGACGGGGTGTGCACCCAGGAGAAGTTCAGCTTCCTCATGTCCATGCGGTCCAGCGGAGCCGATCGGGTGGAGCCCTACGCCCAGCAGTTCGGGGTGGAGTTTTTCTCGGGGCGGAAGCCCTGGGAAGTGCCCGGCGATGTGGCCATTCCCTGTGCTACTCAGAATGAAGTAGACGTTGCGGATGCAGCACAGCTTCTCACCAACGGTGTGGAATATTATGTGGAGGCGGCCAATATGCCCGCCACCCCCGAGGCTATGCGTCTGTTGCGTTCTGACCTCAAGTTGCGGATGGCACCCTCCCGAGCCTCCGGCTCCGGCGGTGTAGTGCTCTCTGCCCTCGAAATGTCTCAGAACAGTATACGGGATAATTGGTCTCGGAGTGAAGTTGAGAATCGTCTGAAACAGGTTATGGTTCAAATTTATGATGATTCTGTACTAGCTGCGGCAGAGTTTGGATTAGGAGAAGATTTAGTCGCTGGTAGTGCAATTGCATCATTCTCTAAAATAGCACAGGCTATGGTGGCACAAGGCTGTTAAATGTGAAATGTATTCTTTTTTGATTTCTCTGAGTAGCCCGGTAGATCTCAGTCATCTGCTCCTGGTCAAAGAACTGTCTCCTCGATACCAGTCCAGAGCGCAAGGCAAACGCCTCTTTCGCCCCCTTGTAGTCCAGCATGTAATAGCAGCCAAAATTAAGGGATGTGTGGTTATTGTCCCAAACCCATGTTATAAACTGGGTTCCGTGTTCCGTTTGGTGTCCGGCAAGTACGACGTTATTAAATTCTGACAGCAGACAGAAACCGCTCTCCAGTCCCTTAGCCTCTAAAACTGGAGCGGATTCCATTGCCGCTGCGTATTCCTGTACGGCAGCGGCTAAATCTATGGCTTTCGCACAGGCATGCTCGGCTTCAATCGTATTTACATCTTGAGGGACATAACGCACCCCGCCAGTCTCAGTGATCCAACATAGGTGGCGCCCCTTCCATGCAACAGGGAGGCGCTGCTCCTGTTCTGGTAACGGGGTAAATCCCTCTTTCTGCAGTACGATGGCCAGCTCCTTAAAGTATCGTTCTCGTATCATCTCTGAGTACCTCCTTCTGGGCGAGCGCCCTTTTTCATTTGCTGGGAAAACAAAAAAGGCGCAAGTCTGATGGTTTTGTAAAACCAACAAACTTGCGCCTGATTTTTTGTATATCTTTTTTTCTTCGCACCGCCCTTTTTAACCGTGAAAAAGGGCGCTGGGCGGTTTTAAAGTACACAAACTTACGAAAACACAGAGAAACCGGGGGTTCGAATCACCCCAACTTCCGAAATCACTGAAAAATATCTATGGAACAAACAACAGATTTTGAGCAATAAAAAAAGTCGCTACCCCTTGATACTCTAGGCGTTCGGCCTAAAATATCTAGGTTGTAGCGACTTTGTGGAGGTGCCACCCAGATTTGAACTGGGGAGTGGAGCTTTTGCAGAGCTCTGCCTTACCACTTGGCTATGGCACCGAATGGAGCAAAGCTGCTCCAAAAAATGGAGCGAGTGACGAGGCTCGAACTCGCTACCTCCACCTTGGCAAGGTGGCGCTCTACCAGATGAGCTACACTCGCATGTTGCCTGGAAGGGGTGCCCTTCCAGGGCTTTGTTTGGTTGGTGCCTCCGGTCGGAATCGAACCAACGACACGAGGATTTTCAGTCCTCTGCTCTACCAACTGAGCTACAGAGGCATGTGGGGGTACTGACGTACCCGATTGGAAGGGGACAATACGAAAAAAGTGGCGACCCAGAACGGGCTCGAACCGTCGACCTCCAGCGTGACAGGCTGGCGTGCTAACCGACTGCACCACCGGGCCACAGAACAGGAATGATTGTATCAGAAAATATTGGATTTGTAAAGAGAAAATTTCATTATTTGAGGCGGAGCTCCCGGGAACGATCGGTTTCGTTTCCGGGGTTGCTTTCTTTTGATGGGTGTGATATGATAACAAAAAGTATATTTTCCTGGAATCGTGTCATATTTTGCATAGAGGACGTGTATTATCAATGAGAAAGCTGAGCCGCAGCGCGTATGAGGACACCAAGGGACTTGTCCGGGCGGCGGAAACGCTGCTGGAAGTGGTGGTTATGACCCTGCTGTATTACGGCGCGTTCCGAAAGGGATACGAAATCGGGCATTTTGCGTACAAGGGCAAATATGTGCTGATGGGCGTCTATGGGGCGCTGCTGTACGTCATGTTCCTGAACTCCGACTGCACCCTGTTCGGGCAGCTCCATCGGCTGGATCTGATTATCGGACAGGTGATCTCCCTGTTTGTGGTAAATTTTCTCACATACTTCCAGCTGTGCCTGATCGCCAACACCATGATCGCCGTGGGGCCGATGCTCCTGCTGCTCCTGGCGGAGATCGTCGTGGCGGTGGTGCTGATCTACGTGTACACGGAGCTGTATTATAAGCTGTATGCCCCCCATGACATGCTGCTGGTGTACGGCAACAAGCGGGGCATCGGGCTGAAGATCAAGATGGACTCCCGCCGGGATAAATATAATGTCAGCAAGCTGATGAGCATTGACGAGGGGTTGGAGGCAGTGTGCCAGGAGACCCGCAGGCATGACGCGGTCATCCTCACGGACATTCCCGCCCAGATCCGCAACGATATCCTGAAATATTGCTACCGCTACCGCATCCGTACCTACGTCGCCCCCAAACTCACGGACATCATGCTCCGGGGGGCGAAGAACAATACGCTGTTCGACACCCCGCTGCTCATGGTGAAGGGCACCGGCCTGACCCCCATGCAGCGCATCATCAAGCGTGCCATGGATCTGGTGCTCTGCGGCATTGCCATGATTCCCGCCGCGCCGGTCATGCTCATTATCGCGGCGGCCATCAAAATCGAGGACGGCGGCCCGGTGTTCTATAAGCAGAAGCGCCTGACCCGGGGCGGCAGGGAATTTGAAATTCTCAAGTTCCGCAGCATGATCGTGGACGCGGAAAAATACGCCGGCGCAGTGCTGGC
>ERZ779866.2228-NODE-2228-length-17864-cov-3.481667_pt1 | contig 17864 bp, 10 predicted proteins | sample MGYA00511248_ERZ779866 | MGnify/ENA primary metagenome ERZ779866 (study PRJEB29588, sample SAMEA2155758) | human gut metagenome | biome: human gut; feature: human-associated habitat; material: faeces | place: Denmark | collected 2008/2010 ... | reverse complement strand
ATGCTTGTTGAGATGGATGGTTTTGAAACGGGCACGAATGTGATTGTGATTGCCGCGACCAACCGTCCGGATGTGTTGGACCCCGCGCTTTTGCGTCCGGGTCGCTTTGACCGCCAAGTGGTGGTGCCGTTGCCTGATGTGCGTGGCCGCGAACAAATTCTTAATGTTCACATGCGCAAGGTTCCGGTGGGGCGTGATGTCGATGCGGAGGTGATCGCGCGTGGCACGCCGGGTATGAGCGGCGCGGACTTGGCCAATCTTGTTAACGAAGCGGCGCTTTTCGCAGCCAGACGTGACGCAAAAGTGGTTGAGATGGTTGACTTTGAGCAAGCCAAAGACAAGATTCTCATGGGCACTGAGCGTCGCAGCATGGTGATGAGTGAAGAGGAAAAGCGCACGACGGCCTATCATGAGTCCGGTCACGCGGTGGTCGCCTGGATGTTGCCCAAGAGCGATCCGCTGCACAAGGTCACGATTGTTCCGCGTGGACGCGCGTTGGGCGTGACGATGCAATTGCCGGAAAAAGATCGATTCAATTACGATAACGTCTATATCATGAGTCGTTTGGCAATTTTATTCGGTGGTCGTGCGGCTGAGGAGGTTTTCTTAAATCAAAAGACCACAGGTGCTTCCAATGACTTTGAACGTGCGACGCAAATGGCTCGTGACATGGTCACCCGTTACGGGATGAGCGACGCGTTGGGTGTAATGGTCTATGCGGAAAACGAAGGCGAGGTGTTCTTAGGTCGCTCGGTGACTCGCACCACCCACGTTTCTGAAGCGACCATGCAAAAGATTGACGCTGAAGTGCGTCGTATTTTGGAGGAGCAATACAAGCGGGCTTGCGATATTTTGGAAACCCATCGTGACAAAGTTGAGCTCATGGTGAAATGTTTGATGAAATGGGAGACGATTGACGCCGAGCAGATCGCCGACATTATGGAAGGCCGTGAAGTGAGACCGCCGAGGGTCGGTTCTTCGGCTAAAAATAATGATCATCGTCCGATTGAGCCTGATGAGGTCAAACCTGAAGAGCCTTCTCAATCTCAGTCGACAACAACTCCTCCTGAGTCTAAAGAAAAAGATGTGCCAAGTCAGACTCCTTCGGAAGGGGATGATCAAAAGCAATAATTGAAAGAATCCGGTGAACGCTATCGCCGGATTTTTTTTGTTGAAAAAAGATGGACTAAAATAAATTAGAGAGCCTTCTCAAGGAGAGAAAAATGCCTGAATTTCATCGCAGTTATAAAACGGACGAGGCCACCGCAAGCGCGGTTTATTTCACACGAGCCATCACCCCTCAGGCATTGATTGCCTTATATAACGCATTAGGTCGTGAAGCCTCGGGGCGCGTGGCTGTGAAATTAAGCACCGGGGAAGCGGGCAACAATAATTATTTGAAGCCTTCATTGATTAAAGATCTGGTTCAAAGTGTGAAAGCGACGATTGTTGAATGCAATACCGCTTACGCTGGGGCTCGAAATACCACTGAAGCTCACCGCGAGTTGATCCGTCAGCACGGATTCAGTGCAATTGCCGACGTTGATATCATGGATAGTGAATCAACGATCGACTTGCCGGTCGAAGGGGGTGTTCATCTTAAAAAAGACATTGTGGGTGCGCATGTTCAAAACTATGATTTCATGATGGTTTTGACGCACTTTAAGGGACATCCGATGGGCGGCTTCGGAGGCGCGTTGAAAAACATCGCAATCGGCGTGGCTTCTTCAGACGGCAAGGCCAATATTCATACAGCCGGACACTGTCAAAAGGCCGACGGTTGGCAAAAGCTTGAAGACGGTCGGTACATGAAATTAACCGGTCCGGACCACAATGCCTTCATTGAGTCGATGGCTGAAGCCGCAAAGGCCGTCTCCGACTTTTTCGATCGTGGGCAGAAGATGCTTTACATTTCCGTGATGAACAACATGTCAGTGGATTGTGATTGCGTTTCTCATCCCGCTGAGGTTGATATGAAGGATATTGGTGTGTTGGCAAGCTTAAATCCTGTGGCGCTTGACCAAGCCTGTGTCGATTTGGTTCATGAAGCTGCGGACGGTCACTCGCTCATTGAGCGTATCGACAGCCGCAATGGCGAACTGATTCTTGAACATGCTGAGCGCATCGGATTTGGTTCACGAGCCTATCGTTTAGTGAGCATAGATTAATCTTTTGCAGACTTTGAAAGGGGTGGCGTTTGAAAAGATGCCGCCTCTTTTTTTCGCTTGGATTTTCTCGCTACAATAGCGACATTTTCTTGTTCCGAATCTGAGAAGACAATGTTTGCGGGCTTCCTTTTGGGTGTTGCAGCGTGCGCGATTTGGGGTTTGATTTACATCTTTCCCCTGATGTTGCCAGAATACAATCCGGTGATGATCGCATCGGCACGATTTGCCGTTTATGGTCTTGCCTGCCTATGTTTGGTGCCCATTCAATGGGGTGAGCTAAAAACGCTCAAGGCCTCCGATTGGTTTTTAGCCTTAAGGCTCGCATTCTTTGGCAGTTTGCTTTACTACTGCTCATTAGTGCTCAGCGTTCAATGGTCAGGAGCGCCGATTGCCGGCATGTTCATGAGTTGGATTCCGGTTTTGGTTGCCATTGTCGCTAATCACCGCTCGAGAAAAGAAGGGCATGGCGTGGCCTGGAAGTCGTTGATATTGCCGCTAACACTGATTGTTGTCGGGATGGGCGTGGCAAATTACAAGGAATTTGACTATATCCTCAGCCAAGGAACTAGCACTGGCACGCACTTCTGGTTGGGGGTTCTCTGTGCGGTCATTTCGCTTTTATTGTGGACGTGGTTTCCGATCCGCAATGCCGAGTGGCTTTTGAAAAACAAAGGCAAGAGCGCTAAAGCGTGGGCAACCGCTCAGGGACTGTCTGTGTTACCGGTGACCCTCATCGGTTTTTTTGTTGTGGCCTCTTTCTCGCAGCCGGCGCAAGTGGGATGGTTGGGACCGGAGCCGATTAAGTTTGCTTTGAGCATGGTCGTTGCGGGTGTTGTCTGCTCCTGGGTTGGGGCGGCGCTATGGAATGCCATGAGTCAACGGCTTCCGCCTGCGCTCGGTGGCCAAATGATAGTCTTTGAAACCATTTTTTCAGTGGTCTACGCGCTTTGTTGGCGCTCTGCCTTGCCGAGCCTCAATATGGTGATTGGCATGGCGATGTTACTTGGCGGAGTTTTAGCCGCCCTAAGAGTTTTTCGAAATGAGAAAGCGTAGACTCATTAAAATGGCTGAGTCGGTTTTTATTGGATAGCACTATGAGCACTTTTCTCTGGCACGATTACGAAACTTTTGGGTTAAGCCCCAGCATGGATCGCCCGGCCCAATTCGCGGCGATGCGCACCGATGAGGAGCTGAACCTCTGCGAAAAACCGATGTGTTTTTATTGCCAACCCGCTGCCGATGCCCTACCCAGTGCCCAAAGCATCGCTATTACGGGCATTTTGCCTCAGACGTGTTTGAAACAAGGATTAAAGGAGTCGGAGTTTGCTCACCGCATCCATGACGCCATGAGCGTGCCCGAAACAATCAGCGTCGGCTATAACAATATGCGTTTTGACGATGAGGTGACGCGCTTTATGTTTTGGCGAAATTTCATCGATCCTTATGAACGCGAGTATAAAGACGGTTGTTCCCGCTTTGACCTATTCCCTCTGGTGGTCGCGACTTGGGCTTTGCGCCCCGAAGGGATTGTTTGGCCTACGGTGCAGACCGAAGACGGTCAGGAGCGGGTGAGTTTTCGCCTTGAACACTTAAGTGTCGCCAACGGACTTAAACATGAGCATGCCCATGACGCGTTAAGCGACGTTGAAGCGACCATTGAGGTCGCTCGCCTCATTCGAAGCAAACAACCAAGACTCTGGGACTATGCCTTAAAGCTTCGCAGCAAAGACTATGTCAAAAATTTAGTGCAGTCAGGAAAGCCGTTAGTTTGGGTAAGCCCCGCTCATGGGCACGATCGCGGATATGTGCGTTTGGTGCTTTGTCTTGGACAGCATCCCGCTAGGGCCAATAGCGTGCTTTTTTGGGATTTGGCTTATGACCCTAAAGAAATGTTGACGCTTACCGCAGAAGAGGTGAAAACGCGACTTTTTGCCAGAGAAGAGGACTTGCCTGAAGGAATGACACGGTTGCCGATTTTTACTTGTCGGATCAATCAGGCGCCATTTTTGGTCGCTCATATGGGTGTGCTCTCTGAAGAAAGAGCTCAAGCATTCGCTATCAATCGGCAAGAGGCTCTAGAGAGGGCACAAGCCATTTTGCCGCATATTGAAGCGCTGACGAGCCTTTGGCTGGAAGCTTTAGGCGATAGCGGCGATTCGCCAACGACAGGCGCTGACACTGATGTTGATGCCGCCCTTTACAGCGGTTTCCCGTCTTTTACAGACAAGCAAAAAGTCAAAAGAGTTTCCATCACAGATCCGCAAGCGTTAGCTCAAGCTGTTTTTGACGGTCGTGTTCATTTTGACGATGTTCGATTAAACGAAATGTTATTTCGCTATCGGGCTCGCAATTGGCCCGAGACTTTGAATGAATCAGAGCGAGAGCAGTGGCACGCGTTACGGGAAGCCCGTTTGGTCAACGGTGAGGGAGGCGCTCGGACGCTTGAACAATTTGCCGAAGAGATCGCTTTCTTGGAAGAACAAAAAGCCGAGAGTATGACCGAGGCGGATGAGGAGCTCTTCGGCGCTTTGTACGACTGGGCCGAAGTGATGAGCGACTCACTAGAAAGTTAGTTGGTTAATTTTGGGGATAGCCGGTTTCTTCAACAGAGGGAGCCGGTTTTTTATTTTCAAGCCGATCTCTAAAGTAGACTTTAAGCAAAACACCCTAATTGGTTGAAATTTATTGCTGTGCCTAAAGCATCTCGCCTAGAGACAAGATTCAAGCGGTTCATATAATTATTCGAATCAGCTCCACTTAAGAGAGTCCGACGGTGGATGAGAAAATTGCGTTTTGGTGGACTGAAGTTAAATAAATGGTGAAAAGGATTGTTATGAAGCAGTACAGTAACAAGCGTTATATCGCAATCGGTTTAATGTTATTTGCTTTGTTCTTCGGTGCTGGAAATCTGATTTTCCCGGCTTCAATGGGACAAAATGCCGGTCAAAACGTCTGGTGGGCTGTTATTGGTTTTTGCATTACCGGGGTTGGGATGCCTTTGCTGAGTGTGATGGCAATGGGGTATTCGGGTTGTTCGGATTTGCAGGAAGCCGCCGGTCGTGTTCATCCTCTTTATGGGCTCTTTTTTACGGTGGTCGCTTACATGGCGATCGGACCTTGTTTTGCCATTCCGCGTACGGGAACGGTTGCCTATGAAATCGCTGTGCTTCCTTTTTTAGATAAGCAGTACGCAGAGATCGGTTTGCCGATTTTCTTAGCGGTTTTCTTCGGTATTTCCTTCTGGTTATCCGCTTCTCCTCAAAAGTTGGTGGACCGTATTGGTAAATTGTTGACGCCGGCTTTGGTGTTGACGATTGTTCTTTTAATTGTCAAATCCTTTCACACGCCGTTGGGCGAAGCTCAGGCTCCGACCGCAGCCTATGCGAGCCCTGCGATCGCAATGGTTCAAGGCGTGATTGATGGTTACAACACGCTTGATGCAATCGCCGCGTTTGTGTTCGCCACGCTCGTGGTTGGCGTTGTGCGTGACGAGTCCGGTTTTACCGATCCGAAAGTGATTTCTTCCGAAGTGTATAAATCCGGCATCGTCGCTGTGGCATTCTTGGCTTTCATTTATGTCTTCATTGCCAAGATTGGGGCGGAAAGTGTGACCGTCATTGGCATGCAAGACACCGGCGCTCCGGTTTTGGCAGAAACGGCGAAAATCCTTTTCGGTAACGCGGGCGCGGTTATTTTGGCCGTCATCGTGTTGCTCGCCTGCTTGTCAACCGCCATCGGTTTGATTACTTGTTGCGCGGCTTACTTCTTGAAGTTGACGAAGCGGTTCAATTATCTGTATTGGGTTTCTATTTTTTCCATTGTTTCGTTCTTGGTCGGCTTATTTGGTTTAAAAACGATTATTGTTTCCACGGTGCCGGTGTTGATGTTCATTTATCCATTGGCCGTTGTGATGATTGTCCTGTTGTTTACGAATAATTGGTTTGAAGGACGTCAGTGTGTTTATGTCTGGACCGTTGGGTTGACTTTCGTCATGGCGTTTATGAATGGTCTTGAAACGGCCGGATTGATGCCTGATTCGATTGAGTCCGTGTTGCAAACTTGGGTGCCGTTGCATAGCGTCGGCATGGGCTGGATCGGGTTCGCTGTTGTTGGTTACGCGATCGGTTTGGTTTGGAAAAAACTTTATCCAGTCAAGTAAATTTTTCGTTGTGTGCCGTTGAAAAGGTCGTCTATTTGAGGCGGCCTTTTCTGTAGGTGTGTTTTGAACGAAATGCAAAACAGAAAAGTTAGCTGAATCTAAAAAGAAAGTTGGAGTGCAAATGTCCAGTAGGACATGTTCAACACCTTCTATTCTTGTTTTTTGCGCTAAGACACTGGCACAAAATGAGTTCGAATGCCAGTTCGTGCTTTTTTGGGGAGATCAAGGAATAAATAAAGTCTGTAGAAAAAATTAAGGGAGCGTCACTGCAGTCCCATGTTAATATCGGACTTCGGTGACACCCCCATTTTTTAAGATTCAAATCAGACTATTTTTTCTTCCAATTATCCTTGAGTCCGACTGCCAAATTGAAGACCGGTTTTTCAGGTTTGTGATCAACGCGGTCGGCAACAAAGTAACCGGTGCGTTCCAGTTGGAATTTATCGTCCGGTTTAGCCTGAGCTAAGGCCGGTTCGACAAACCCCATGACCACTTCCTTGCTCTCGGGATTTAGGAGAGTGCGATAGTCCGCGTCAACTGCGTCGGGCTGAGCCACTGCAAAAAGTCTGTCGTAAAGACGGAATTCCGCGGCGACCGCAGTCTTCGCATCCAGCCAATGAATGGCCGCTTTTGTTTTAACAGCTTCTGAACCAGCCGTGCCACTCTTGGTTTCTGGCAGGTAGCGACAATGCACGGCCACAACCTTTCCGGATTCATCTTTATCGAATGAAGTCGGAACGATCACATAACCATAGCGCAAACGCACGGGCTTGGCTTCTGAACCGTCAGCGGGGATGGTCAGACGACGGTAACCCTTAGGCGGCACTTCAGCAAAGTCACTTTCATCAATCCAAAGTTCGCGCGAGAAGGTCATTTCACGCATGCCCCATTCCGGTTTTTGCGGATGATTGGGCGCTTCAAGCGTTTCGGTTTGATTTTCAGGGTAGTTGTCAATAATCAGCTTTAACGGACGAACAACACCGATACGGCGTTCAACACGGTTTTCGAGGTCTTCACGTAAACAGCCTTCAAGAACCGAATAGTCGATCATACCGCCCGCAACACGGGAAACGCCGCAGCGCTCGGCGAACAAATGAATAGATTCCGGTGTGAAGCCGCGACGACGCAAACCGAAAATGGTCGGCATGCGAGGATCATCCCATCCGTCAACCAAACCTTCTTTAACGAGTTGGATTAGCTTGCGTTTGCTGACAACGACGTGCGAAAGGTTCAGGCGGTTAAATTCATACTGATGCGACAGCAAGAAGAAATTGGGGCGCACCACTTCAAGCGCTGCTTGCAAAAGCGGCGTGAAGTGCTCGGGTTGAGTTGTGATCAACGCCCAGAAAGCGCCGGCGCGAGTGCCGTCTAATTTCTCAGGGCCAAGGTCGGCGTCCCATGCGTCAAAGATTTCAGCCATGGCCAATTCCGGGGCGCTTTGACCGAGTTTGCTGCGGTGCTGATAGGCTGCCCGAAGGAAAGCAAGGGCGCGGTCATCTTCACCGTGAGCCATTTTGTTCAAAATGGCTTTCGCTTCTTCAAATTGGGGGGCGCGAAGCACTGGAACACAACGTTCAAGGGCCCAGTCATAGAACGCGCGTTGATCTTCGAATTCCAGCGTGCAGATTGAATGGGTGATGTTTTCGAGCGTGTCTTCAAGCGGGTGCGCGAAGGTGTACATCGGATAGATGCACCATTTGCTGCCCGTGTTATGGTGTTCAGCAAAACGAATACGATAAATGGCCGGGTCGCGCAAGTTGATATTGGGGCTGGCCATGTCAATCTTGGCACGAAGCACCATGGAGCCTTCGGCGTGCTTGCCGTCGCGCATTTCACGGAAAATGCGTAAATTTTCTTCCACCGTCCGGTCACGATAGGGCGAATTCTTGCCCGGTTCCTTCAAAGTGCCGCGGTTGGCATGCATCTCATCGGCCGATTGCTCGTCCACATAGGCAAAACCGGTCTTGACAAGGTGTTCGGCGCAGTCGTACATCCATTGGAAGTAGTTGCTGGCAAAGTACAGATTGGTTTCATCACCATGCTTCCAGTCAAAGCCAAGCCAACGGACACTTTCCATGATGGAATCAACATACTCTTGGTCTTCTTTGACGGGATTGGTATCGTCAAAACGCATATGGCAATAACCACCGTAATCACGGGCAAGACCGAAATTCAGGCAAATGCTCTTAGCATGCCCAATGTGCAGGTAGCCGTTCGGTTCCGGCGGAAAACGGGTACGGATACGAGCCGGATCGGCGACGCCTTGAATCTGCTCGGAGTAAGGCGCAGGATGACCGCACCAATAGCGCGGTTGGTTGGCATTGCGCGCCAAATCGTCTTCAATGATGTTGCGGATAAAGTTTGTGACTTGTGCCGCCGTCTCTTTAGTTTCCGTATTAGACATAGAATCTTTCTTATTATTCAATGAGAAAATGTTAATTGTAATCTCTAAAACAGGGCTTGCCAATGCGGTTTTCGACTAATGGGGAAAGCCGCTGTGAAAGTGAATGACCTGCTCTTTTTCACAATGCGCGTTCGATGAGCAATTAGAAGAGCAACCGGAACAGCCTTTGGCGCTTTTTCGCTGGCGACGGATAAAGTAAAGGGCTGCAACAATCGCGATAACTAGCGCGACGAGTAGTATCCAACTGACCGTATTCACTTTAACCTCCAAGCGCAAGCCCGATTAATCGGACGATTAAGGCGATGATCCAGGCGACCAAGCACTGAATGACAACCACGGCGAAAGCCCAAAGACCGCCAAGCTCACGTTTAATGGTCGCGATGGACGCAACGCAAGGCGTATAGAGCAAACAAAAGACTAAAAGCGTGAGCGCGGTCAGTGGAGCCATGACAGCCACAAGCGCTTCTGTTGAGCCAAATAGAACGGAAATGGTGCTCACAACGCTTTCCTTGGCCATGAAGCCGCCGATTAAAGCCGTTGTAATCTTCCAATCATCGAAACCGAGCGGTGCGAAAACCGGTGAAATCCAACCGGCGACAACGGCGAGCATGCTCAGACGGGAATCATCCACGGGATTAAATTGGAAGTCAAAGCTTTGCAAGAACCAGATGATGATCGTTGCGATGAAAATCACCGTAAACGCCCTTTGCAGGAAGTCTTTTGCTTTTTCCCACAGAAGCTGCATGACATTTTTAGCGCCCGGCATCCGATAGTTCGGCAACTCCATGACAAAGGGGACGGCCTCGCCTTTAAACAGCGTGCCCCGCATCAGCAGCCCCATCAAAATGGCGACGATGATGCCTAACAAATAAAGCCCAATCATGACAACAGCGCCGTTGCCAGGGAAAAAGGCGGCGGTAAAGAACGCGTAGATCGGCAATTTAGCCGAACAACTCATGTAGGGTGTCAAAAGAATGGTCATTTTTCGGTCGCGTTCTGACGGCAATGTTCGGCTTGCCATCACACCGGGAACCGTGCAACCGAATCCGATTAGCATTGGCACAATGCTGCGACCCGAAAGGCCGATCTTTCGCAAAAGGGTGTCCATGACGAAAGCGACCCGCGCCATATAACCGCTGTCTTCCAAAAAGGATAAGAAGAAAAAGAGTGTGACGATAGTCGGCAGAAAACTCAAAACCCTGCCGATGCCGTTAAAAACCCCGTCAATAATCAAAGAGTGCAAGGACGCGTTTACTTGCGCGCGGGTGAGCGCGGCATCGGTCCAGTCTGTCGCGGCCCCAATTAAAAAATCCAATCCATCTTGGAACCAAACGCCGATGACGTTAAAGGTGAGCCAAAAGACAAGAGCCATGATCGCGATAAAAGCGGGAATGGCGGTGAAGCGCCCGGTGACTGCGTAAGTGTTCCTTGCTTTCGTGCGGGCGCACAACCGTTTGACGGCAAATTCGGTCGATGAAGGCAAATCGCATGTCAGCCATGGCGGCTGCCTGGTCAAGGCCTCGCTCGGCTTCCATCTGCTTAATGATATGCGCCAATGTGCGTTTTTCGTTTACGTCCAGTTCAAGCTGATCGATGATGAGCGAATCGCCCTCCGCAATTTTGCTTGCGGCAAATCGCACGGGAATGCCGGCGCGTTTGGCATGGTCTTCGATGATGTGCATGATGCTGTGCAGGCATCGGTGCACGGCGCCGCCGTGGTCATTGACATCACAAAAATCTTGCACGGTCGGCTTTTCTTGAAATTGCGCGATATGCAAAGTGTGGTCAATGAGTTCTTGAATGCCTTCACCCTTGGCGGCTGAAATAGGAACGACCGGCAATCCTAAGAGGGCTTCCATTTCGTTTACGCGAATTGAGCCACCGTTTGCCCACACTTCGTCCATCATGTTTAACGCGAGCACCATCGGACGGTCCAACTCCATGAGTTGCATCGTCAGATAAAGATTTCGCTCCAAATTCGTGGCGTCCACGATATTGATGATCGCTTTGGGATCTTCCTTGAGAATGAATTCCCGCGTCACAATTTCTTCGCTGGTGTAGGGCGATAGGGAGTAAATGCCCGGCAAGTCGGTGACCAAGGTCTCGTCGTGACCGAGGATTTTCCCGTCTTTACGGTCAACGGTGACACCGGGAAAATTGCCCACGTGTTGATTAGAACCTGTGAGGCAATTAAAAAGTGTGGTTTTCCCACAGTTTTGATTGCCCGCAAGCGCAATGGTGATGGGAGTGCCCTCGGGCAAGGGGCGCGCCAAATCCTTGTTGTGATACTTGCCGCCTTCACCGTAGCCCGGGTGAAAAATGTCATCGCTTTCGGCGATTGATTTTTGTTCGTTGAAAGGGGATTCCCTAACCTCATCGATTTCAATGGCTTTGGCTTCTTCACTTCGGAGCGTGAGCTCGTAGCTGCGGATGCGCACTTCAATCGGGTCGCCCATCGGAGCGCGCTTGACCATGGTCACTGTGGCGTTGGGAATTAAGCCCATGTCCAAAAAGTGTTGGCGTAAAGCGCCTTCGCCACCAACCGTCGTTACAGTCGCAGTTTTTCCAATCGGTAAATCATTAAGCGTCATATTAGGGAATGCAAACCACTTACGGAATCAATAGTTAGTTAAATCAAGCAAACGACGAATTTTAGTTAATTTTGTTTTGCTTTGTTAGTGTGTTCTAGGTAAGAGACAGGAGCCTTCCCCACCATTTCTTCAAACGAAATAGAACAAAACAGGCTACAGAATGTGTAGCCTGAGTGTTGTTTAGTTATCCAAGACGCTTTAATGGACCGGTTTATGTGGCAGACGCTTAATCAGTGATGAAGTGTCGGCGCGATTCATCCCCATTTGCTGCAATTCGCCGTAGAACTGATCGACAAGTGCCACAGTAGGCAAACTGGATCCGTTTCGTTTGGCTTCGTCCAAGCAAAGTCCCAAGTCCTTGCGCATCCAGTCAATCGCGAAACCGAAATCAAACTGGTCGCGCATCATGGTTTCGCCGCGATTGTCCATTTGCCAGCTTTGTGCGGCACCTTTGCTGATTACCTTAAGGACCAGGCTCATGTCTAGACCGGCGTTTAAGCCGAAGGCGATTGCCTCAGATAGCGATTGAACGACGCCGGCGATGCAAATTTGATTGCACATTTTCGCCAATTGCCCGCAGCCAACCGTTCCGATGCGGGTTACCGCCTGCGCAAAAGCGGCGATGACCGGTTGAGCTTTGGCAAAATCGGCTTCATCGGCACCGCACATGACGGTGAGAACGCCTTTTTCAGCTCCGGATTGCCCACCGGAGACCGGCGCGTCGATAAAGCCTAGGCCTTTTTCTTTCGCAATGGACTCTAGCTCTCGAGCGACATTGGAGCTGTCGGTTGTGCAGTCAACCAAAATGGCTCCGGTTTTCATGCCCGCGAAAGCGCCATCGTCTCCCAAAATGACACTGCGCAAATCGTCGTCATTGCCGACGCAGGTAAAAACAAAATCAGCGCCTTTGGCGGCTTGGCAAGGGGTTGGGGCTTCTGTTCCGCCGAATTCCTTGACCCAGCGGTGAGCTTTTTCCGCCGTGCGGTTGTAAACGGTAACGTCATGGCCGGCGCGCTGTAGGTGCCCGGCCATTGGATAACCCATGGTTCCCAAACCAATAAATGCGACTTTGCTCATTTTTGTGATCCTTGAAAAAAGCGCCATGTTTTCCGCATGGCGCTCGAGTTGAAAAGTTTAGTGAACACCGCGTTCCTTGATGACATTCATCGCGATTTCAACGCACTTGCGAGCCAATGTCGCCGTGGGGTCAACAATGCTCACCGTCTTGTCGCCGATTTTGAAATCATCGGTTTCGTGGAAGATTAAAGGCAATTCCGTGCAGCCTAAAATCAACACGTTGCAGTCGTAGGTGTCAACCAGGTATTTCGCGCCCCGATAGAGGTCATCGTAGCAAGTGCCGGTGGTAAATCCGGCTTTCGCGCCTTCGGGACCATAAATGGCGTTCATCACGCTCTTTTGATGGTCTTCATCGGGGGTAAACATCTTCATGCCCATTTTCTCGGCCTTTTGGCTATAAATGCCGGTTGCGATCGTGCCCGAAGTCGCTAAAAGACCGACGCGAGCTTCATCGCCGAATTTCGCCTTGATGGCATCCAACATCGTTTGTTGCATGTCGATAAAGGGGGTTTTGAGATGCCGTTTCAGGCGTGGCAAGAACGCATGCGCGGTGTTGCAAGGAATGATGATGTACTCACAGCCGTCGTTTTCCAAGCGCTTGCAAGCGTTGTACATAGCAATCGTCGGATCGGGGCCACCATAAAGCAGGCAGGCGGTGCGGTCATCAATTTGAGGATTTTGTTCAATGACCACTTTAAAGTGTTCTTGGTCGTTTTTAGCGGGCGTGGCCTTGACGATTTTGTCATAAAGATCGACTGTCGCGGCCGGTCCCAGACCCCCCAACAAGCCGAGTTTAAAGCTCTTTGGCAATTTGGCTGTACTGTGTTCGAGCGCCGCCTGAGCAAATGCGGTGAACACGTCCATGACTGGCAATCCCTTTTGAGCCAAAGCCGGCTGTGTGAGCGCAAATTGCGTGCAGTTGGGGACAATCACCGTGGCGCCGGCATCAACCATGCGACGGCAAATCGTTTCAATCGCAGCCGCCGCGGCGTCTGTCGGGCCTTCTTTGCGAATGACTTCTCGAATCGAGTCCAATTGAGCTTTTTCGGCCTCGGTCGGGAAAATCATTTTGATTTGTTGCGACAGTTCGCAGGCGCCGTCGGCGCAGCCACGGGCATTGCCCTCGTCAAGGACGCCGACAACCATTCCCGGCTTCATCATCGCCATGAGCGCCGTTTTCATATCCAGAACCGGCGTGGTGTATTCGCGCTGTATTTCATTGATAAAGCTGCCGGCTTTAAAGTCCGGCACCAACACGAGGTCAGCGCCGCGCTGCATCAAATCACCTGCCTCATTGAAAACAAAAATCTTCCGATCACTTAAAGCGAAGACAGGATCCGGATCAATCTTAAATTGACCTTCGCTTTCAATCACGCAAACATTTTCTCCGCCCTGGGCCAGCAGAGCGGTTTTCACGGCTAAAGCGGCCCGAGGGTTAAGGCCAGTGACTAAGCCTAATAGTTTTTTTTCTGTCATATTTTTTCTCCGACGATAAAAACGGTTGCCTCATAGTGAAGAGGGCACACAAAAGCTCTCCGCTCGATGAGAGGAGATTTCACCTTTAGTCTAATACGAAAGATAGGCCTCGAGCGAAAGAAAATGTAGAAGACTTGAGGCGCTCGTTGCTAAAATAGCCGATCCGAAAAAACGAGACAGAGTGAAGCAACATGGATAGTTTTCTTGAGAAATTAAATCCCCAACAAAAAGCCGCGGTGAACCTTCCGGCGGAGTCTGCTTTGATTTTGGCCGGAGCCGGTTCTGGCAAGACTCGAGTGTTGACAACGCGCATTGCCTGGCTGATGCAGCAAGAGCACGTTTCGCCTTTGGAAATTTTGGCGGTGACCTTCACCAATAAGGCGGCAAAGGAAATGCTCACTCGTATCACAGCATCCATTCCGGTGAATACGCGCGGCATGTGGATCGGCACCTTTCACGGATTATGCAACCGACTGCTTCGTCGTCATTATCGTGAAGCGGGTTTGCCTCAAACGTTTCAGATATTGGATCAGTCCGATCAACTTTCCGCGATTAAGCGTTTGATGAAAGCGCACGGCATCAACGAGGAAAACTATCCGCCTCGCGAGGTTCAGCACTATATCGGCGCGGCCAAGGAAGAGGGCCTTCGCGCCAAGGACATGGTCGCGGAGTCTTCCAACAAAGCTGCGTTTGCCCGTATTTATTCACTCTATGAAGAGCAGTGCAATCGCGAAGGGGTGGCCGATTTCGGCGAGTTGTTGTTAAGAAGTTATGAGCTTTTGGCTCGAAATGAATTGATTCGCCGCCACTATCAGGAGCGTTTCCGATTCATTCTTGTTGACGAATTTCAGGACACGAACCGTCTGCAATACAAGTGGCTAAAGCTGTTGGGGGGATTTGATCCCAATGGCAGGCGAGAGTACGACGGCAACTGCGTTTTCGCCGTTGGCGACGATGATCAATCCATTTACGCATTCCGTGGCGCCAATGTCGGCAACATGACGGATTTTCGTCGTGATTTTGATGTGAAGCACCTGATTAAGTTGGAGCAAAATTACCGTTCTTTCGGTCATATTTTGAATGCGGCCAATGAATTGATTGCGCACAATGAAGATCGATTGGGCAAAGATTTGTGGACAAGCGCGGGTGAGGGCGAGCGTATTCGAGTCTATCGCGCCGATTCAGACCGTGACGAAGCCAATTATTGCGTCCAGGAAATTCGCGAAGCTATCGCACGCGGCACTGCCAAACACGAAATCGCGATTTTGTACCGCTCCAACGCCCAAAGCCGCGTGATCGAGCAAACGCTCATGTCAGCCGGCATCGCCTACCGTGTTTACGGCGGTCAACGATTCTTTGACCGCGCTGAAATTCGAAACGCCTTGGCGTATTTGCGTTTGATCGAGAATCCGAAAGATGACACGGCGTTCTTAAGGGTTGTGAACTTTCCCATGCGCGGAATCGGCGCTAAAAGCATGGAAGGGCTGCAAGCGGCCGCCATCGCCAAAAACGTGAGCCTTTATGAGGCGGCTCAAGAGCTTGAGGGAAAAGCGGGCACAAAAATTCGAGCTTTCACTGAGTTGATTGATCAGATGCGTTTCGAGTTTTCGAGCTTGCCGCTGCCCGATATGATTTCGGCTGTGAATGAACGTTCGGGATTGACTGAACATTACCGCACGGATAAAGACGGGGCGGAACGTTTGGAAAATTTGGAAGAACTGGAAAATGCCGCGCAAGCCTATTTGAAGGCCGAAGGAATCAGCGTGGATGCTCGTGCCGATGAAGTGGAATTGGATGCGGAAGACGACGAGCTCACCTCTTTAGCGGGCTTTTTGTCGCACGCGGCGCTCGAAGCCGGTGACAATCAAGCCCAAAATGGCGAAGACGCGGTGCAACTGATGACAGTTCATGCCGCCAAAGGGCTGGAGTTTGATGTTGTCTTCATTACCGGTGTTGAAGAGGGGCTCTTCCCTCATGCGAATAACGCCAACGATCCCAAGGGGTTGGCTGAAGAGCGTCGACTGATGTATGTTGCGATTACTCGGGCAAGAAAAAATCTTCATATCTCATTTTCGTTGAGCCGGATGATTCGCGGTCAATATTTGCCATCAGGACCGAGCATTTTCTTAAATGAGATTGATGAGGAACATCTGCTCTTTTTGTACGATCGCCGACAGAAAAGCGCGATTGAGGATGAAGATCAGTCGGCAGTCTGGGGTGATGATGATTCATGGAAACGTCGCTCGTATCGTTCGGGCTATTCAGATTATTCCGACGGCTATCGGTCAAGAAACCGTGGGTATGGGACCTCGTCTTACAACTCGAATCGATCGCAGCCCGGGACCGCGTTTGCCCGGGCGAAGATGGACCCGGCCGTCCGAAAGATGATCAATAAAGCGCAATACAACGGCTTTGGCATCGGCGATCGCGTCAAACATATCCGTTTCGGAACCGGAAGCGTCATTGGGCTTGTCGGTCAGGAAAAAGATGCTCGTATTCGGATTAACTTTGACGGAGTGGGCGTCAAAGAACTCATGTTGTCGATTGCCAAGCTGGAAAAATTAAGTTAATCCCGATCTCTCGAGCATTAAAGTCTTTTTTCTGAGATCATTTGCAGACAGTTTGAGGCTCTACCTGGCTAAGTTGGGTGGAGCCTTTATTTTTTGTGCTGTTGCGATTTATTGGTTCAGCACTTCAGTGGGAGATCTGAGCGCAAATGCTCTATAAGTCTAAGCACAGTTGCCTATTTTGACTTGTGTTCGAATTTTTTAGAATGGATAGCGTTAAACGAAAGGAGTCATCATGCGTTATTCGAAAGAGTTGCTCTATAAAGTTGCCCACGCATTTTTGGTTGCAAACGGCAGCGATGCCTATGAGGCTGAATTGGTGGCAGATCATATGGTCAAAGCCAATCTTCGGGGACATGACAGTCACGGTGTGGGGATGATTGGCATGTACACGCAGTATTTGAAGAAAGGTCAGATTCGTCCGAACACGCCGCCTGAGTTGGTGAAGGATCGTGGAGCCATTTTGCAGTTCCAAGGTCATTTGGGCTATGGTCAGCGCGCAGGGTATGAAGCGACAAAAATGGCTATTGAGCGCGCTAAGGAAACGGGGGTGTGTCTTTACACGATCGCGAATTGTTGTCACTTGGGACGTATCGGGACATATGGGGAGCAAGCCGCTGAAGCTGGCATGGTGAGTGTGCATTTCGTTAACGTCAACCAATTTCATCCGCTTGTCGCGCCCTATTGTGGGTCCGAAGCGAGGTTTGGCACGAATCCATTCTGTGTAGCGATGCCGGCCACCGATAAATACGGCGCGTTTGTGCTGGATTTCGCAACCTCGATTGTGGCCATGGGAAAGACGCGGGTGGCTATGCTCGCCGGAAAGACCTTTGATGAACCGGTTATTGTGGATCCTCAAGGACGCCTGACGAATGACCCGAGCGTGATGTGGCAAGAGCATCCCGGCGCTTTGTTGGCATTTGCCAAGCACAAGGGTTCCGGTTTGTGTTTCGCATGCGAATTAATGGCCGGTATTTTAAGCGGCGGGCACACGATTCAACCTGAGCATGAAAGAAACGGTTCAATTGTCAATAACATGACTGCGTTTGTGATTGATCCTGCGGCGCTGTGCAATATGGAATTCATGCGCCGCGAAATGGATGCGATGGTTGACTATGTTAAATCCGCTCCGATGGCAGATCCGGTTAATCATCCGATTCTGATGCCTGGTGAACCCGAACGGATCCGCACCGAGGAACGCAGCCGCTTAGGTGTCGAAATTGCCGACGGTGAATGGCAAGTGATTAAAAAAACGTGCTTAGATGCCGGTGTCAGCGAAGACGTCTTTGAAGGCTTTTAAAAGGAAAACAAACTCGAGTCTAAAAAGCTCGAGTTTGTTTTTCTAAAAACGAAAAAAGAGAGGTTTAAAACCTCTCTTTCTGAAATTTGGTAGGCACGATTGGACTCGAACCAACGACCCCC
>ERZ779866.2227-NODE-2227-length-17869-cov-16.629000_pt1 | contig 17869 bp, 7 predicted proteins | sample MGYA00511248_ERZ779866 | MGnify/ENA primary metagenome ERZ779866 (study PRJEB29588, sample SAMEA2155758) | human gut metagenome | biome: human gut; feature: human-associated habitat; material: faeces | place: Denmark | collected 2008/2010 ... | reverse complement strand
CGCCACACGGCCGCGCAGGCGGCCGAAGCGGTCCGCGCTGCGCAGCGCGCCGGATTCGGCAACCTCACCGTCGATCTGATCTTCGGCGTGCCGGGTTTCGGCGGCGATACGCTGCGCCGCTCGCTCGATGCGGCCCTTTCGCTCGGCGTACAGCATATTTCGGCATACCATTTGACCATCGAACCCGATACGGCTTTCGGACGGCGCGCCGCGCGGGGCGAATTCCGGGCCGTAGACGAGCAGATCAGCGAAACGGAGTTCCTCACGGTCCACCACACGCTGACCGAAGCGGGATTCGAACACTACGAAGTCTCGAATTTCGCCCTTCCGGGCTTCCGCGCCCGCCACAACGCGGCGTACTGGCACGGCGCGAAGTACCTCGGCATCGGTCCTGCGGCGCACTCGTTCGACGGCGAGGAGCGGCACTGGAACGTAGGTTCGGTGGAGCGGTACATCGCGGGCGATCCGGCGGAACGCGAACTCCTCACGAACAGGGACCGTTTCAACGAGTACGTCATGACGGCGCTCCGAACCGCCGAAGGAATCGACACGCGGGAGGTCGCGGCCCGTTTCGGCACGAAACGGCTGGAGCGGATGCGCGAAGAGGCGGCCCCCTATCTGCAAAGCGGCGCGCTCCGCGACGCAGGCGGACGGCTGGCGGTTCCCCCGGAGCGGTTTCTGATCTCGGACGCCGTGATCGAGGCCCTTTTCGAAACATAACGACGCGCGCAACCAAGTGAAACTGAAATGTTAAGTTATTCTTAAATTTTTTTACTAATTACCCTTTCGAGATTGTTAATATAAATATAAGTATTACCTTTGCACCGGTTTTCAACCGATTCGACAAGTAAATTACAAACAAGCATCACAAATATGAGCAATGCAAAACTAACCCCCGATTACCTGTTCGAGGTAAGTTGGGAGGTCTGCAACAAAATCGGCGGCATCCATACGGTAGTCTCGACCAAAGCGCAAACGGCCATCCGGAAATTCAACGAGCGCTATATCCTCATCGGACCCGACCTGCAGCACGAAGGCGTAAACCCCGAATTCGAGGAGGATCCCAACCTGCTGAAGACATGGCGTCAGGGGCTTTACGCCGAAGGCATCCGCATCCGCGTGGGACACTGGAAAATCAAGGGCGAACCGACGGCGATACTGGTGGACTTCACCTCGCTGATTCCCCGCAAGGACGAAATACTCAAGAAACTCTGGGAGGCCTACCACGTCGATTCGATTTCGGGTCAGTGGGACTACATCGAGCCCGTGCTCTTCGGCTACGCCGCAGGCGCGGTGATCGCCTCCTATGTCGAGAACTTCTGCACCGCGACCGACAAGATCGCCGCCCATTTCCACGAATGGATGACCGCGGCGGGCGGTCTCTACCTGCGCCGCCACGCACCCTATGTGGCGACGCTCTTCACCACGCACGCCACGGTCATGGGCCGCTGCATCGCGGGCAACCACCTGCCGCTCTACACCGACCTGACCAAGTTCAACGCCGACGAGCTGGCACGCCAGTTCAACGTCGTGGCCAAACACTCGATCGAGAAGGCCGCCGCTGCCTACCACGACGCATTCGTCACGGTCAGCGACATCACGGCCAACGAGTGCAAATTCCTGTTGGGCCGCGAACCCGACTGCATCACGCCCAACGGCTTCGAAAACGACTTCGTCTGGACCGGCGAGGAGTACGACGCGAAGCGCGCCGAAGCCCGCAAAACGATGATCTCGGTGGCCGAAGCGTGTCTGGGCGAAAAGTTCGCCGAGGAGCCGCTGATCGTTGGCACCAGCGGACGCTACGAATTCCGCAACAAGGGCATCGACGTATTCATCGAATCGCTCAAGAAACTGGCCGCATCGCCCCGGCTCAAACGTCAGGTGCTGGCCTACATCACCGTGCCCGCCGCCAACCGCGGTCCGCGCGCGGACCTGCAGGCGCATCTGGCCGACCCGTCGAAACCCATCGACGGCGGGCAGTACAAATACACGACCCACTACCTCGAATACCAGAGCAGCGACCCGATCGTTAACGCCCTCAACGGCAGCATTCTGACCACGCCCGATTCGAAGGTGAAGGTGATCTTCGTTCCGACCTACCTCAACAAGGCCGACGGCATCTTCGGCAAGGATTACTACGAGCTGCTGGTCGGCATGGACATGACCGTATTCCCCTCCTACTACGAACCGTGGGGATACACGCCGCTCGAATCGGTGGCCTTCTCCGTGCCGACGATCACCACGACGCTGGCCGGATTCGGTCTCTGGGCGGCCAAACAGCGCGAGCATGCGGGCGTGGAGATCGTTCTGCGCGACGACTACAACGATCAGGAGGTCGAAGAGAAGATCGCCGAGTCGCTGCTGCACTTCAGCCTGCTGGACGACAAGCACGTGAACGAAATGCGCGTGTCGGCCTACGAAATCTCCGAAACGGCGCTTTGGGAACACCTCTTCGCCGCCTACGAGCAGGCTTACTCCGAGGCTGTCGAAAGTTCGGTCATCCGCACCAACCGCGCCGTGCTGGACGAGGGCGGAAACCGCAACGAGCAGATCAACTTCGTGCGCCAGCAGCTTTTCGCCGAGAAGCCCAACTGGAACCGCATGATGGTGGACAAGACCCTGCCCAAACGGCTGCACGCCCTCGAAGAGCTGTCGCGCAACCTCTGGTGGTGCTGGAATCCCGGCACGCGCGACCTGTTCGAAAGCATCGACCATGCGTTGTGGGCCGAGTGCGAACGCAATCCGATCGCATTCCTCGACAAAATGAGCGTGGAGCGCATGAAGGAGCTTGAACAGGATACGAATTTCCTCAGCCAGCTCGACGCCGTATATGCGCAGTTCCGCGACTACATGAACGAGAAACCCGATCCGAAGGCGACCTCGATCTCCTACTTCTCAATGGAGTACGGCCTGCATTCGTCGCTCAAGATTTACTCCGGCGGTCTGGGCATTCTGGCCGGCGACTACCTCAAGGAGGCGTCGGACAAGAACGTTCCGATGGCGGCCGTGGGCCTGCTGTACCGTTACGGCTACTTCACGCAGCGGCTCTCGTCGCAGGGCGCGCAGGAGGCGACCTACGAAGCGCAGAACTTCTACAAGCTGCCGATCTCGCCCGTGCGCGACGAAGCCGGCAACTGGATGACGGTCACCATCGCCTTCCCCGGACGTACGCTCTGGGCGCGCGTCTGGAAATGTCAGGTGGGACGCACGGACCTCTACCTGCTCGACGCGGACTTCGAGGCCAACCTCGAAGAGGACCGGCAGATTACGCACCACCTCTACGGCGGCGACTGGGAGAACCGGCTCAAGCAGGAGATCCTGCTCGGCATCGGCGGTATCCGCGCGCTGCGCAAGCTGGGCATCAAACACGACGTATTCCACTGCAACGAGGGACACGCCGCATTCATCGGCATCGAGCGCATCCGCGATCTGGTGACCCACAAGAAGCTCTCCTTCTCGGAGGCGCTGGAGGTGATCCGCTCGTCGTCGCTCTTCACGACCCATACGCCGGTTCCCGCAGGCCACGACGCATTCCCCGAATCGATGATCCGCCAGTACATGTCGCACTATCCCGACGTGCTGGGAATCACGTGGGAACAGTATATCAACCTCGGCAAGACCAACCCCAACGACCCCAACGAGAAGTTCTCGATGTCGGTGCTGGCCTGCAACCTCTCGCAGGAGGTGAACGGCGTGTCGTGGCTCCACGGCGAGGTGTCGAAGGATATTCTGGGCAGCATGTGGCCGGGCTACTTCAAAAACGAGCTTCATATCGGGTACGTCACCAACGGCGTGCACTTCCCGACGTGGATCGCGACCAGCATGCGCCGCCTGTACGCCCGCTATTTCGCCGACGGATTCGAGGGGCACACCTACGACATCCCGGCATGGCAGAAGGTCCACCAAATTCCCGACGAGGAGCTGTGGAACGAGCGTATGTATCTCAAGAACAAGCTCGTAAAGCATATCCGCCGCCGCTACAGCGACCCCAATCAGGTGCGTCTCGACTCGCCGCGCCAGATGATTCAGATCATCGAGGGTATCAAGCCCGACGTGCTGACCATCGGTTTCGCCCGCCGCTTCGCCACCTACAAGCGCGCCTACCTGCTGTTCACCAACCTCGACCGGCTGTCGGCGATCGTCAACAACAAGGAGCGTCCCGTGCAGTTCATCTTCGCGGGCAAGGCGCACCCCAACGACAAGCCGGGTCAGGACCTCATCAAACGCATCGTCGAGGTGGCCGCCATGCCGCAGTTCGTAGGCAAGATCCTCTTCCTGCAGAATTACGACATGGAGCTGGCCCGCCGCATGGTGCAGGGCGTGGACGTGTGGCTCAACACCCCGACCCGTCCGCTCGAAGCGTCGGGTACGTCGGGCGAGAAGTGCGTCATGAACGGCGTGCTCCAGTTCTCTGTACTCGACGGATGGTGGGTCGAAGGCTACAAGGAGGGTGCGGGATGGATGCTGCCCATGGAACGCACGTTCGCCGATCAGGGCTATCAGGACGAACTCGACGCCGAGATGATTTACAACACCATCGAAGAGCAGATCGTGCCGAAATACTACGACCGCGGCAGCGACGGCATTCCTCACCAGTGGGTGGATTCGGTCAAAAAGTGCGTCGCCGACATCGCGTCGAACTTCACGACCAACCGCATGCTGGGGGATTACGAGGAGCGGTTCTACAACAAGCTCGCGGCCCGCAAGCGCGAAATCGTCGAAGGCGGCTACAAGCTGGCCCGCGAGATCGCGGCGTGGAAGCGCAAGGTTTCGGCCGCATGGGACAAGGTCCGCGTGATCGACGTTCAGCGCGTGAGGATCGACGACGAGGCGATCTTCGTCGGCGAGAAGTACCACTTCGAAGTGACGGTGGACATCGCCAACCTCCGGCCTGAGGATATCGGCGTCGAGATGGTCATCGCCCAGCAGATCGTCGGCGGCGGCAAGGTGAACGTAACCCGCACCATCGGGCTGAAACACACCAAAACCGACGGCAGCCGCGTGACCTATGCGCTGGATTACGTTCCCGGCGAGGCCGGCACGTTCGATGTGGCGTTGCGTCTCTATCCCTACAATCCCCACCTGCCGCACCGCATGGATTTTGCATTGGTAAAGTGGGCTTAGCAAATTTGGCGTGAATAATGTTAAAAAAGGTATTAATTTACTGTTATCGGGTATTATTTATCTGAAAATTTTAATATCTTTATAGGACGAACTGCATTTTTAAGAAAGATATGTCAGCACTTACTTTCGACAAAAGCGAATTGGGCAATCTGGAGTACTCCCTCCAGCGCGAAATGCTCTCGACGGACCGTATCGGCGGCTACATGAGTACGACGATCGTCTGCTGCAACACCCGCCGCTATCACGGACTGATGGTGGCTCCCATCGATGACAGCGGCCGGACCTACGTCCTGCTCTCGTCGCTCGATGAGACCGTGGTGCAGCACGACCAGACGTTCAATCTGGCGCTGCACCGTTTCAAGGGGGTATACGAGCCGCGCGGCCACAAGTATATCACCGATTTCGAGTATACGCCGACGCCGACGATCACCTACCGCGTGGGCGGCGTAATACTCAAAAAGGAGATGCTCTGGATCCACAAGCGGACGCAGCTGATGATCCGCTACACGCTCGTGGACGCCCACTCCGAGACCCGGCTGCGGCTGAGGCCGTTCCTCGCCTTCCGCGACAAGCATGCGCTGACGCACGCCAACATGGAGGCCGACGGACACTCCTACCCCGCCGTGAACGGCGTGAAGTGTCGTCTCTACAACTCGTTCCCGTGGCTCTATCTCCAGACGAGCAAACCCGGCACGGAGTTCGTGCCCGCGCCCGATTGGTATTACGGATTCGAATACCAGCAGGAGCTGGCCCGCGGATACGAAGGGTACGAAGACCTGCTCACGACGGGCTATTTCGAAGCGGAGCTCAAGAAGGGCGAGAGCATCATCTTCTCGGCGTCGCTCGACGAAATGGGTTCGACCAAGACCATCGAAGAGGTTTTCGCCGCATCCATCGCGCGGCGTACGCATAAGATCGACTTCATCAGCTGCCTCGAACACTCGGCGCGGCAGTTCCTGATCCGCCGTCCGGGCGACCGGACCGAAGTGGTGTCGGGATATCCGTGGCACGGGGTTTCGGGCCGCCAGACTTTCATCTCGCTGCCGGGCATCACGCTCGAACAGGGACACAAGGAGGACTGCATCGACGCGCTGGATACGCTGGTGCGGGAGATGCGCGACGGCATGTTCACCGGCAGCGCCTCGGCCGAAGTCGCGGCGGACGCTCCCCTCTGGTTTTTCTGGACCCTCCAGCAGCTCGAACGCGAGGTGGGGGCCAAGGAGATATGGGCGAGCTACGGCCCGGCCATGAAAGACATACTGGAGAGCTACCGGCAGGGAATAGGCGGCCGCGTGGCGCTGCACGACAACGGGCTGATATGGGCTTCATCGGAAGAGGTGCCCCTGACGTGGATGAATTCGACGATCGACGGACGCCCCGTGACCCCGCGCAACGGCTATCAGGTCGAAGTGAACGCCTTGTGGTACAACGCCGTATGCTATACGCTCGAACTGGCCGGCAAATACGGGGACAAGACGGACAAGGCCTTCGTCAAGGAGTGGGTCCCGCTTCCGGCACGCACGCAGGAGTCGTTCATCGAACTGTTCCGCCTGCCGGAGGGTTATCTGGCCGACTTCGTGGACGGCAGCGGTCCCGACAAATCGACACGCCCCAACATGATCGTCGCCTGCGGACTGAATTACAAGATGCTCGACGAGACGATGCAGCTGGAGGTGATCCGCACGGTGCGCCAGCACCTGCTCACCCCGAAGGGACTGCGGACGCTGTCGCCCCAAAACCCGCTTTACAGGGGTTCGCAGGAGGGCATGCCCGCCGAACGCGACTTCGCCGCCAAAAACGGCTCGGTATGGCCGTGGCTGCTGCCCTTCTACATCAAGGCCTGCTTCGACATCGACGGCGACGCATTCCTGCCGCAGGCCGAGGAGGCGCTGGAAAACTTCGACGAGGACATCCAGCGTTACGGCATCGGCTCGATCTGCGAGCTGTACGACGCCGACCCGCCCTACGCTTCGCGCGGAGCCATTTCGCAGGCGTGGAGCGTCGGAGCCGCACTGGACATCCACCGCATGATCCGCGAGCGGAGCAAAGGGGATTCCCAAGGGCCCAAAGCCGCGAAGAAAAGCGGCAGAACGAACGGTCCGAAAGAGAAAAAGCCGGCGAAGACGAAGCCCGCGGCGAAAAGCGCCGGGAAGACGGTAAAGGCCGCCACCAAAAGTCCGGCCGCGGCGAAGGCCCCCAAGGCCGCGGCGAAAAAGGCGGCGCCGAAAGCAGCGGCAGGAAAAGCCGCAAGGAAATAAAGGCAACAAAATGAAAAGAATTAAGATATGAGAGTTTTAATGTTCGGTTGGGAGTTCCCGCCCCACATCGCGGGCGGTCTTGGAACGGCGTGCTACGGCATGACGCGTGGTCTGGCGCGCAACGACGTAGACGTCACGTTCGTGGTTCCCCACGCTTACGGCGATGAAGATCAGCGTTTCACGCACGTAATGAACGCCAGCGACGTGGAGGCTCTCTATGGTTCGACCGGGAGCGGAGCCGACGACATTCTCGAAAAAATGTCGTTCATCCACATCGACTCGAACATGGTGCCCTACATCTCCCCCGAAGAGTACGAGGTCTACCACGAACGCTATGTAAAATCGGGTCAGCAGGTCTGGTCCACGACCGACGCATGGAAACAGCGTTACACCTTTTCGGGAAAGTACGGCGCCAACCTCATGGAGGAGGTGGCCCGTTACGCCGTGGTGGCCGCGCAGGTCGCCAAGGACCTCGAAGGGCAGTTCGACGTGATCCACGCCCACGACTGGCTCACCTACTACGCCGGTATCGCCGCCAAGCGCGTATCGGGCAAGCCGCTGGTCGTGCATATGCACGCCACGGAATACGACCGCAGCGGCGAGAACGTCAATACGCAGGTCTACGCCATCGAGCGTGCGGGCATGCACGCCGCGGACCGCGTGATCGCCGTTTCGAACCTTACCCGCAACATCGTCATCAACCGCTACGGCGTTCCGGCCGAAAAGGTCGTGACGGTGCACAACGCCGTGCGCTTCGCCGGCGGCCCCTGCAAAATGCCCGAACGCGGCGTGAAGGACAAGATCGTCACCTTCCTCGGACGCATCACCTACCAGAAAGGTCCCGACTACTTCGTCGAGGCTGCCGCCAAAGTGCTCAAGCGCGTACCCGACGTACGCTTCGTGATGGCCGGTTCGGGCGACATGATGAACCACGTCATCCGCCGCGTGGCGCGGCTGGGCATCGCCGACCGCTTCCACTTCACGGGGTTCCTGCGCGGCGAGGACGTACACAAGATGTTCCAGCTGTCGGACGTATACGTCATGCCGTCGGTCTCGGAACCTTTCGGCATCTCGCCCCTCGAAGCGATGCGCTCGAACGTGCCGGTGATCATCTCCAAACAGAGCGGCGTGGCCGAAGTGCTCGACTTCGCCGTGAAGGTCGATTACTGGGACGTGGACGCGCTGGCCGACGCCATCTACGGCCTCATCCAATACCCGGCCCTGTCGGGCATGTTCGCGTCGAAAGGACTCGAAGAGGTCACCAACCTCAAGTGGAACGACGCCGCGGCGAAGATCAAAGCCGTATACGAAGCGGTCATTGAAGAGAACAAAAAACAATAAAAATACAGATACCCTATGAAAACCGTCTGCTTATATTTTCAGGTACACCAGCCTTGGCGACTGAAGAAGTACCGCTTCTTCAACATGGGCAAGGACCACAACTACCTAGACGACCTCCTGAACCGCTCGATCATGCAGAAAGTCGCCCGGCAGTGTTACCTGCCCATGAACGCCCTGCTGCTGAAGTTGATCAAGGAGAACAAGGGTAAATTCCGCTGTTCGTTCTCGATCACGGGCATCGCCGTCGAGCAGTTCCGCGCCTTCGCGCCTGAGGTGCTCGACTCGTTCAAGGAGCTGGCCGCCACGGGATGCGTCGAGTTTCTGGCCGAAACCTACTCCCATTCGCTGGCGTCGCTGGCGTCGAAAGAGGATTTCACCGAACAGGTGAAGCTCCATACGGCCATGATCAAGAAGGAGTTCGGCGTGAAGCCCACCGCCTTCCGCAACACCGAGCTGATCTACTCCGACGAGATCGGCGCCATGGTCGCCGACATGGGCTTCCGCACGATGCTGGCCGAAGGCGCCAAGCACGTGCTGGGCTGGAAATCGCCTAACTACGTCTATGCCAACGCCATCAATCAGAAATTGCGCCTGCTGTTGCGCAACTACAAGCTCTCGGACGACATTGCGTTCCGTTTCTCGAACCGCAGCTGGGACGAATGGCCGCTGACGGCGGACAAATACGTCAAATGGCTCTCTTCGGACGAAACGCCGGGCGAGGTCATCAACCTCTTCATGGACTACGAGACCTTCGGGGAGCATCAGACGGCGGATACGGGAATCTTCGAATTCATGCGTGCGCTTCCCAAAGCGATCCTCGCCAAGAAGAACGACATGGAGTTCGCCACCGTAAGCGAGGCCGCCAAGAAGTACCAGCCGGTGTCCGTACTCCACTGTCCGCACGTAATGTCGTGGGCCGACGAGGAGCGCGACGTGACGGCGTGGCTCGGCAACGAGTTGCAGAACGAGGCTTTCTCGAAACTCTACGCCCAGAAAGAGAAGGTCGCCGCCCTGAAAAGCCCCGATTTCGACTATGTATGGAGTTTCATGCAGACCTCGGACCACTTCTACTACATGGCGACCAAATGGCTCTCGGACGGCGACGTACACTCCTACTTCAACCCGTACGACTCGGCATACGACGCCTTCATCAACTACATGAACGTCCTTTCGGACTTCATCATCGAGCTGGATCAAGCGGTGGCCGCCAAAGCCGCCAAGGCAAAATAAGGCTGAAACCGCCGCAACACGGGGGAGGAAGCGCCGGAGAGGCTTTGTCGGGGCGCGGCGTCTAATACGCCCGCGCACGAAACGCCCGCGAAATCCCGCCCGAAATCAGCACCGACGACGCGGCGCTGTCCGTATTGCAGAAAAACGGATTCAGGGGCCTTTCACGCCCTCCGGGGATACGATGAGGGACGCGGAAGGCTGGCGCATGAAACGCAGCCCTACAGCCCCGCAAACACGCCCGTAAAGCCCGCATGGCTCTGCGGCGCGACGGAACGGCGGACCGAAAAAAACGCCCAAAATGCCGGAAAACGCCGGGGAACATGGGAAGAACATCCGGGAAATGCCGGAAATAGGCTCAAATCAAATCAGCCGCAGTATTGACTGCGGCTGATTTTTCATATAAGTCGGGACAAAGGCACCCGATCCGGCAACAGCCTATCGTATCCGGTCCGACGGATTGCAGCAACGGTCGGAACGATAAAAAAGCGGCAGACCGCACCTCTTCGGTCTGCCGCAAGCAGGAATGTTACTTAAAAGTGGGAGTTGTTAACCAAAAAACTTTGGGATGTGCCGTTCCTGCTTTAGGGATTTGATTTCCCGCGCTCCCGGCACCGCCCCGAAGAACGGCGCCGGATTTCGCGGAAAAGGGGGATTCTTTATTAGTTGGCTTTCTGCTTAACTTTGATATCAAGATTGTGAACGCGGTCCGTGCCGTAATCATAGGATACGGTAACTTTCACCTTGACCGTCTTCTCGCCTACGAATTCGCTGTCGGCATTACCCTTGACCGTAATCGTACCGGTGGTTGCGAAATCGCCCGCAATCGTAATTCGGTCAACGAGAACCTCCGGATTCATCACCTCGTACTTGACAGCGACTCCGAGAACCGTATTCTCATCGGCAGCCGCAGCCTCGAACACGTTGTTGCCGTTGATATTCGCCAGCTGGAGGAGATCGCCCACAGTCAGGGAAGCATCGGCATCGCTCGCAGAAATCGTAGTAGCGGCACTCTTACGCAGGCTGATCGTCTTATCCTTGATCGGGTCGGGAATCTCGACATTAAGCTCCTGCTCGTCAAGAACATAAGAATCAAGCATCAGTTTTACGCTGAGCGCCATGTTCAGGCCCTTGTACTCAGTACCCCACGTCAGGGTCTTGGCGTCGGCGTCTACCGAAGCGCCTTCATACTCTTCAGCGTCTACCGAGAAGACAACCTTTCCGATTTCATTGCCCTTGGAATCTTTGGGTGCAACCCAAGTGTTGTCGAGGTTAAGTCCATCGGGCACATAAGCCGTCGTCGTAAGTTTTGCGTTCAGACGCACCGGATTCGCATAGTTGTCGCCCTGTACCAGCTCGCCTGCAAAGCCTTCGAAATTAACCGTAACGGCAACCGTTACATCGAGACCCCAGTCGGCAGTAAGTTTAGCCGTGAGTTCGTAGCTCTTCTCCTTTGCTCCGGTGCCGAGCTTGATAGCGATGTTCTTTGCATCGTCGGTCGCCTGCACGAGTTCGGTTCCATCTTCCGCTTCATCGGCAGTAGCCTCGAAGGTAGCGGCATAGATCGCATCTACGAACGTCTGCTTGTCGGCGAAGTACTTCGGAGCCCAATCCTTATTCCAGAGTTTCTCGGCATACGTCTCGATCACCGTGTATTCGCTCGTTCCCGCCAAGTAATCCACCGTTACGGTCTCCGGAGCCATCGTGATCTCAGGCATACCCTCGATAACGACGGGCAGAGTAATCGTAATATCGGTGTTCTCATAGTTGTAACGTGCTTTGACCGTGTAAGAACCGCTCGTCATTGCACTGTTGCCGGCTACGACAAGTTCCAGATGCTGCTCTGCACGATCGTCAGCAGGAGAGCTAGTAAGGATAATGTCAGCGACATCGAACGGCAGTTCGTCGGTCATTTCGGTCTCGCCGTCGAAGATCTGGATATCCTCAAAGGATCCAGCCTTCAGTGCGTTGTAAATCACGTGGCCGATCTGCGGCTTCGTGGGATCGGGATTCAGCAGGTAATCCACAGCCTCGTAATCGTCGCCAGCACTAACCGTTGCATAGTTCCACGTTACCGTCTGCGGCTCGGAAACGATGACGTCGGTGTTGTCCTTGATGATGGTGAACTGCGATTTGGCGTTCTTAACCACGCGGCAGGTGTATTCGCCCGATACGAGGTCGAACGAGAACGGTTCCGAGGTAATCACGTCGTCGATCAGAGCCGGAACACCCTTGCCCTTTTTGATCGCCGCCGTGGTTGCCGTAAGCGTATAGCTGTCCTTGTTATCTTCGGGATCTACCGTCGCTACGGCGGCGTCTTCAGGAACAACGGTCTTGAGAACGGGAACATCCTCGCCCCAGATTGCGGCAAGCTCCTGCGGTTTGCCGTCTTTCATGTAGTAAATCTTCACATCATGGAAGAACTCAACGACGGTTTCCTCGTCGTTATATTTCAGACCGCCATCGCCCTCGAATTCCGAGAACTGGGTATCGTCGTCAACTACCAGTTCGAGGTTTCCGTCCTCTTTCATACGACCGGCAACCAGATCGGCATTGATCGCGCCGCCTGCATTATACTGCGTACCGATAAAGGCACTGGTGAAATCGCTGCCCAAATCCTCGCCCGAAATGGCATCTTCGGGCGTAGCTCCGGCGACACCGGTGCCTGCGAGTTTCACATTCAGCGCAATGGCCAGCGTTTTGCCGTTTCCGTACTCGTACTGAGTCTTGGCGACAACGGTAAACTTACCGGTCACGACGTCCTGATCGATCACGTCTACAACCTCGAACGACGCAGCGCTGCGCGTCTTGATCTCCTCCGTTACGAACGATACGTTCTCCTTGGTCATCTTGACTGCCAGAGCCGCAGGCGAAACCATGAAAGTAGCTTCGATCGCGGCCTCGTTGCCGCCTTCGTCGCTGCCCAGATAGAACTTGTAGTCCTCACCTTCACCGTCAACCATCGCGATATAGGGAAGTCCCTCGATGGAAATGACATTGTTCGATACCTCTTCGAGCGAAGTCGGAACGTAAACCAGCGACTGGATGCGGCCGGCGAGGTCTGCGATAGCGCTCCAGAGATTGCGGAGCTGCGTGTCGTAATTGTCGAAACGATCCTTCAGATCGGCTTCTTTCAGGTAGATTGCGCTGCCGTCGGGGTTGAACAGTTTGCTGTTTACACCCTCCTCGATCATCGCCTCGATAGCCTCTTTCAGAGTTACGTTGGCATCGGTCAGCTCCTTGAGGATCGTATCGGTGATGGTCTTGCCCATTTCGGCTTTGACCGTCTCGTCATTCATGTACTCAGCCATGTACGAAGCGAAGTTGTCGCCGAGGACCTTCTTGATGGCATCGGTGACCGTAGCCGTCTCCGAAGATACGGAATTGGCGACAGCGGTAAGGATCTGGTTGATCTGAATCGCCGACAGCTGATCGGCACCGGTGATGTAACCTTTACCCTCGACGAAATCCTTCATCTGCTGCTCGGTAACGTACTTGCCGTCGACCAGAGCCTGCTGGATGATCTTCTGCATTTCGGCCTGCAGTTTACCCATGGTCTCGTCCGAAGCGATCATCGTCTCGAAAATCTTCTTGACATCGTCGGCAGTCAGCTGATTCTTGGTAGCCTCTTCGATCAGTTTCTGAACGTCAGCCTTGGTCTGATATCCCTGAGCCTTAATAAGTTTCAACACCTCATCGCTAGTCAGCCAATCTTTCAGATCCGACTTCTTGGCATAGTCTGCCAGCCTTTTGTCAAGCTCTGTCTGGAGACCGCTGTTGGTAACGAAAGACGAGAAATCTATCCCGTTTAATTTGTCGGTAACAGCTTTGAGGGCTGAAGCGTCGGCCTTCAACTCGACTTGACCCTTCAAGTCGTTGATCTGACCCTTCAGGTCGTCGATGTCGTCGTCGTAGTCTTTACAACCGACACCGGCTAACATTGTTCCGGTTAAGAACAAAATACATGTCAAGTTATATATTGATATTTATGATGTTACAACCTCGCATAACGACTCGGTTTACATGGAGGTTTACAAGCCGGCGCCGGTTTTCGGGTCTTTGCGGGCTGGATCGGGAATTTGCCAGACCCGTTTGTTGGCGCTGATGATTCTGTCCGTGTCGAACTCCTTGAGGTAAGTTTCGATTTCCGCCGGGTTGCGCCCCATGTTCTGGGCGATCAGGGGCAGCGGCACGTCGGCGTGATAAAGGCGTGACGCATAGGTGTGACGGGCCGAATAGAAGGTGATTTTCCGCGACAGGCCGATGCGCTTCGCCGCACGCTGCAACCCTTGGTTTATCACGTTGTTGGCATAGGTTATGCGTTCGAACCGGCGTTGGGGGTCGTCGTCGAAGTAGATCGGAAAAACGAAGTCGTCTCCGGCGCCGCCTTTCGCCGTGCGGGCGAACGGCTTCATATAGGGCCACGCTACCCGCTGTTCGACCAGAATGCGGATCGGATGCAGGGTTTTGGCGCGAACGAAATTGATTTCATAAAAAGCGACCGTCTCCTTATGCGCTTCGGCATACCGGGGGCCGTAGGCCGCACAATCCCGGTCGTACTTCTCCCGGTCCGGAATCTCCACGCATACGAGGTCCTTCCACTTCAGGCGGGCCAGATCGACCAGCGCCAGCCCCTGAAAAATATAGGAGCAGATGAACATCGAAAGCGCGAACTGCTCGGCGTCGTACGACGCCTGCCGCTCCTCGCCCCGGCATCCGCAGCTCGGCACGCGCCAGCAGCGTCTTTTCATCGTCCGGGGATCGGGCCTCTTCCGGGTCTTATAATAATATGTATCGAGGTAGTAACGGATCAGGCTGTCGAGTTCGTCGGTCGCGAGCGCCCGTTTGGCGGTCCGCACGTCGAGCCTGCGGCTCAGACGGAAGCGGTCGAACGGATTGGCGTCCAGCAGTCCGTTCTGGCAGGCGTAGTTCATCAGCGCTTTCAGGGCGCTGAAAAACCGTTTGATGCTCGTATCGGCATAACGCGCATGGAGGTATTCCTCGAACTCGCCGAGCCATGCGCTGTCCACGTCGAACAGCTCGACGGTCCGGTGCTGCGAGAACCGTTCGACGATATGGAGCAGCGTCTGGTAGCCGGCGGCCGTGTTGTGTTTCTGGAGGGTGTCCCTGAAATAAGCGATACGCTCTTCGAAAAGGTCGTACAGGGTTTTTCGGGACGGAGGTTTCCGCACCGAAGCCTCGAATATGCGCTGCACGGAGTAGGGCACCCCCTGCCGCTCGAAATCCAGCACTTTGTTTTTCAGCGCCGTCAGTTCGGAACCGATGATGGCGTTCATGTTCGGGGCCAGCGGATGCCGTTCGCGCACCTCCTGCTTCGCGGCGTTCCACCATTTCGCCGGACAGGAGAGTCCCGTGCTTTTGTATCGGCGTTTGCTGTTGTAGCAGACCCTTATCATGACGGGGTGTTCGCCGCTGGCGAGGGTCTTCGATTTGTAAAGGACCGCCGTGACGGTCGCCTTGGGGATTTTCATGTTTTTCCGGTTTACGCTATGGTTTACATAATGAGCGTCGAACAGCAGGAAAAAACGGCCGTTCTGAATTTATATGGTATTGACAAACAACGAGTGATTGTCGGATCTTTCGGAGAAAGACAACAAAAAACCCTCTCCGGGAGAGGGTTTCGTGCCGTATCTGCGGCTCAGCCTTTGCGTTTGTAGCGCGAGGGGCTGGTGCCGGTGTGCTGTTTGAAGTATTTGCCGAAGAACGACTGGGTCGAGAAATTGAGATGGTAGGCGATCTCCTGAATACTCATGCCGGAGTATTTGAGCAGCGCCTTGGCTTCCAGAATCACCGATTCGTCGATCCAGCGCGCGGCGGTTTTGCCGCTCACCTCCTTGACCACGGACGAGAGATATTTCGGCGTGATATTGAGCTGCTTGGCGTAGAAGCTGACGTTGCGTTCGCGTTTGTTGTACTGTTGCAGCAGCGACATGAATTCGTCGAAGAGCACTTCGCAGCGACCCTGCTTGATCTCGCCGGGCTGCTCGCGTTGGTTGATTTCGGTGATGATGTAGAACGCCGTGGTGAAAAGCGTGCGGATGATTTCGTGGCGGTAACGCTCCTTGTCGCTGCGCAGCATGGTTTTGATGAGCTGGAAGAGCTGGCGTATCTGGTCCACGTCCTGCGGCGTGACCTCCAGCACGGGGGCCTTGCCGAAGCGCATGTAGACCGGCAGCGACGTCGAGAGGTCGATCTGGATCTCATTGACGAACGATTTGGAGAACGCCAGAAAATAAGCCGCGGCGTTCGACGAACATTTCACCGTGCGGATGATGCTGTCCGGATTGAAAAAGACGATGGTGTTGGGCTTGACGTTGTAGTTCTGCATGTCGATCGACACGGTGGCTTCGCCCGTCATCATGATGATGGCCGAGAAACCGTCGATCGAAGCCGGGTAGTCGGACGTCGTGTTGTTCTGCGCGTCGAGTGTGGTGATAACCAGATCGTCCGACAGGTAGAAGACGTCGCTCATCTCCTTTTTAATGCGTGAGATCGAAACTTTCCGCAAATTCTCACGTCCTCCTTCCCGCGTCGCGCGTGTCGTTTTGATGCTATCCGCCATATCGTCGTGGTTTTTCGGACAAATGTAACAATTTTCGTCCGAAATTGCAATAGGCCGGACGAAAAATAACGGAGCCGGACCGGCGTCGGCGTCGGAAACGACCGTCTTGAAACGCCTTTCAAACGCCTGAAACGGCGCTATTCCCCACGGGGGCACATGATGCGGAGACCTCCGGCGATGCACTCGATATGCAGCGGGAATTCGGCCCCTTTCTGTCCGTCGACGTCCGTCGGTTCGTTGACCGTCGATACGATGTCGAGCGAACGCACCCGCAGGTGGCGGACGATCTTCGGATTGCCTCGCAGCAGATAGCGGCCCATGGCCAGTGTCGAGCGGAGGAAGTTCTTCTTTTCGAGCATGATGCAGTCGAACAGACCGTCCTTGACCGACGAACGGCGCGCGAGGCGGAAGCCGCCGGCCGTCTCGCCGTTGAAGACGAGCACCATCAGCGAGTTGAAGTCGAAAGCCTGTCCGTCGGCCACCACTTTGAGCGGCACGGCGTGCATTGCGCGCAGCTCCTTGACGCCCTCGATCAGATAGGCCAGCTTGCCGATCTTGTGCTTGCGCTGGTCGGGCGTGCGCTGCGAGGTGGTCGTGAAGATGCCGAAGCTGAAGATATTGACGAAGTAGAGTCCGTTGACGCATCCGCAGTCCACGCGGTCCACCGCGCCGGAGGCGATCTGCCGCGCCGCTTCGAGCGGATGGCGCGACATGCCCAGCGCACCCGCGAAGTCGTTGGCCGTACCGGCGGGAATCACTCCGAGCGGGATGTCCAGCCCCTTGTTTTTCATGGCGTTGACCACGTAGTTGACCGTGCCGTCGCCGCCGGCCACGACCATCAGGTCGATCTGCTCGTTGCCGTCGAAGGGATTGGCGCCGAAGTCGATCAGCTGCGGTTTGATATCGTAGCCGTAAGCCCGGAATACCGTGCAGACGGCTTCGGTGCAGCGTTCGATTTTGCATTTCCCGGATTGGGTGTTGTAGAGAAAAACAGCGCTTTTCATAGGGATCGTTATTGCATGATCATCGCCTCCATGGCGGGTGAAATATACTCTTCGTAGCCGTCGGCCCCGTCGGCGAGGATGAAATAGACCTTCACGTCCGGCATCGTCCTGACGGCCTCCAGCGCATCGTCGGCCCCCATGGCCAGAAACATGGTCCCCAGCGCGTCGGCTTCGGCGCAGGTCGGCGCGGCGACGGTCACGGAGAGCAGACGCGACACGGCGCTGCGCCCCGTGCGCGGGTCGATGGTGTGGGCCACCTTGTTGCCGTCGGCATCGAGGTAGAAGCGGCGGTAGTTGCCCGAAGTGGCCAGGCCTCCTTCGCTCATGCGGAT
>ERZ779866.2226-NODE-2226-length-17872-cov-3.035977_pt1 | contig 17872 bp, 15 predicted proteins | sample MGYA00511248_ERZ779866 | MGnify/ENA primary metagenome ERZ779866 (study PRJEB29588, sample SAMEA2155758) | human gut metagenome | biome: human gut; feature: human-associated habitat; material: faeces | place: Denmark | collected 2008/2010 ... | reverse complement strand
CCGATCGTCCCGCCAACCAGGGCAAATGCGCGCACTGCTGCCGCTGGCACTATAAACTGCACCTGCGTCTCAAAGACGGATCTGTCAAAGAACTGCTTATCGACGAACACAACAAAGACAGCTTTGAGTTTCTTCTGGAAGAAGAATTTCGCCCCGGAGAATATTTTGAAGTGGTTGAAGACGAACACGGCGGCTATATGCTGAACTCCAAAGATATGTGCCTGTTGCCGCGCCTGGACGATTTGCTTAAAATCGGCATGGATTCCCTCAAGGTCGAAGGACGCAACAAAACCGAATATTATGCCGCGACCGTTGCCCGCACATACCGGCAGGCCATCGATGACTACTACGCCTCCCCGCAGAACTGGAACTATGAGAAATATATGCCCGAACTCTATACACTGCAAAACCGGGGTTATTGTCTGGGCTTTCACGACGGAAAACTGACCAACGTCTCCCAGAACTATGAATATACGCGCACGCTTGGCGACTGGCTGTTTGCCGGTTCCATTGTCGAATGGGACGGCGACGACGCCGTCTTTGAGGTCCGCAACTATATCAACGGCGGCGAATTTATCGAATTTCTCATTCCCGGCACTTTGAACAATCTCCGCCTGACCCTGTCCGAATTTGAAGACGCGCCCAGCGGCGAAATTACCCCTCGGGTTTCGGCCGGACAAGGCAAAAAAATCCGCATTCGTCCTCAAATGTGGAACCGGCCGGTCAGCGAAATAAAAAAACTGCTGCCGCAATATACTATTGCCCGCAAGCCGGCACCGTTGCAGGGCGAAAATGCGGAAATGCTCCGTCATAAAAAAGCGGAGTTCCGCGAGCTCTGCCATAAAGAATAACCTTTAACCGAACACTGCTCCGGCGGTGTTTTTTTATTTCCGGAATTTTAGCCTGCATATATTGACAAAAATACCGAAAAATGATATTTTAACCGGACTGACAAATTATGAATTATCTATTTATTAACATAAAAAAACCTTTTTTCAGATGAAAACAAAAGGAAGCTTGGTCCTCAACGGACATATTTATGAATTGGAAGGCACAAAATTGTTTAACGTTGCTTTCAACAGAACAGAAGTAAATGCGTCTTTGTATTTTTACGTCAACAGTTACGGCCTCCGAAAATATGACGCCGTCATCATCGGAGAACATTTTTACTGGATTGTTGACGGAGAATTCAAAGAAGCGGCGGTTTTCAAATTTGCCGGCAGCGAAAATACGTCTTTCTGCCGCACTGCGTTTGAAGGAAAAGACAACTTTGTCTTTCAGGTCGAAAACGCTACTCAGAAAACGTTCCTGCTGGGACGCAGTTTTGAAGAAATTGCCGAGGGCGTTTACAAAATCGGCAAACAGGTGTTCCAAACGGCCCCAAACGGCGATCTGGAGTTTATGCAGAAGTGCGAGAACTTCGAAGTCTGGCAAAATCTGCTGGAAATATGGATCGGAGAACCTGATTTTTCGGATTTATATGTTTACCAAAAAACCGGCAGCCGCTGGCAGTTTAAACAGCATATACTTCCCGGCAACGTTCGCCAAACAATGTTAAAAAAAGCCATGTCTGCCAAGCGCTGAAATTTGATAAGAACGCCAAAGAGGTTGCAACCTAAAAACTGCAGCCTCCTTTTTTTTGGCAGGTAGCCAGAAGATTTTGGGTATTTTCTCTCAAAGTCAAAATGCGTTGATAGTTTTTGCGGTTCTTTCTCTTGTCATAAACCGCCAGCAGCTTTTCGCAGATAAACAGCGTATTTTCAAATTTTTTCGGAAGCGAAACCTTCTCATCGTTAACATAGTTCAATGCCTCCTCATACATTGCCGCCGCACACTTGGGATCTTTGACTTCTCCGGCCACCTCGCAATAGGCGCGGCGTTTGTCCTCGGCGTTAAAATTGGCAATCACTCTCTGTTTTATCTTGCACAGATGCTTTTCGTCTCCGAGATATTTGTAATTGTCCGCCATTCGGTTCAATACCGAAATTTTCTCCAGATTGTCCTGAGCAAATTTTAGGCCTCGGCGGTAATATTTCAGAGATTCGGCAAAGGCACGACGGTTGTCCCCGGTCGCATTAAGCGCATTTTTAAAGCTTTTGTTGAACAGCGCGTCCGCAAGATTATTGTACGACCAGTACATAATCATATTATATTTCAGCATATCCTCGGAACTGATGTCGGCATTGCGGCGGCCGAGTTCAATCACCCTGTTATAAGCGGCGATCTCCTCGTCAGGATTGCCGCCGCGGCCGGCAATATCCGTCGCCTGACGGTAAGCCTGCAGAATATTGTTCACCTCAGAGGAACCGAAAGTTTCTCCACTCATCATAATCTCCGTAATAAAAATGATTTTTTGCGTCAGGTTATCTCAGACAATAGCTTTCCTGCTCCAGCCCGTACTTTTTGTGCACAGGACAGTCTTCGCACAGGCAGCCTTTGTTTTCCTTAATGCAGTTGCTTTTCTCATAAGCGCAGAACATACACTCAAAATGATCGGTCTCGCTGAGACCTTCCATCAGATTCATAATGTTTTCGGGCATACTTTTAATTTTGCATCCGGTCGTATAAGACGGACAATGCATACATTGGCACTCTTTCAGATTTTCTCTGCTTCTTTCAACTTGCATATTTTTTCTCCTCTTGATAAAAACTCTAAGCATCAATTAAATTATGCACTGACGCCCGAAAAACAAGAGTTTGAAAATATACAAATTAGACTATACCCGTTTGAAAACGCCGGGCTCTATCGGCGGCAGGAAACTGCTGCGCCGGCCGACCACAAATTCAACCTTGTCCACCCGCGAAAACATCGAGCCTTTGTGACAGGCCAAAATCATCGCGTCGATTTTTTCTTCTTCACCACGCATCAAAATCTCAACGCTGCCGTCATACTCGTTGTGAACCCAGCCCGAAATTCCGCCGATTTCCTCCGCCGTTGACACCGCCCAGCGTCTGAAACCGATTCCCTGTACCCGGCCTTTAATCTTGATAAATACTTCCCGCTCCATCTTAGTCCGGACTTTTCAAAAACTTCTCAATATCTATCAGTTCCTGCTTGAGCTCGCCGCGCTTTTTCTCGGCTTCTTCAACCACGCCCCAGTTTTCGGACTGCCACAGTTCTTCGACATACGCGGCTTCAAAAGCTTCGCCGGCGTTAATCCGGCCCTTGACCAGAGCTGCGGCCAGCAGCACCGAACGCATATTCAGCGCCGCTTTGAAAAAGGCAACCAGTTCCTTGTCGCTCAGACTTTCCAAAAACAGCTTCATCCGGTCTCCCGTATACTGCTCCTGCTCCGGAACGTCAATTCCCTGCGTCGTTTTCAAACGCACCTCCAAAGCCTGCTGAGCCCACTCCAAAATCGGTCCCCACAATCTTTGCTGGCGTTCCATCAGGTCTTTGTTTTCACCCCAGAACAAAAGCATATCGGTCATCGAAAAACGCAGCAGTTTTTCTATAATTTCCTGCCGGTTTTTCTTAACGTCTTCTTCGGCCTGTTTCCAGTTTTCCTTCATTATTTGCTTTCCTTTTGCGGTTTAAACATTTTCAAAAGATCTTTGGCGCTGTCTTTCAAAGCCTTCACGTCCGTTTCAATAGTCTTGGTCGTGTCCTGATATACGTCTTTGGTTGCCGCGCCGACGCCTTCGGGTTTCGGAAACTTATCGGCATAAGGCGTATTGATCAAAGCCGTATAGCAGGGACTTCCGTCCGGATCCAACAGCAATTTTGAGCCGAGATATGCCGTTCCGCCGGTCGCGGCAATACCGACCACCGCTTTGAGCGCCTCCTTGTCGTCCAGAGCTATCGACGGCGACTGCACCGTGCCTTTGATTTTGAAAAACGAACTCAGCGCCTGAGCCACATTTGTGTCAACCACTTTCCCCGAAAAAGGCTGAATGGTAAAATCAAGCTTGTCATTAACCAGATTCAGACTGCCGTCGCTGACCAGACTGAGCTGTTTAGAGCTGAGCGCAATGCCCTTCGGAAATACGGCGCGTCCGTTTGCCAGATCTGCTCTGACCACGGCGCAGTTCAAATCCAGATCGGTAACTTTCTTAGAATTGAAATTCAGCATATTTAAAATCTCCGTTAAGAAGTTCCCGGTCAAAAACTGCAGTCCGCCGGTCTGAATCACCGATTGGTTGACAATGGCGATAACCTGTCCTTTCAGATTCTGTACCAGCTGGCGGTAAGTGGCGCCGTTGCCGCTGAGATTAATGCTCAGATCGGTGTTGCCGCCGCTTAAAATACCAAAATCGCCCTTGCCGGTAACCGCAAATTCCTTATGCAGATTCTGCAGCAGTATATTTTTACTGGTCGCGCTAAGCTGCATACTTTGGCTGTTGGCGTTAACCTCCGCCGTCGCGTCTATTTCTCCGCCGCCGAAATCAAGCCGCAGCTGACTGATTTTCAGCAAACCGCCGTTCAAATCGGCCTTCAGCAAAACATTGTCGGCCTGCATGCCTTCGGCCAGAATCAACTGACCGACCTGCAAATCTGCTTTGGCATTAATGCTTTTCATGTCTTTATAAGGAATTGCCGTATCGGGAACATAGTCGGCCGCATACGCGTTGCCGATAAGATTCCATGCCGGCATACTCATTGCCGTCGGCTTATTCCGATTCAGGCTGGTCAAATCAAACCTGTCGCTCTTCAAAACCGCGCTGATGGCCGGTATCTTGCCCGAGATATCCGCGCTTACCGTCCCGGTAACCACATTATTGACAACATCAAGCTGACGGATCTCGGCATCAACCTTTTTCAAATCGCCTTCAATCAGGGCTTTCAACGTAGTCTCCGGCGCTCCGAAATTTCCGGCCGGATTGTAAATATTGGTCTCAAAGGCATAACGCAATTCCGACATGATTCCGACCAGACTGCCGTTCAGATCCAAATTGATGCCGTATGCGCTGCCGCTCAGCATTACCGGATACGGATTAATGTCCTCAATCAGAGCCGTCAACGAACCAAGTTCGGCTTTGCCTTTAACGGGCTGATTGTTATATACTACGTCAAACGCCGCATTGATTTTGTCATCCGCGCCGGGAACCGATACCGTAACATTATTGATAACCACATTGGCCTCAGTGCCGCTTTTTCGGTCGTTAAAATTAACCAAACCGTTTTCGATAACCACGTTTTTTGCGGCAAAGCCGGCCAAGGCCTTCAAATTGCTTTTCTCCTCTTCGGGAACGGCAGCCTGCGCCGATTTAATCAGCCAGCCCCGGCTCTCATAAGCTGCCGTTTTAGCCGTTTTCAATGCGGGAAAATCCCAGTTGGCATTGCCGTCCGGAGCAACTTCCAGATAAACTTCCGGCCCGGAAAGGACGGCCTTGTCCACCACGATCTGTTTTTTCAAAAGCGGCATCAGCGCAAATTTCAGCTCCAGCCTTTGAATTTTCACCATTTGCGGATTCGCCGCCCAGTCGGCGTTGGCCAGTTCCACGTCTTCCAAAATCAGCGTCGGAACCAAAGATATGCCGATGCTGGCTTCGCCGTTAATGGCAAATTTGCGGCCCAACTGTTCTTCGACCAGCTGCGAGGCATAAGACTTATATTTGTTAAGATCAAAATTCTTAACAAAATAATATCCCGGCACACCGATTAAAATAATCAGACCGAAGACGATGATTCCGGCAATTTTCAAAAACTTTCGCATTGAACTACTCCTTAAAACTAATTCCGACAGCATTCAGGCTGTCTTTAAAATATTCCGGCATTCGAGCCGTTAAGACCAGCTTTTTATTATATATGGCCGATAAATCGATTTTGTATGCGTGCAAATGCAATTTATCTGCAATTTCGCCGAATTTTCTGCGTTCGCCGCCGAAATATTTGTCATCGCCGACAATCGGACAGCCGATATGCTCCAAATGCACGCGTATCTGATGCGTTCTGCCCGTCAGGGGCGAAGCCGCCAGCAGGGCAAATTTGTCGCCGGCATGATCCAGCACTTCATAAACGGTTACCGACGGTTTTCCCGCCGCGGAAACAACCGATTTCTCACCGGCTTTCTCCAACGGCGCCCTGATTTCGCCGTCCGTTTTCTTCGGACAGCCGCATGTCAGAGCCAGATAGGTCTTTTGCAGCAGATGTTCGCGAAACGCCTTGGTCAGCAAATCGGCATACTTTCTGTTGCGCGCCAGTACTAAAATACCACTGGTGTCTTTGTCAATCCGGTGAACCAAACGCGGCTTTTCCTCTTTCTCAAAACGCAGGCCTTCCAACATGCCGTCGACGTGGCGGCTGGTATTGGTACCGCCCTGAACGGCCAATCCCGAAGGTTTGTTAAGCACGATGATGTTATCGTCCTTAAAAATAACCAGCGACTGAATATAGGCCGCGTCCCGCGGAGAAATTCCCCGTGCGGAAACGTTTTCCGCCGCCTCGTTTTCCAGCGGCGGCACCCTGACTTCCTGTCCGGACTGAAGTTTGGTTCCGCTTTCGGCTTTCTTACCGTCCACCTTAATCTGCTTGGTGCGCAGAAGCTTCTGCAGCCTCCCGATTCCCAACCCCGGATAATACTTCAGAAACCAGCGGTTTAAACGCATCCCGTCATCAATATCCTTAACTTTTACCAACTCTACGCCAGACATTTTCCATCCTTTTCCGATTTGCGTTAATTCTAACGGAATCAAAGATAATTGCAAGTCCCTATCCTTTAAAAACAAAAAATCCCGCCACTGTCAAACTGCGGGATTTTTTTAAGAAAACACACGCTTTTACCGGCGTCCGCGTTTCCCTTTCGGTTGTTTGGTTTTTCTGTTTGGCCGGTAAAAACCTTTTCCGGTTGCAAACTTTACCAGGTTTTCGTTTGCCGATGCCGCCGGACGGGCCGGTGTAATGCCGTATTCTTCTTCCAGAATTTTTGCAAGCGCTTCAACTTCCCGGTCGGTAACGTTGATTAAACACTCGGCAAAAGCCTTCAAATCAACCATTGGAATAAGGAATTACAATCCGTTTTCTGAACATACCTTTCGGGCGAGCATCCGCAACGCCGATAACCTGCGGCACAAAATATGCGCTCCGGACGTTTCCGTTGTTGCGCAAAAAACTTTTCTTCATAATAGTTTGAATTTAATTGTGATAAACTTAATTTGACCTTGTCAGAATAATACCGCAGCCACATTCTGTCAACGAAAGATTACCACCAGATTTTTGCCAGCCTGATGCCTGCAAACAAAAACAAAACCCCCGCGGCCAAAGAACCGAACAAATACAAAAATGCCTCGCCGCTCCGCTGGCTGTTGACCAGATTTCCGAAATCAAGCATATAGGTCGAAAAGGTCGTAAAGCCGCCCAGCATCCCCGTCACGACAAAGCTTCTGATCTCAGGACGCAGATCCGTTCGGCTCATAAAAAACTGGAAGGCAATGCCGATCAGCATCGCACCCAGAATATTGACCAGCATCACCGCCCAGTGGCTGCCGATTCGCATACACACCAGATGACGCAGAATTGAACCGATGCCGCCGCCTAAAAAAACACTCAGCAAATTAATCATTTTATTCTCTCCGAAAAAAATAGATTATCTCGCACTATCATCCTGCCATTTCCGCCTTAATCTTCCTTAGAACGTTTCTGCTGTTTTTCGGCGCGCAGACGGTCAAAATATTCGATTCTCTTTTTAACTTCCCGCTCAAAACCTCGGTCAACCGGGAAATAAAGCTTGGTTCGGCGCACGCCGTCAGGAAAATAGTTGGCGCCGGAAAAACCGTCCTCACAGTCGGGATCATATTCATATCCCTCGTGATAGCCCAAATCTTTCATCAGTTTGGTCGGCGCATTCAAAATATTTTTGGGCGGCATCAGCGAACCGGTTTTGCGCGCCAAGTCTCTGGCGGCATAGGTCGACTTGTAAACGGCGGCCGACTTCGGCGCCGTCGCCAAATACGCCGTCAGCTGATATAATGCCAAATCCCCTTCCGGAGAACCCAGGCGTTCGTATGCCTGCCAGCAGGCCAGCGCCTGCGTCACCGCGTTGGGATCGGCCAGCGAAACATCTTCAACCGCAAACCGCGTCAGACGGCGCAGCAGATATTTCGGATCTTCGCCGGCTTCCAGCATTCTCGCCACCCAATATAACGCGGCGTCAACGTCCGATCCCCGCAGCGATTTGTGCACTGCCGAAATCAGGTTATAATGCCCGTCCCGCCCCTTGTCATAAATCGGCGCCCGGGAACGGATAATTTTGACAATGCTGTCCTTGTCAAAAACTTCGCCGTCTTTGGCATAAGACCACACGCTTTCCGCCAAATTCAGAATATAACGCCCATCCCCGTCCGCCGTATCTTTCATAAACTGGCGCGCTTCTTTATCGACCGGAAGCTTTTTGCCGGTCTCTTTTTCGGCGCGCAGCAAAAGCTCTTCAAAATCGTCCGAACTCAACCGGTTCAAAACGAAAACCTGGCACCTGGACAACAGTGCGGCATTAAGTTCAAAAGACGGATTTTCCGTCGTCGCGCCGACTAAAATAACCGTACCGTCCTCGACATAGGGAAGAAAACCGTCCTGCTGCGACTTGTTGAAACGATGAATTTCATCGACAAACAACAGGGTCCCCTTGCCCTGATTGGCCCGCCGTTCCTGCGCATACTGAAACACGCGCTTCAGATCGGCGACACCGGAAAACACCGCTGAAATCTGTTCAAAATACAAATTGGTATGCTCGGCAATCAGCCGGGCAATGGTTGTTTTGCCGCAGCCGGGCGGCCCCCATAAAATAAAAGAGGATATCTTGCCGGATTTTATCATCCGCCCCAGCGGCGCATCCTCGCCGACAATATGATCCTGTCCGACCACTTCTTGAAGATTTTGCGGGCGCAGACGGTCGGCAAGCGGTCTTTTGATATTTGCTGAAAATAAAGTTTCTTCCATGTCAAATCACGATTCGTATTAAAGATGCCTTTAACATATCAGAAACTTTTTCAAAGATAAAACACTTTTTGTAAAACAAGAACAAAATTAGAACTAATGTTTTTTAAACGGATTAGTTTCTTCTGCGTTGCCGCTGAAATCAAATGCGTCTTCTTCCAGCCACCATTCGTTGTCGCCCTGCGCCGCGTGCGCCGGCTGGTCGCGTTTCCATCGGTCGGAAATGTCATCGTCCAGAGCGCTTTGTTTGTCCGCCACCACCTGTCTGGTTTCCACCGCCTCTTCATATCGGTCCTCCAGATAAATGTTGACGTCTTCTTCATTTTTCAAATCCAGTCCCGTCTCGTTCAAAACCTCCAGCAGCCCCGGCGTCTCAATATCCTGAACATTGCGTTTTTTCTCCAGGTCCTCGTCAAGAAAATAACTGGCATCGGCCGCCGCCTTCTCTTTCAGCGCCTCATTTTTCAGAAAATACAAGCTTTTCAGCTTTATCGGCAGATGATAATACCCCGCCGCAATCAGAAATTCATCGCCGATTTCAAGTTTGTGCCGTCGTTCGTTTTTAAGGTTCTTGGCAATGATTTTGTAATAACTGGCATCCGTCAGCCCTTTTTTGGCTCGCAGCAGGATTCCGGAATCTCGGGCCGGTATCTGCACCGACTTGGTACCGAACATCGCCAGATTCTCAAATTTCCATGCCAGCGTTTTGCTGCTGTCCGCCAGCATCAGCTTATAAGTGGCATTGCTGACAATCTCCTCCAGCATTTCGGTACCGTACTTTTCATGCATCATTTTCACATAGTCGCTCAACAGCAGAAACGCCATTCGCGAATGCGGACCGTGCACCAACCCTTCCACCAGAGATTCGTAACGCGGCTGCTGCTCAATATCGTCAATGACAAACAGCAGAGGAAACGGGCCGCTCCCCTTCTGGGGAGCAATATTGGAATCAATCAGCATATCCATAAACATTTTGCCGACGAAATCAACCGACTTGTTGCCGCTGATATTATAAATCGTGACGACTTCCCACTCTCCGCTCTCGGGATTTTTAATTCCCCGCGACTGGGATACGGCAAAATCGCTGGATGACGTCCGCTCCCTGATGTTGGAATTGCGGAAAACCGACAGCGGATTAATCAGCATCGGAAAAATAATGCTGCGCTGCTTTCTCGACAGATAGAATAACTGCCGCAAAAGTTCCGAAATCTTCTGGTCATAGCCGAAGAACTCCGCTTCTTCTATCCAACGCCCGATAACCGTTTTCCAGCCGTCGACATCGCTGTTCTCCGCAGAAGCCTTGACCGCAAAATAGCTCTGAATCAGCCAGTCGGAAAACATTGCAAAACTGATTTCCTTACCCCGCCAGGCGCTGGGAACGCCTTCCCAGCTGCCGATCGGCAGATAATTGTCCATGTCAAGCCGACCCAGTTCCATATTTTTAATGGCCGGCAAAGAATATTTTTTTGACATTGAAGCGTAATAGCTGAGCAGAATGTCCCTGTCTTCCTTACCCAGCCGTCCTTTTTCCAGAAGCTCGCTCAAAAAGTAATCATTGGCGCCGGCCTGCTCAAGTTTGGCAATAAAAAAGTTCAGAATACCGTCCATCGCGGCCATGGCCAGCCTTTCCCAATACTGGTCGCCGCCTCTCTCCGCACCGCTCAGAATAAAATACCTGACCAGCCCCGCAACGTACTTGTCTCTGGCCTCTCCTTTGGGGGGCATGTCTCTGGACGACAACGGATTCCAGCGCGGATAATATTCATTTTTAAGCGGTTCGTCCCGCAGATTCCAGTTAAAGTAGAAAACCCGCCCCAGCCTTGACCGGTAGCCGCTGGTATATTTGGCCAATTCGTTGTGATTGTCCGCGGCCACGATACACGCATGATCCGATTCCAAAATCGACGGGATGGCCACGCCGGCGGTTTTGCCGCAGCCGGTCTCCCCCAGACACAAAACCGAAAAACAGCGTTTTAATTTCAGAATATGTTCTTCAAACTGCCCCAGAGCCATCAGAGTGCCGTCAAACAGCCCCATGCTTTTTATGTCTTCAAGCTCGGCATAACGGTTGTTAAATCTGTACCACAGACCGAAAGAATAAGCGCTGCGCATAAATGCAAACAGAGTAATAAACACAAACAAAAGCGGCGCCCCCAGCGGAATAAACACACCCCAGCTCCAGCGTCCGTTTTGCAGGGCGGCGGTAAAAATTTTCCACCACTTTTCATACGCGTCCCACAAGAAGGAAGGTTCTTCTTTCAGCTTAAGCAAAAACCGCTCGACCAAAGCAATGTTCTTATCGTTGAACCCTTTGTCAACCAGTTGGGCCAGTGACAAAAAGACAACCGACGCCGCGACAAAACCCGCCGCAATAAAAAACAACACCAAAAACAACTTTGCAATTGCTTTCAGTGAAGGTCTCTTTAAGATTTTCATTTCTGAAATTTTCATCTAACCGCGGCTTTCTCCGTCAACTCCGGCTGCGATCCAGCATATTGGCCATCCGCTCCCGCACCTCGGGATCCAGCGTTCTTTTTTTGGCGCTGTCCGCATTTTCGTTTTCCCGGCTGACTTCATTCTTAAATTCGTTTTTCAGCGCCATTCTTTTCTTTAGTTCCTCTTCCTTGCGCTGTTTAATTTTTTCTTTCAATTCCTCGTTATGAGACTTCTCGCTGCCGTTGCGCATTTTTTCTTCTTTAATGTGCGCCAGAATTTCTTCGTCTTTTACCGGCGGACGAGGCGCCGATTTGCGAAACAGTTTCATGCCGGACTCCACCAGTTTCCCGATGTCGATTCCCTTTTCGTGCGTCACGTCCCAAACGCCGAACTCCTTACCGTTGTCAAAGAAAAGGTCCGTCATGTCAATTCCTTCTCTTTTCTTTTTCTTGGGTGTTTTCGGCGCCAGCAGCTTTGCCAGCTCCTGCGGGGTCGGCACCCGGCCCAGCGCCTCGGCAATCTGTTCGGGAGAAATGATGCATTCGCTGATGTCCAGTTCCCAGATTTTGACGCCTTTCATGCTGCACCCGGTAAAGTCCACGCCTTTGAGGTTAACCTGACTCAAATCAATTTTGGACAAATCCAGCAGCGTCAGATTCAACCTTCGCAGATTAAGCCGGTGCGGATAATAAACCGCCATATATTCTACCAGGGCCTGAAGCTCTTCTATCGCCAGATCGTCGATTTCAATATCCAGCAGAATGGCGTCTTCAAGATTAGCCTCGGTAATGACCACGCCGTTCATTTTGGCGCCGGTAAAGTTCGTCCGCAACAGATTGGCACCGGACAGTACCGCTCCGGTCAGATCCGCCTGCGAAAGATTGGCATCGGTCAGATCGCTTCCGGACAAATCGGCACCCTGCAGATTGGCGCCGCTCAAATCGGCGCGTGACAGATTGGCGGCGGAAAAATTGGCATTGCGCAAATCAGCATTGGCATAGACCCCGCCCTCCAGATTCTTTCCGGCAAATTCCAAACTGTCTTCGGCTTTCAACGCATCGGGAATATGAAAGAATTTTTTTTCAAGTTCAGCGGCTGCCTTAATGTTGAAAGACGTTTTGTCTTCTTCTTTTTCGGGGCGGGAAACCGCCTGCCACGAACAGCTTTCGCCTTCATCGTTTCTCTTTGGAGGATAAGAATGCCCGGCCGCGGAAAAATCAAACGTATCCGCCTCCTCTCGCCGGCCTTTGATTTTTTCTTTCATCGCAGCAATATTAAAATCCTTGCTTTTATTGACCATGATTCTTATCTCACATTCTTACGGCATCTTGATATAATAAAATATTTAACGGATTTTTACAAACATTTTATCATATCAGCGCAGAATACACTCGATCCGGTCGCTGCGCAGCTTGTTGCACATCTCCATAAAACCGCCGTTTTCGGACTTAATGACCAGCCGGTATATTTTTTTGCCTTTCAGCAGCGCGCTTTCCACTCTGGGTTTATATGCCGTAAACTCGGGATACAGTTCCTGCAGCATGCTCCATTCGATATCGGCGTTTTTGCGTTCCCGGTAAGAGCCGAGCTGCATTGTTTTAAGCTTGTTGTACCGTTCGCCGACATAAGGGTCAAAATCTCCGGCCGGTTTTTGCGGAACATTAATCGGCGTGTTTTTTTTCTCCGGCTGCCCGTCAACCAGCTTTTCCAGCCAGTCGTCGCCCTTGGACCATTGGTTGTCCGGATGTTCCTGCGCCTTCTGCTTAACGTCCGCCCGTGCCAGCATTTCAATCATATCTTTGTTAAACGAAACTTTGAGACTTTCTTCAATGCCGCTGACTTTCGCCTGCATCAGCTTTTTGTTAAACGGATTCAAACCGCTGTGGAAATACAGTCCGCGCAAGGCGACGGCCCGTTCCGCCTCGATCTGGCTCAGCCTCAGTTCGGTTTCCATAAACGCAATCTGCCGGTTCAGCAGTTCAACCTTTTCCGCACCGGACAAATTGCGGCGACGCTCCAGTTCTTTCAGTTCCCGCCGTTGCGCGTGTATTTTTTCTTCAGCGGCAACATAATCCAAATCGGCCATCCGCACAATATTGTAGTCAAGCTCGGCCTGCGCCAGCACCGCAACGCCGAGTTCCTCATAGGCCGCGGCTTTCAGCCTCATTTTGTCTTCGGGCTTTTCTGCCTTTTTATACGCGCTGACCGTATCGACCAGATGATCGGCGATTTTTCCGGCCCGCATTTGCAGACTGTCGACATACAAGGCATCTTTCACCTCATAACCGTTAATTTCAAGCGTTTCGATTTCCGGATACAGGCGGATGGCGTTCTGCATCACCTCTTTTTCCGAATAACGGTAACCCTCGTCGCGCATTACGTTAAACTCACTGCGATTGTTGACGGCGGCATGTTGGAAAGTGGCCAGTGCGTTTCTCTTGTCAAAATCTTCCAGTTCGTAAAAATGCCGCCCCTCCGGCTGCATTTTTTCCCGTTCAACCTTCACCAGACTGCCGTAAGCTTCTATCCCGGACTGCAGATAAGCTTTAAGCTGCCCCAACTTATAAAGAGCAACCTCAATTCCTTTTTTCAGCTCCAGATCTTCGCTGCTCAGCATTCCGTTGCGAGACAGTTTGTCGTTCAGACGCTTGAGTTCTTTGTTTTCTTTGGCTGTCAGCCGGTCTATTTCCTTTATTTTTCTGATGGCGAACAAAGCGTCCTTATGCCCTTTTATGGCGGCCATCGCCAGTTGCTGAGCCGACTTGGCATAAATGTTGTTATCAACGTAAACCTTGTTTTCGCTCAGGTTTGATATGGCATAAACCACGGCAAAGTCCAACACCCGAACCGCATCGTACAACTGGTTTTCACCGCCAGTTTTGACATTCATCGCCCGCCGGATTTCCTCTTTCGGATTCGCATCCGTCTCGGAAGAAAATATTTTCTTGTGGATATTTTTATCCGTCACGTCAACGTTATATTTCACGGCTCTGGCCATGGAGGTGTAGACATTCAGCTTTCCCCGCGCCGGCTCGACATGAACAACCGGCAGCACCTCCGCCGTTTCTCCGACCAGATTCGCCGTCTCCTTCTCCGTTGCACAACCGCCGATTCCTCCGGCCAGCAACACGGCAAGTGTAAATTTCAATACATTTTTTGTCATAGGCAGCCGCTTCCAGTGTAACAATATGTAACAAGAATTTAAAAGCTTTTTACCAAGAAATTTGCTATTAGTAAACTAAATTAATTCAGCAAACCAATTTTAGGGATTAAAAAAGCATGACAAATACTGTAAAAGTTGCCGTAATCGGTGCCGGTATGATGGGACGCAACCACCTGAAAACTTACAAGACTCTGCCGGGCGTCGAACTGGTCGGCGTCTATGACATTTTTCCCGAGGCCGCCCAGAAAGCTGCCGAAATGTTCGGCATCAAAGCTTTTTCCTCTATGGAAGAAGCCGCGGCTTCCGTCGATGCCGTCAGTATTGTTACGACTTCGGTGACGCATGCCGATGTCGGCGAATTTTTCTTGAACAAAGGCATTCACTGCCTGATGGAAAAACCGCTGGCCACCACCGAAGAAGGCTGCCGCCGTCTGATTGACGCCGCCGCCCGCAACAACGTCACCCTGCTGGTCGGCCATATTGAACAGTTCAACCCGGCCGTTGAGCAGATGCACAAAATCTTATCCGACACTTCAATGATCCGTTCTCTGACGGCTCAGCGTATGTCTGCCGCCAGCGGCCGTATCACCGATGTTGACGTCTCCATGGACTTGATGATCCACGACGCCGAAATCATTTTGTCGCTGGTCAAATCCCCGATTGTTGACATTCAGGCTTCCGCCGTCAAAACGCCGGATCACGCCGAAGGCAAAGATTACATCACCGCGCTTCTGAGTTTTGAAAACGGCGTGACCGCGACCATGACCGCCAGCCGTATTACTCAGGCTCGCGTTCGCACCCTGACGGTCACCACCGACACCAACTACATTGACATGGATTTCATCAACCAGAGCATCAACGTACACTCTCAGGGGCGTATGCCTTACGTCAATCAGGAAAATCTCCCCGACTGGATGAACTACGGCCTTAAAGGCTCGGTCGAACAGTTGTTCATTCCGACCAACCAGCCTCTGTCCGCAGAACTGACTCACTTTGTCAACTGCATCAACGGCAGGGAAACCCCGCGCATCAGCGGCCAGAATGCCCTTGATGCCCTGCGTGTCATCTGGAAGATTCAGGAAAAACTCGGCTTTATCAAAAACAGCGATATCGACAGTGCTTTGACCTTTGCCGCCGAATAAAGAATATATTTGCCAACCGGCGGAATTTAATTTATAAGAAGGGGATTATTGTTATCCCCTTTTGTTTTGATGAAAACCACGGCCATGAGATACAAACTGACACTGGAATATGACGGAACCGGACTTTTGGGCTGGCAGCGGCAGCTGGACGGCCCCAGCGCGCAGGAATATCTGGAAACCGCCATTGCCTGCTTTACCGGTTCGGAAAAGGTTCAGGCCGATGAATGCGGCCGGGTATACAACCCGTTTCTGATTTTCGGCAAAGAACCGTTGATTACGGTTCAGTGCGCGGGCCGGACCGATGCCGGCGTACATGCGCTGGCCCAGGTAGCTCACTTTGACCTTAACCGTGACATTGACTGTTTTCGCCTGCAGGAAGGATTGAACGCGCATCTGCGCGCAAATGACATTGCTATGTGCGTCTTAAAGGCCGAAAAGGTTTCTGATGATTTTAACGCCAGATTCTCCGCCGTCGGCCGGGGTTATCTCTACCGCATTGTCAACCGCCGCGCTTTTCCTGCTCTGGAAAGAAACCGCGTCTGGTGGGTTCCTTATCCGCTTGATGTCGACTTAATGCGCCAAGGCGCGCAATATCTGCTGGGGCAGCACGATTTTACCTCTTTCCGCGCCGCGGCTTGTCAGGCTAAATCTCCAATCAAAACGCTCGACCGGCTGGATATCGTCCGCGATGGCGACGAGATTCGCTTCATCGTCGAGGCCAGATCTTTTCTGCACCATCAGGTTCGCAATATGGTCGGCACGCTGAAAATGGTCGGCAACCGCCAAATTCGCCCCGAAGAGGTCAAAAGAATTCTCGAAGCCCGCGACCGCACCCGATCGGGTCCCAATGCGCCGGCCTGCGGCTTATATTTAAACAAGGTCGAATACTAAAACTCGTCATCCGCACAGATTTTCTGCGCAATGTCGTAACTGAAGCCGGCACGGGCCAGCGCCGCCATGTCTTTCTGCCGGTATTCCGCCCGCTGTTCCTCATTCCGAAACCTTCCGATTCTTTTTTTTCTGGCCAGTTTCAGAGCCGCCTCTTCTTCGTCATATGCCTGCGCCTCGCTCAAGCGTGAAATAACTTCTTCGCTGACGCCTTTCTCCCGCAGTTTTCCCCGAATATAGCGCATCGATTTTCCGGCGGCGGCATAATCTCGGATTTTCATTTCGGCAAAACGCTCGTCATTGACATAGCCGTAACGTTCAAAATCGCTGATGATTTCATCGGCCCACCCGTAAGCCTCCGAAAGGTCAAATTCCTTGTTCTGATACGCGTAGTCATTAATGCGTTTGCGCAAACCCTGCCGCAGGCCGGCGGAAGTCGTCTCAAATCTTTTCAGATAATACAGCGCAATATTTTTCAGGCGCGTCGGAGTAATCTTTTTCAAAACCCTGACTTTCGTTTTTTTCTCATCATCGTCAAACACTTGAACTTTCCCCCGATAAACACTATAACATAAGAAATATCATATTAAGAGGATTAACAATGAGCAACAACAATTTTGACACCTGCACTTCTTTCCACATCGACAACGGCGCTTTCCGCGGCCGCCTCGTCCGCCTGAACAAGGTCATTGACACCATTCTTGAAAAACACGGCTACCCGTTGCCGGTTTCTGCCGTCATTGCCGAAAGCTCGGCTCTGGCCGCCATTCTTGCCAGTTCGTTAAAATATGACGGCCTCTTCACGTTGCAGACTCAAAGCAACGGACCGGTTTCAATGGTTGTCGTCGACATCACCTCTGAGGGCAAAATCCGCGCCTATGCCAAATTTGATGAAAAGCATCTGGCGCATTCTCAGGCACTGCGCAAAACCGACGGCAAAATTGAAGCCGCCCCCCATCTCATGGGAGAAGGACACCTTGCTTTCACCGTCGATCAGGGACCTGACACCGACCTCTATCAGGGCATTGTCGACCTGCAGGGCAAAACCCTGACCGATTGCGCCCTGCGCTATTTTAAACAGTCGGAACAGATTGATACGGCTCTGCAGCTGTTTTTGCTGCCGCCGGAAGGAGATTCTCACAGCTGGAGCGCCGCAGGCATTATGATCCAGAAAATGCCGGCAACCGGCGGAAAAACGCCTCAGAACGAAGAAGAACTGACAGAAGCCTGGAACCAGGCGCAGGTTTTCATGCACAGTCTGACCGCCGACGAAATCTTCAATGCCGACCTCAGTGCCGAAGACATTCTCCACCGCCTGTACCATGCCAACAATCTGGTCATTACCAAAACCGCGGATTATAGTTTCGGCTG
>ERZ779866.2223-NODE-2223-length-17890-cov-3.358228_pt1 | contig 17890 bp, 16 predicted proteins | sample MGYA00511248_ERZ779866 | MGnify/ENA primary metagenome ERZ779866 (study PRJEB29588, sample SAMEA2155758) | human gut metagenome | biome: human gut; feature: human-associated habitat; material: faeces | place: Denmark | collected 2008/2010 ... | reverse complement strand
CAATATAAATTAAATATATTAAAAAACATCTAAATAATTGACCTGTAGTTTTTTTCAGTATAACTATTAAATTAAATGCAATTAATATGAAAATCGGGAGATTATCTATGGAACAGGACAATAAAAAACCTGAAAACGAAAATAACGGAAGCAATCAGGGACAGGCAGCGCCGATTGTTATCAACAATCAGTACATTAAGGATCTGTCCTTGGAAATTCCTTTTGCGCCGCAGATTTTTAACGAAGTGAAACAAAATCCGGACATTAACATCAACGTTGACGTTAATGCCGGTCGTCTGGAAGAGAATTTTTACAACGTTGAGCTGGTTTTTACCATTAACGGCGATATTCCGGGCAAGAAACTGTTTGTTTTGGAACTGACTTATGCCGGCGTGGTACAGCTTAATGTGCCTCAAGAGCATATTGAACCGGTTTTGCTGGTAGAAATTCCGCGGATGCTGTTTCCTTTTGCACGCAATATCATTACCACCTCTTTAATGAACGCCGGTCTGCCGCCGTTTATGATTAATCCAATTGATTTTGTGGCGATGTACAACGCGCGCAAGAGCCAGCAGGAAAACTAGAGGAATCTCCGGTTTAATAAGGGCTGAACATTGTTCAGCCTTTTTTTTGCGGATTTCAGCGAATCCAAAACGAATCGACAAGGTTTTGTTAAGTTTTTTCGGCTATTAATATTGGTATGGATTCGTTTTTAAAGAGGTCTTTTATGTGCCGAAAGAGACTGGAAATTTTGGTTTCTTGTCTGTTCTTGTCAAGTTTTTGCTGCAGTGCGGCAAGAGCTCAGACCTCCGTGGACTCTTGGGATGCTCTGAAAACGGGTGTGGCAGCCGGTGAGGTGACGCTCGGAGAAGACATTCAGGCAACGGCCAACCAGCCGATCCGCGATTATCAAAACGGGGCGGTAATTCACGGTGACGGACATAAAATTACCGGCAGCGACTATACGACGGATTCTGCCGGCAGCGGCGGATTGATCGTTTTAGACAAGGTTTCGGGGGACGGGCTGAGTTTGGACGGTGTGGATGTCAGCGGTTTTCACAATACTTCTTCGGACGATGACGCCAGCGGAACCGGCGTTATTTATGTCAAAGATTCAAACATGGGGACGATTGACGGCAAGTTTTCCGACAACAGCGTCATAAGCAGTTACGGTACCATCGGTTCGGTGGTCAGCAATGCGGGCGGAAATATTACCGGCATTACCGACAGCATTTTTGAGGGAAACAGCGTAGCGGAAAACAGTTCTGAAAAAGACGAGGTTACGTCCCGCGGCGGCGCCGTATATAACGGTGCGTCCGACGATAAGGCCGGTATTATCGGGGACATTAGCGGATCGTCGTTTAAGGATAATTCGGTTACTTCTGAAAACAACGGCGCCGGCGGCGGTGCCATTTACAATTCTGCCGACAGTTCAATCGGCAATATTGCAGCTGATTTCAGCGGCAATAAGGTTGTCAGCAACGCTAATGTTGACAAGGACCGTTTTGTTGCCAACGGCGGTGCCATTTATAACAATGCTTCAAGCATCGGAAATATTTCCGGCAATTTTACTCAAAACAGCGTGGAAGCCACACAAAACGGAAGTGCCGGCGGCGGTGCGATATTGAACCGCGACGGAGCGGAAATCAAAGACGTCAGCGGCACTTTTTCCAGTAACACGGCGACCGGCAGCGGAGCATACGGCGGCGCGATTTTGTCGGCGGGCTCAAGTACGGAAGATTCTAAAATCGGCAATATTACGGCTGATTTTACGCAAAACGAAGCCGTCGGTACGGAAGGGGCGTATGGCGGAGCCATTGACAACGAAGCCAAAAGCACGATAGGCACCATAAGCGGAACGTTCGACGGAAACGCGGCGGTTTCGGAGAAGGAATCTCTGGGCGGTGCCATTTATAACGGCGGTACGATTACCAATATCGAAAACGCAACTTTTACCGATAATAAGGCAGAAGCGACGACGGAAGGCGGACAGGCTCTGGGCGGTGCCATTTATACGGAAACGGATCTGACCATATCCGCCAATAACGGAGATTCGTTGTTTTCGGGAAATGTGACTTATGTAAACGGCGAAAGTTTTTCCAATGCGGTTTATGTCGGAAATCAAGACGCAATATTAAGTTTGAATGCCAAGAACGGTAATATAACGTTTGACGACGGTATTTACGGGAGCAAGGGGTATCAAGTTCAAATCGGCGGTGATGCTACCGGTTCGGTTAACTTGAATGAACAGATCGGCAATGCGGGAGAAATATCTGTTGATGATGGCGTAACGGTTAATTTTGGCGAAAAAGTGACGGTTGATACGGATATGATAGTTCATAACGGTACAGTTAATAATGTCAATCTTGTAAATGCTGGAGGTATTTCTGTCTGGGGGGAGAATAGTGTAGCTAATGATGTTGTTGTAAATGATAGTGGCAGTTGGGTTAGTGTTAACAAAGGGACGATTAATAACCTAACATTACTTAGCGGTTCTGGTTTTAATTTTTCTTCTGATGCTGTTTTGACCGGTAATGTTTTAATTGACAAGGGGGCTTATTCAAACTGGAGCTATGACCATATTTTTGCCAATGACGTTGAAAGCAAACTGACTTTGACCGGTGGTTTTAACGAGGCCTTTACGGCATTGAAAAACGATTATGCCAACAAAAGTCTGGTATTGGCAAACGGAACTTATAATTTTTCCGGCGAAAGCGGAAAAGGACTTGAGCTTTCAGGCTGGGAATCAATAACCATCGGTTCGGACGACGGAAACGCAGCAGTCGGCAAGCTGGAAGGCAATATGAATATGCCTGATGTAACCGACAGTTTATATATTAAAAAGAACGGCACGTTTGATTTGTCCGGCAGCGGCGCCGGGGTTTTTGAGTTCGGCGGTTCGGTGGTTAACGACGGCACAATTTCTTTTCAGGACAATTCCGCCGACGATGTTACGACCATAAAAGGCAGTTATACGGCTCAAAACAATGCGCAGATGATTGTTGACGTCGATCCGTCAGCCGGAACGTCTGATCTGCTCAAGATAGAAGGCGATGTTGTCGGGCATACGTCCGTTGTGGTTAACGCTCTGGGCAGCGGTATATCAAGAAATCAGATTTTATTTGCCGACGTGAGCGGTGACGATGAGGCAACGGCTTCTTCTTTTGACGTATACCGGGTTATGAATAATCCGTTTATGTGGAATGCGGTTTTGGAAGACAAAAAATGGTATTTTGACAAGACCAATATTGTGGTCGGTGAGGTTATCGCCTATACGGGGCTGCCCGGTGCCGGCATAGATCAAACCAGAGGTCTGATTGACAATATTTCCGCCAATTCACACGGAACGGAAAAAAACAAAAAAGAGTGTCAGTATTATAAGGACTATTTCCGCTGCCGGAGCTATAATACGCTTAACACTTGGGTTGCGCCGGTTTACGGCACGTCAGACGTTACGGCTCCGTTTAAGTATACGGCCGACGTTGCGGGCGTGGATGCGGGCGTGGATGTTGACTACGGCTTTTATAACAAGTTGGGATTGTTTGTGTCTTACCGCACGGGGTCGTATGATTTTGACGGAACCGGAGAAGAAATTTCTTCGGACACGGGTTCCAGCATTGATATCAACAGCTATCTGGCCGGTTTATATTATCGGTACGAGCGCGGTTATCTGTGGACGATGTCTACGATTTTCGGCGGCGTGCAAAATGCGGAAATGAGCTCGGATGACGGCGTCAGTTCGGATACCAGCGGCATGGAGCTTGGCGCCAGTTTTGAGGCCGGTTTGATTTTTAACCCGATGACGGATCTGTTTATCGAACCGATTGTCGGACTGTTTTATACGCATATTGCCTATGACGATTTTACGGACGATTATGGCAAAAAGGTTGAGTATGACGCGGTTATGAATTTGGATTTGGAAGCGGGAATCCGAATTGAAAAGAGATTTAAGACCGACAACGGTTATGCCAAGTTTTATTTCAAGCCGAGCGTTATTCAGAGCCTGTCTTCCGGAGACGTCAATATCAGCGAGCTGCCGGCGATGAGCAGCACGGACAACCGGACTCTGACAAAGTTTGAATTTGGCGGCAGCATTGATTTCAGCGACGGCTGGAACGGTTTCGGCAATGTGTCTTACATCACCGGCAGCGATTACAGCAATGTGGCGGCAAATGTCGGCGTGAACTATACCTGGTAAAAATAAAGCTCCATATCGACGGAGCTTTATTTTTAAATTCTTTTATCTTTGCTGTGACAGAAACCGGCAATCGGGCAATTGGCGCAGTCCGGTTTTTGAGCCTTGCAGACATAACGGCCGAACAGAACCAGCCAATGGTTGGCGTTCTTTACATATTCCGGCGGCAAAACCTTCAGCAAATCCTGTTCAATAGCCAGCGGTGTTTTGCCGTTGCTGAAACCCAGCCTATGCGAGATGCGCATAACGTGCGTGTCGACGGCAAGGGTCGGTTGGTCAAACCAGACGTTTAAAACCACGTTGGCGGTTTTTCTGCCGACGCCGGGCAGGTTTTCCAAGGCTTCGCGGTCAGCCGGAACTTCTCCCTGATATTTTTCAACCAGCGTTTGGCTGAGGGCAATGATGTTTTTGGCCTTGTTGTTATACAAGCCAATGGTTTTGATATAGTTTTTCAGCTCTTCAAGACCCAATGCGGCCATTTTTTGCGGGGTATCCGCGACTTCAAACAGCGCTTTGGTCGCTTTGTTGACGCCTTTGTCAGTGCTTTGGGCCGAAAGAACCACCGCCACCAGCAGGGTAAATGCGTTTTTATAATCCAACTCGCAGCGCGGATTGGGATCCTTTTGAGCAAAGACACTCATTATTTCCAGAATTTCGTTTTTGTTTCTCATGCTTTTACGCCTCCGGCTCCGGCCGCTTTGGGCGCGTTTTCGTCCAGCGGCCAACGCGGACGGGGTTTGAAATCAAGATTGCTGACGTATCCGTTTTGAAAACGTTCCAATCCCGCCCAGGCAATCATAACGCCGTTGTCGGTGCAGAAACGGATCGGCGGCGCCGAAAAGATCAATCCCTGCCGGTCGGCCAGTTCCTGCATGCGGGTGCGCAGATAAGTGTTGGCGGCTACGCCTCCGGATACGACGATGTCTTTGCCCTGAGGATATTTTTGTTTGAAAATTTTGATGGCTTTTTCCAGTTTGCAAATGAGGCAGTCGGCCACGGCCAACTGAAAACTTGCGCAAACGTCGGCCACGTCTTTTTTGCGCATGATGGCGTGTTCAATGTTGCCGTCGGGATCATAGGATTCAATGATTTTGCGCACCGCGGTTTTTAAGCCCGAAAAAGAAAGGTTGCAGTCGCCAGAATTGTGCAGCGGACGGGGAAGAACAAAGCGGTTTTCGTCGCCGAGTTCGGCCATTTTTTCGACAATGGGACCACCCGGATATCCCAGTTCCAGCATTTTTGATACCTTGTCAAAGGCTTCGCCGGCGGCGTCGTCAATGGTGGTGCCGAGGCGTTCAAAATCTCCGACGCCTCTGACGATTAAAATCTGGCAGTGTCCGCCGGAAACCAGAAGCAGCAGATAAGGATATTCGACATTACCGGTAAGACGCGGCGCCAGAGCATGGCCTTCCAGATGGTTGACGGCGATGAAAGGTTTGTTCAAGGCCAGAGCCATGGCTTTGGCTGCCATAACGCCGATGACAACGCCGCCGATAAGCCCCGGTCCCGAAGAGGCGGCAAAGGCGTCTATATCTTGCGGTTTGAGACCGGCTTTTTTCAGGGTATGTTCAATAATGTCGTCAATGTGTTCCAGATGTGCGCGGGCGGCGATTTCGGGAACGACGCCGCCGTAAATTTTGTGATCTTCTATCTGCGTCCAAAGGCATTCGCCGACTATTTCTTTTTTTTCGTTGACGACGGCAGCGGCGGTTTCATCACAGCTGCTTTCTATTCCTAAAACCAACATCTTTCTTATATCCACTAATTCTATTGAAGTTTTTTTTAATTTATATACACTAAGAAAATAAAAATAGCAAAAGGATTTAGCAAAATGGTTGACGCAAGCAGAAAAGACGCTTCGGAGAAGAAAAAAACGGGCGTTTCGGTTAAATTTAAAAAGGGAATCAAAATTGCCGTATTTGCGGCGGTTGTGGCCGGTGCCGGATACGGTTTGTGGAAAAATCCGCAGGTTGCAGAACAGGTTAAAAACTGGCTGGGCACATCGGCGGCAGCGGAAGAAAAAGAAAATGAAACGGCCGTTTTGCGGGAAGAAGTACGCGATCTGCGGGTGCAGCTGAACAATTTGCAGCGTCAGTTTTACGAGCAGCAGGATAACTCGGTCCTGATGGAAAAATTTGCCAACCTGGAACGCTATAATTTGAATGTAATTAATTCCAAAGCCGACGTTGCGGCCGTTTTGGGGCTGGTAATGCGGATGGACAGAGCCGAACAGAAACTGGAAGCCGTTGCCGGCGCGACGGATCGCGGGGCTTTGGTTTTGACGGCGGCCATGCTGGTTAAGGAAAGCGCGGACCGCGGCGGAAGTTTTGAATATGAAGCCGAGGTGCTGCGTCAGCTGGCTTCGGGAAACACAGAACTGAAAGGCGCGGTGGAAGAAATTGTCAAGACCGCAAAAACCGGCGTGGCAACGAATCAGCAGTTGGCCGGGGAGTTTGCCGGCGTGTATGAAAAACTGGTCAAAAAACAGCGCGAAGCTTTTGAGCAGGACTGGAAAGACCGTCTCAACAACAAAATCAGCGAATATATCAAAGTCAAAAAAGTTAACGAAAAAGCCCGGGAATTTGAGGAAAACCGGGAGCTGGAGCAGGTTAAGGACGACGTTGTGGCCGGAAATATCAAAAAAGCGCTGTTTGATTTGGAAAATATTAATAATAAAGAGTTATTAAATGAAGAAAGCCTGAAAGTATGGATGCGCAAGGCCGGAGACAAGGTTGGATTCAACGATGCGGTTAACCGGGTTTCCGCTTATTATCTGGCGTCTCTGAAAATTAACTTTATGAAAAAGGAAACCAGTCATGACTAGAAAAACCTCCATCTTTATTTTTATTGGTTTGATTTTTACATTCGTGTTGTGGATGTGCGACAAGTCAAGCCTGGTTGCCGTTGATTGGCGCAACACCCACTCGGAATTTTCCATTCCGGAAGCCATGCTTTTTGCGCTGGTTGTTTTTGCGGTGATAGACATGATGACCCGGATTGTCCGCAAGCTGATAAAAGCTCAGTTGAAAGAGGTTTATAAGACTTCGGTTTTCCGGGAAAATACCGACGAGAATGCCACGATTGACGTTTTGGCCGGGAAAATAAGCGACAAGCTGGTTATCAATCGCCGCGACTTTGACAGTTCAATGCTGCTGGTGCTGAGAGCCATGACTTCAATTACGGCCGGGGATATGCGCGAAGCCCGCGAAAACCTCAGAGCGCTGAAAAAAATCATCGGCAACGATCCGATTATCGACGTTTTGAAGATGAAGATTTACAAAGGCGAAAAAGATTTTGACAAGATGGAAAAACTTTCCGCCAAACTGATGAAAAACGAAAACATCCGGATTGTCGGCATGAAAGCCGCGGTTGAAGCGCAGATGCAAAAGAAAGAGTTTAAGGAAGCGCTGGAAACGGCCAATAAGGCTTTTGAACTGCGTCAGGACCTCTACTGGGTTATTGAAAGCGCTTTTGAACTGCGTGCCAAGGCCAAAGACTGGGACGGGGCAATGCAGGTTTTGGACGCCGGCTATAAGAAAAAAATGATTGCCGAAGAGAAATTTAAGCGCTTTAAGGCGGTAATTCTGCTGGAAATGGCCAAAGAATATGAGGCCAAGGGCGATGACGTCAACTTCTTCAAGTGCTGCAGCCAGTCAATAGACATGGATCCGACTTTGGCGCCGGCGGCTTTGGAAATGGCCAGATATTATGTCAAGAACGACAATCAGTACCGCAAGGCCGCCAAGGTTCTGACCGAGGCCTGGAAGCGCAATCCGGTTGACGAGCTGGCTTATGCCTATCTGGCATTGTGGCCGAAGGACGATATTTTGGAAAAAATCAAAAGAATGGAAAGTTTTGCAATGCTGAACGGTTTGCGGCCGTCGCTTAACAACCGTATTTTGGCAGAACTGACTTCCAAAGCCGGTTTGTGGGGCAAAGCCAAAGGCGAGATAGAAGTCTTTCTCATCAACAATCCGTGCACAAAGACCATTTGCGACATTGCGGCCAAATATGAAGAAAAACACACCAAAGACAAAGCGGCCGCCAAAGAATGGAAAAACCGCGCCAAAAATTGCGCGTATGATTCCGCCTGGGTTTGCGAAGAATGCGGCAACGTTTCGGAAGAATGGGACGCTGTTTGTCCCAAATGCGGCGCTTTCGGTCAGGACAAATGGCATTTGTATGTGGAAGAGAGCTTAGAACCGCAGACGGCTGAAACTTTGAGTGCAAAAGAAGAAGACGATGAATAATCAGACGACGAATTACGAAAATCTGAAAAACAAGTGGCTGGACAGATACGCATCTGTGCCGGCCGCTTTGGCACAGATGAAAAACATCAAGGCGGCGGCGACGGCTTTCAACACTAATGTCGACGCGGTTTTGAAAATTTCGGGCCGGCAGCTCGGCCAGCTGATTTCGCAGCAGCATCTGAGCCTGTCCGACTTGCAGAATATCCGGGAAACCAAGCTGAATACGCCGGAAGACGTGGTTAAAGGCATTTTCAAGTGTTTCAGCAAGGGAATTGCCGAAGAATGGATTACCGAAGACAAGAAAGTTTATGACTGGATGGTCAAAAATCTGGGGTATGACCGTTTGCAAATGGGCGGGCAGGGCGGCATTGTTGCCAATGTTCTGGCCGTGGCCGGCGTAAAAAAGGTTTATGCCCATGCTAACTCACTGCCAAAGTTGCAGTCTGACCAGTTTTTAAAGCTGGACAATCTGTTGTCGTTTGACGAACACGGAAACGAAAAGCCGGCTTATCAGATTGACCGGCAGACGGACATTCCCCTGATTCACTGGATTATCGAGTTTGACAGAGAGGATGAGCTTTTGCTGGAAGGACAAGTCTTCAAATGTCCGAAATCCAACCGCTTTATTGCAACCTATGATCCTTTGAACCTGCATCTGGTGATGGACGACAATTTTGTAAAGGCTTCAGTCGTCAATCCGCTGGATTATGTGATTTTGTCCGGTTTTCATGCTTTGACGGAAAACAATGACGGCGTGGCTCTGGCCGAAAATGCACTGCCGCTTATCAAAACCTGGAAGGAAAACGGAGCGATTGTTCATTTGGAAATTGCTTCCACGCAGGATTTGGCGGTAAGGAAGTCCATTATTGAAAAGATTGCGCCGAAAGTGGATTCAATTGGCATAAACGAGCGTGAAACCATTGACATTCTGGAAGTTACCGGACAGGAAAAGCTGGCCGAAGAATGCGAAAAAGACACACACAGCGTTTGTTTGTTTCGGGCGCTCAGCGAAATTAAGAAAACCATCAAAGCCCCGCGAATCCAGATGCATATGTTCGGTCTGTATATTACCGTTCAGGACAAGGGCTTTAAGATTTCTCCCGAGGCCAATCTGCGCGGGATGATGACGGCGGCGACGGTTGCGGCCGGAAAAGCCGGCACCGGCAGCGTCAACGAGGCAAAAAATTTGCTTTGGGCACAGGGACAAAAAGTTTCCGAGATCGGTCTCAAAGAACTTGAAGATTTGGCCGCATATATCGGAGACGAGGGTTTGGCCGAAAGCGGAATCGCATCTTATCAGGATTGGGACGTTATTGCCGTGCCGACGATTTTGGTTGAAAAACCGATAACTCTGGTGGGTATGGGGGACACCATATCTTCAATGTCACTGTTGGCCGCAAGGTAAAGAAGCAGTAAAGGCAAGCGTCAGGCGGAGAAAGCTTATGCGCAGATTGTACACTTATGTGCCGTTGGAAAATACGGTTATGCAAAAAGGGCTGATGTCGCCGGTTTTGCTGGATAAGGAGCTGCTGAAATACGGCCGCCGCGCCGGCTCTGAAGACAAGGAGAAGATAGCAGCCTGGCTGGACAGCACTTTTGAGGGACGCAGCCGTTCTGTTTCCTGTCTCACCGAACCGGTTCGCTGGCAGGGAAATGATGTCATGCTGAAAGATTTTGTCAGTTCCCGGGTTTTGTTTTCTTATGATGTTGACCGCCTTGTAAAAGACAGCGTCGTGGAGCGCATATATTGTAAAGACGGTTCCGGTCCCGGCGGTTTTAACGAAACGTTTGTTGAAGTAAGCTTGGAAGAAATAGATTTCGCTCCGCTGCCCTGGGAAAAATGCAGTCGGGAGAAGGGACTTTTTTTCGGGGTTATCAGGCATTATATGTTGGTGCTGAGAGACGGTTTGATTCCGCCGGAATATCTTTGTGCCGAACGAATCAGATAATGTTACAGGCGGTCTGTTCTTCCGGCGGCGGCGTGACTTTTATCTGACTGAGCTGGTTTTTGTTGCGGCGGACGATTTCAAACTCAAAGCAGTTGAAGATGAACTTCTGTCCCTGCTGCGGAATGGAGCGGGTGGCGTCCAACAGATAGCCGGCCAGAGTGACGGCATTTTCATCGTCAAGGTTCCAGCCCAGCTGGCGGTTGAGGTCTCGTAAGGGAACCTGGCCGTTGATGAGCCAGCTTTTGTCGTTGATTTTGCGGATGCCGAGAGAATTCAGGCTTTCAATGTCATATTCGTCATTAATATCGCCGACGATTTCTTCAATAATGTCTTCCAGCGTGACAATTCCCTGCAGGTCGCCGTATTCGTCTACGACGATGGCAAAATGTTCCCGGCGGGCGCGGAAGAGCTGCAACTGGGTCAGCAGGCTGGTGTTGTCGGGGATAAACCAAGGTTTTGACATCAGCTCGATGATTTTGATTTTTTTCAGATTTTCCTTGTTTTCATAAGCTTCTTTGAGCAGGGTTTTGACCCGGATGATGCCGACGATGTTGTCCGGGTGGTTTTTATATAGCGGAATGCGCGAAAAAGGACAGTCTTTGACCTTGTCGATGATTTTTTTGATTGGCAGGTCAACGTCGACCGAAAACAGATTTTTGCGGTGGTTCATAACGTCATAGACCTCAATTTTGGCGAGATCGAGGACGCTTTCGAGCATTTCCTTTTCTTCTTCTATTTCTTCGCCCTGATATTGGGAGATGGCGCCGCGCAGCTCGGATAAGTCGTCAGAACTTTCCTTATTGCGGAAAAATAGCTTTTTCAAAGAAGAAAACACCATATTTTGTCCTATTGGTTTAAGAAACCGTCAATCGCCTCAATCACGCGCTGCACCGTGTTGTCGACCTGTTCTTCTCTGGTTTCGACAACAATATCGGCTTCGGAATAATAAGGGTATTCATCGACGATATATTTTTCAAGCTTGTTCTTGAGCTCTTTGTCGCTGCCGATCAGAAACGGCCGGTGTTTGCGGCCGGCGGTGCGGTTGTACAGGACGTCTATGTCGGCCTTGAGCCAGACGGTGATGGCATGGTCTTTGGCCAGTGCCCGGGTCTGTTCGGCAACAAAGGAACCGCCGCCCGAAGCCAGAACGCAGGGCGCTCCCTGCAACAGACGTTTCATGACGCGCATTTCTCCGGCGCGAAATTCGGTTTCGCCAAAGCATTTGAGCAGGTCGACCAGCGAGAGTCCGGAGGCTTTTTCCACTTCGCAGTCTCCGTCGACGAACGGCAGATTGAGCTTTTTGGCCAGACGTTTGCCGACGCTGGTTTTGCCACTGCCCATTAAGCCGACGAGCAAGATTATTTTATCAATTTTTTTTATCATTGTTATTTTTTCATTTTTCTTTCAGACAATTTATGCTAAATATAGAAACAAGTTTGATTGTTTCGCAATATTTTTTTATAAGGTTATATAACATGAGACAGAAAAAATCAAAAACATTATTTTATGTTCTGGGATTAATTGTTGTTTTAGCGATAGTTTTTGTTATGACGCTGGAAGTTCCGATTAAGGTCGAGCATGTTGAACAGCCGTTGGAAAACACTTTTCTGAACAAGTAAGATGAACACGGAAAAACTGATTTCGGATTTTCTGGACATGATGGCGGCCGAGCGCGGCGCAGCGCAGAGAACGCTGGAGAGCTATGATCGGGATTTGAGACAGTTTTTTGATTTGTTGCCGCTTGACAGCCTCAGTGCCTATACGCCCGAAAAGATTGCCGAAGCGGTGCGGGCGCTGAACAGGAAATATGCTCCCCGCAGCGTGGCACGGAAAATTTCGGCCTATCGGGAGTTTTTCAAATTTTTGTTTTCGGAAAAGCTGATCGATAAGAACCCGACGGCGTATATTGACACGCCGAAGCAAAGCAAGCCGCTGCCCAAGTTTTTGACCGAAGACGAAATCCGCCGTCTGATTGATGCGGCTCATGCGCGGCGAGAACCGCACCGTGTGCGGACGGCGGTAATGCTGGAGCTGGCTTATGCCTGCGGGCTGCGCGTTTCCGAGCTGGTATCTTTGTCTGAAAACAGCATAAATCAGGAACGCAGGGAAATTCTGGTGCGCGGCAAGGGCAGCAAGGAACGCGTGGTGCCGATTTCCGAACGGGCGGTGAGAGCGGTTAAGGAATATGAAGACTTTGTCCGCGACAGCTTTATTAAGGCCGGACGGCGTTCAATCTGGCTGTTTCCGTCTCTGAGGTCGGCTTCGGGGCATATTACCAGAGATATGTTTTTTGTCAGTCTGAAACAGTTGGCGGTTGAGGCCGGCATTGCTCCGGAACGGGTTTCGCCGCACGTTTTGCGCCATTCTTTTGCCACGCATCTGATTAATCGTAACGCCGATTTGCGCAGCGTGCAAAAAATGCTTGGACACGAGGACATTTCCACTACGGAGATATACACCCATATTTTACCCGAAAAGCTGATTGAGACGGTAAAAAAACTGCATCCGCTGGCAAAAAAGCCCGAATAGAAAAAAAATTCCTTGCAACAGTTATGTTACAAGGAGTTTTTTACGGGATAATAATTTTGGCAATGATTGTTAAACTAATGATGCTTACAACAACAACCAACCAGGTTTGTTTTTCTCTCTTTTGCTGCTCTGTTTTCGGCAATATAAACAGCATATAAAATGCCATGATAAAGACATAAAGGAAAAAAAGCGGAAACAGGTCTTTATTCATTGCGACTATTGGTGTGCGCAAATCTTTGGCACCAATCAGGTGCAAGGCTATCAAAAAAGACAGCAAACCGGTGCATACCGGATAATTTCTAAAGAAATCGACGACGAATTTTTTCATATGAATAATATTTTAATTGTTAGTATTAAAAATTAATTTTGCGATTTTTGTATCATACGTTTGAAAAAAGATAAAGGATTATTTTTAGGCAACAAAGCCGTAAAGATAGCCACAGAGTATTATAAATCAAAGCAGTTCGGCCAGTTGCAGATATTGCTGCGGGGTGATTTGTTCGGCGCGTAAGGTTAAATTCAGTCCGAGTTGTCCGCATTTGGTTTCCAAATCGGGGACGGACTTTAAACTCTGGCGAATCATCTTGCGCCGCTGGCCGAAAGCCATGGCCGCCAGTTTTTCTATTTTGGCGATGACGTCCGGGGCAATTGTCCGTTCGGACGGACGGAACAGGACAACCGTTGACCAGATTTTCGGCGCCGGAACAAAACAATTGGGATTGATGTCAAACAGACGCTCCACTTTGCACAAAAGCTGAGAAAGAATCGAAATTCGTCCGTAATCTTTGGTATTAATCGGTGCGGTGATGCGGTCGGCAACTTCTTTTTGAAACATCAGGGTGAGGCTGTCAAAGGCTTTGATGTTTTTCAGCCAGCCGATCAGCAGCGGCACGGAAATGTTATAAGGCAGGTTGCTGACAATGTTTTTGGGACTGCCGTCAAAAGCGGCAAAATCCTGTTTGAGCGCATCGCCGTTGATGATTTGCAGGTGTTGTTCACCGACCAGACTTTGGATTTCGCGCATAATGTCGATACAGCGCTCGTCCATTTCAACCACGGTCAGTTTTTCCGGCGCGGAAGCCAAAACCGAACGGGTCAGGCCGCCGGGACCGGGACCGACTTCAAACACATATTCTCCGGCAAAAGAGCTTTTGTTTTGGTGCTCCAAAGAGGTGCGGATGATTTTGTCGGTGATGTTTCGGTCCAGCAAAAAGTTCTGTCCCAGAGCCTTTTTGGCCATCAGGCCGCGGGCTTCGACGGTATCGCGCAGCGAGGGCAGAGAATTTATCAGTCCGGCAAGCTCGGTCATGTCAGTTTCTTAATTCGATTACGGCGTTCTGACGCAGATCCTGCAAATATTTCTGGGCAAAGTTTTCCATTTTCTGGTTGCTCAGGAAACCGCGGATTTCCTTTTCGGTCGGATAAACCGGCTTGTCTTTTTTGGGGTCAAAACGCTGGTTGAGTTTCAGAATATAATAACCGTCGTTCAGCAAAACGGCGTCGGTAATTTGTCCCGGCTTCAGTTTTTTGACGGCTTTTTCGAGCGGAGCGGGAAGTTTTCCCTCGTTTATCCAGCCCAGATTGCCGCCGTTGGAAGCGCTGGCCGAATCCGAGAATTGCATGGCATAGAGTTCAAAGCGGTTGTCCTGGCGCAGATTGTTGACCAAGGACTGAATGTCTTTGGCTTTTTCTTTTTTGATAAAGATTTCGGAAACCTGATATTTGGGTGTGCTCAAATCCTTTTTGGCGTCAGCCAGGGCTTTTTCTATTTCTTTCTGAGTCAGGGTACCTTCGCCGCGCATTTTGCTGCGGACTAAACGCAGCCAGGCGATGTCCGACTTCATCTGGGTTCTGAAGCTGTTCATGGAAACCTTGGCTTCTTTTAAAATGTTTTTGAGGCCGCCGGCCGGAATTTTGTTGTTTTTTTCAAAGGTTCTGATTGAGGCGTCAATGTCTTTGTCGCTTACCTCGATGTTGTTTTTTTCCGCAGCCTGAAGCTTTATTTTCTCGTCGACGGCCGCGTGGATGACGCGTTGGTTGATCATATTGCGGGTCTGGTCGTTCATCGGAATGCCGGTGGTCATCAAAAAGGCGTTGATGCGATTTTGAATGTCCTGGCTGGAGATGATGTCGCCGTTGACAACGGCAACGATTTTGACAGAGCTGGCGGCCTGCGCATTATGCACGCTTAAAAGCGCGCTGCTCAGAATGGCCAGTAAACCCAGTAGTTTTTTCATCGAAAGTCTCCTTTTCAATTTTGCTATGCGCCGGTTCCGCCCAAGGTTTTGAGGAGGAAGGTCGCGCCGAATTCAAAGTCGCCCTGATAGTCGGGGTCGTTGGAATTGTCTTTGCGAAGATACATGATTAATTTTAAGCATTCGTCTTCATAAATCAAGTTGCCGCCGTGTTCCAGCGAGCCGCCGTTGTCGGTCAGATCCTGACGGTTGAAAATGCTCAGGCTCCAGTCTTTGGTCAGTCTGGCGTTTAAGGCGGTGTAGAGTTCCTTGCGTCCGCTGCTGTTAATCAGGGAAGAATCTTTGTTGTCCTGCAGGTAAATGTAGGAAATGTAAGCATTCAGCAGCGAGGGGCCGATGGTGGTCGAAAGTTCGCTGTAAGACATTTCGAGCGAATCCTTGTCCATACGGAAACGGTAGTTCAGATCAAAATATTCGCTGGGGTTGGCATAAATGCGACCGACATAATCGCTGAAATAGCCGCTGCTGTCGGTTGACTGGGTGAAGCTTTCCTTCTTGTCAAAACGATAGCTCTGAGCCAAAAAGGCAGAGGTGCGGCCGGTGATGTCGCCGTAAGAACTCCAATTGAAACCGTAGCTGATGCGGCTGCCGGTGTCGTTGCGGTCATAGCCCGAATAGCGGTCGAGGTCTAAAATGTTGGTATCGTCCAATTCAACGTCCTGGCTGTCTTCGTTGGGGATTTTGTCAACCTTGTTGCCGCCGTTGGGCGCCGCTACCGCAACGATGGTCGGTTCCAAAATCTGGCGGGAGGTTTCGGTCGCGCGGATAAACGGCAGTTTCCATTCCAAACCCAACTGCGGGAAAACGCGGGCAACGCCGCCGTCAAAGTTTTCGCCATCGGGGTTGGTATAGTTGTCAACGTAATAAAGGTCGGATTTGACCGAAGCGACCATACGGTATTTTTCGCCGTAAGGACTGGTATAAGGCAGGTTCCAGGAATTAATCATGGTGAAACGCTGCGAGTTCGCCTCTTCGTCGCGGAAGACCGAGGCAAAGTTGAGGTTGGTTTTGGTATAAGCGCCGTATTTGCCTGGTTCGCTGATGTTTTCATAATTCAGCATCGGCAAAACCAGCGGTTTGTCATACTCTTTCATGTCATAGCTGTTCAGCTGATAATAATAGCCTTCAATCGACGCGTAGTTACGGTTGTCAAAGCCCTGCATTTTTAAAGACGAAGTCAGCCAGGCGTCATCCTGAAGCGAGAGCGACATGTCTTTCAGGTAGTTGCGATCCGAAGAATAATTGATGTCGGCATCGGCAACCCAAAAATCGTTGACTTCATAGCGGCCTTTCAGGAACAGGTTGCCGCGGCGGTTGTCATCGTCGTCCTGATCGACCAGCATACTTCCTTCGGCATGGAGTTCGCCGCGATATGTATATTTGTTGTATTTTCCGCCCCAGACGATGCCTTTGTCGGTAGAAAAGGTCGGGGAGAAAAGAACGTCTTCATGATCGGAAACCGCCCAGAAGTACTGCGGCTGAATGGCGGCACCCAAATATGAGCTGCTGGCAATGCTCGGCGGCAGAAAACCGGAACGGCGCTTGACCGAGGGATCCGGATGCGAAAGAAACGGCGTGTAGAAAACCGGAATGCCTTTTATTTCCAGAAAAGCGTCATTATAGTAGACATCCTGTTTTTCGGCATTGTGGCGGACTTTGCGCGCTTTCAGCTGCCAGAGGGGATCTTTGCCGGAACAGACGTCACAAGGAGAATAAACCGCGTTTTCCATGACTTTGTTGTCATTTTCCAGACGACGTACCTTGCGGGCGGCAATTTGGCTTTTGTCTTTCATGATGACTTTGATGTTGTCCATTTCGCCGGCTTTCATTTTGTCGGTGAGAACCACATAGTCCGAGAAAACAACGCTGCCGTCTTTTTCGACCAGAACCACGTTGCCGACGGCGGTGATGACGTCTTCTTTCTGGTTATAAACAACTTTGTCGGCTTTGACCGTCAGATTGTCGCGGATGATGTTGACGTTGCCGATGGCCGTGATGGTGCTCAGCTTTTGGTCGTTTTGCATTTCGTCGGCGCTGAAGTAGATGTCCTGTTCTTCGGTTTCGGCGGACGGCGCGGCGATGTCCATGACGCTGGTGAGATTTTGCGCGGGGCTGAGTTCGGCGTAAGGCGTGCGCTCTTTTTTGTGCAGGATGGCTCCGGCATCGGCGTTGTTAACGGCAACTTCGGCGGCGGCCGTTGTTGTCCAAAGGCTCAAAACTGCCGCTGTCAGACACAAAAGACGGGAAGAAAAAGGCTTATGCATTATCCGTCCTTTCTTCCCGGTATGTTTTTTTGCTGCGAAAAGCGCTGGGATTGTAATAGCGCAGCAGATAAATGCAGACGCTCAGCGGAACGACCAGATTAGCGTACATCAGCGGCAGCAGCGAAATGTGTTTGGCGGCTATGTTGGTTATAGAAAGATCCATTGCCTGAATGATAACCATAAACGCGATTGATATTGAAATAATTTTAGCCTGTCCGCGGCGGTTGAAATTGCCTACCAGCAGTCCGGTGCAGGCCAGCAGGGCAAACAGAACATTGTAAAAAGGGTTAACCAGACGGCGGTTGCCTTCAACAATGTAACGTCTGGCTTCTTTGGGGTCCAGTTCGGGGTTACTGCCGGCGGCAAGAAGTTCGGTCAGGGGTTTCTGGCGGACGCCGGCTTCTTTTTTGCGGGCCGTTTCCTTGACGCCGAAATCAACCGAATAGCG
>ERZ779866.2222-NODE-2222-length-17895-cov-3.250336_pt1 | contig 17895 bp, 16 predicted proteins | sample MGYA00511248_ERZ779866 | MGnify/ENA primary metagenome ERZ779866 (study PRJEB29588, sample SAMEA2155758) | human gut metagenome | biome: human gut; feature: human-associated habitat; material: faeces | place: Denmark | collected 2008/2010 ... | reverse complement strand
GAGTTTTTTGAGCTGCTCGATGATTCTTCCGCCGTATTTGCGCTTCCATTCCCATGCGCGCTCCAGGAAGCCTTCTCTGCCCAAATCCTCCTTGGTCAGACCCTCTTCCTTCATTGCGTTTACGATCTTTGCCTCGGTTGCAATGGAAGCGTGGTCGGTGCCCGGCAGCCAGAGGGTCTCATAGCCCTGCATCCTGCGGAAGCGGATGAGGATGTCCTGCAGGGTTTCATCCAGCGCGTGTCCCATGTGCAGCTGACCGGTGATGTTCGGTGGCGGGATTACGATGGTGTACGGTTTTTTGTCCGGGTTTGGTTCAGCGTGAAAATAGCCGCCGTCCAGCCAGAACTGATAGGTGCGGTCCTCAACCTGTTTCGGGTCGTAAACCTTGGAAAGTTCTTTCATGGTGTTTCCTCCTTGTGTATTTGCGTATTTAAAAATAAATGTTTTGGGAAATAAAAAAACTCCCGTCCTTTGCTTTTATACAAAGGACAGGAGATCATTTCCTGCGGTACCACCTTTTTTGGCAGAGGATTCTGCCCACTCGGCAGGTGCTTAAAAAACACCCCGAACCGGTAACGGGGTTCAGCCGTTATGGTCTACTGAGCGGTCCTCCCGCCGTTCGGCATACTCTCAAAGGCTACCTTGTCGATCCCGCTTTCTGCCGGTCTTTCAGCTGCCGCCGGCTCTCTGTGAGTGCGCTGGTCGTTTTACTTCCTTCTCATCGATTTATGTGGTATTGACTTTTGGGTATACTTTAATCTACCACGTTTTGTTTTGTTTGTCAACTCAGATTTTTTGATTTGCCATATTCTTCGCTGTTTTCAAAAATCATTGCCCGGAAAATAATTTCCCGGGCAATTTTCGCTTTTTCCCCAATTCAGGAAGCTTTTCCCGGGAAATATTTCTCTTTCATCCCTTCAGGCTCTTCGGGCACACTAATGGACACAAGATATTGAAACGGTGAAGGAGGAAATGGAATGAAAGCGGCAGATAAATTGATTGCGATTGCTCTGGCAGTCGGCAGTTTGCTTTTCCTTGGCTGGCTGGTCCTGCGTTTTTTCCTACCCGCCACCCTTCCCTTTTGGCTTGGTCTGACAATCGCTGCCCTGCTGCGTCCGGTGTCGCTGCTCTTTTCTCAAAAGCTACATCTGCGACGGCGCCGCGCTGCTGCCTTTGTGATGACCCTGTTCTACCTGCTTTTGGGTCTGCTGCTCTGGCTGGCGCTCCTGCTGTTGTGGAGCTGGCTTTCCTCCCTGACCGCACGCGCGCCACAGCTTTATCGGACGGTTTTTCTGCCTGCTACTGCTGATTTCTTCGAATGGCTCAGCCGTTTTTTGTCCCGTTTTTCTCCCGACCTTGCCCAGACCGTCGCCCTGTGGCGGCAAAGCTTTTCCGCAGCCGCTGCCCAACTGTCCGCTTCCCTGTCCTCTTCCCTGCTGAAGTGCTGTACCTCTTTTGCTGCCTGTACGCCTCATTTTTTCTTTGGCGTGGTGGTCACCATCCTCTGCTCCAGTTTTATCTCGCTGGACTACCCGCGTGTGACCCAGTTTCTGCTCCGCCTGCTTCCGCCCTCGCTGCGTTCGCTTGCCTGTGAGATGAAGCACTTTCTCTTTTCCACCCTATTTTGCATGGCAAAAGCCTACCTGATTTTAATGGCAGTGACCTTCTCTGCGCTTTCCTGCGGTCTATGGCTGCTGGAGGTTCCCAACTTTTTCCCGGTCGCTCTGCTGACCTCCCTTCTGGACCTGCTGCCGGTCATCGGCATCGGTTTTATCCTGATTCCCTGGGCGGTTATCTCGCTTTTTCAGGGCAACCGCCTGCTGGGATTCGGGCTGTTGCTGTTGTATCTTGCCATCAACCTGCTCCGCAGCCTGTTGGAACCAAAACTGGTGGGAAAAAGCATCGGTCTGCCGCCGCTGGTAACCTTGCTGAGCATCTACGCCGGCTTGCAGCTGTTTGGCATCGCAGGTCTACTGATGCCATGTCTGGTGCTGGCTGCTCTCTTCTTTTATCAAAAATATCGGCAAATCAAAAAAGAAGGAGAGCCGTAGCCCCCTTCCTTTTTAAGAAACACTGTATTTGACCGCATCGCTGCGCACCATCTGGTCCAGCTCGGCATCCGGTCGATAGAGCATATTGCCCGCATCATACTGGTAGATGTCTGCCAACAGTGCAAGATACTTTTCCCGGTTGACCGGTTCTATCTGCACGCCCAACTGGCGCAGCTGCTCCAGGTTTTCCTGCCGATTCTGGTCGGCAACGGTGCGGCAGTATCCGCACGCCATCACCACCGCCTGCTCCACCGCCGCCTGCTGCTTTGGTGTCAGCTGTTCATACAAACCGGTTTGCATCATCAGATAAGCCGGTTTCAGTTGGTGAGAGCTTTCCAACAGCACCAGTGCACTGTCCTGAGATTGCACGGTCTGTACCAGCTCGCTTAGCTCCACCGGCGCGATTTCCACCTCTTTGTCCAGCAGCATCTGCAACGGCTCTTCCCCTTCGATTTCCAATGCACCAATCTCCTGTTGCTGCTCCTGCGAGAAGAAGGAACGGGTGACCGCCAATGGATAGCGTTTGCGAAAATCGGTCAAATCAACCGTTGCATCCGCTGCCAAATCCTCGTAGCCGTACACCACCGACACCTGAATTTCCATCGGATACTCCTCTTCCAACAGACGATTGAGCTGCCTGCGGGTGCGCTCGGAATTCAGCCCACTGAACAGATAATCGGCATCCTGAAAAAAGAAGGGCAGGGTAAAGGTTTCCAGTTGCTCGATGGTTTTGCTCAACCGCTCGTTTTCCACAAAAGCAAACTGGGTGTCGTCCGCTGTCAGCACAGCATCCAGCTGGTCGCTGGCACTCAATGAAATCTCCAGTTCCCCATCCGAATAGTATGCCAGACGGTTGGCAAATTCCTGCGCTGCCAGTTGGATGCTCGTCGGTGCATCGGAGGCAATCACCATCGACATCGTCCGCGGCTGTTCCTCCTGCTCCTTCTGCGCCTCCTGTTGTGTACATCCAGAAAGGAGCAGAATAACTGCTGCTACTGCTCCCAGCCGTTTGATCATCCTGCGCATCCTGTCCCTCCTCTTTTCTTCTCTGCTTACTCTCTGCGACCCAGTCTTCTGGGTACCTCACCTGTTTTGGATGGCTTTGAGGGTGTTTCGTTCTCCTGCTTCTCTGCCTGTTCTTTCGATTGATTGCTCATTTCCTCTCTCTGCTCTTCCGCTTCTTTCTCGATTTCCTGCGTCTGCTGGGTTGGCTGCTGCACCGGCTGTTGAGAAATTGGCTGGTACCTCTGGTTTTGGATGCGGCTGAGTTCCCGGATGCGCACATCGGTATTGACTGCAAAGATGTTGTTTAAAAACAGCATGTCGGTGATGCCATGTTCCTTGACAAAATCGACCAGACCCAGTTCAAAATATCGCTGGTCCACAATATAGACCTCATCGAAGTTGCAGGCTAAAAAGGGAGCAAAGGCATTCCCGTAAGATTCTTTGACCAGAAGGATCTTTCTGCCGGTGCGGTTGTCCGTCTGGATGTGGGTCAACGGAAAATCCCCGTGCAGAAAAACGCTGTATGTGTTCTGTCCGCCGGTTGCATAGGAAGCAAAGATGCTGCTGTCAATCGGCGTAAACGGCGCACCCGTTTGATAGCGGGTGGTGGTCGTTTGAACCGGCGGAACAAAGTATTCCACAAAATCCGGTGTCTGTGCCAGCTGACTGTCATGGGTCTGACTGTAAAAGGTACCCAAAAATCCGTCAATCTGCTGATGTTCCATCTCCTCGAGCGAAACCGGGGTCAACCCTGCCGATTTGCAGAAGGCGATGTATGCCTCATAAGCGCCGCGTGCCGTCCAGTGGTGGTCGGTGCGAAAATACAGGTAATCCTCCCGATTCTTTTCAATCTGGCTGTATGCATCCACCGATATGACCTTGTCGCTCATCTGCTGTGCCACAAAGTCGATATTTTCCCGCTCGCTGCTTGCAATGCCCTGATATTTTTCCGGCAGATAAAATTCGATGGAGGTCGGTGCAATCAGATTGTACACCTGTACCCCATTCAGCTGCTGGGCATAGGAGCTGATGACCCGCGCATACTCTTCCGACAACGTTTGACTGGAGCCGAAAATCTGCATCCCCATATTGCGGTACAAAAACAGGCTGCCCACCTGCTCGCCTGCGGTTCCCTGCTCGCTCAAGCCGTTTCCCGGTGCATTCGGGTCGCTGTAAGCGTCATAGTCAACTGTCGGGGACTGCGGCTCTTCTGCCAGCTCTTGCTGTGGCTCCTGCTCAGCTTCCGGCTCAGGCTGCGGCAGTTGCTGGCTTTGCTGAGCATTTCCTCCTGCCGGATGGATGCGGACATCATCCGGGTGAACACCCTGCATCTGTTCCAGCTTCGATGCCAGCGACACCAGCTGCTCCCTCTGCGGAAAGGTGTCGGCATAGTAGGCATCGTACTGCTTGGCATACTCGCCGGAAAACCAGCTGTGCAGGCTCCACTGGGGCTTTGCTGCAAGCTCTCTTTTTTCCACCTCGGAAACGGTGGGCTTGGGCAGAACGACTGCCAGGATTCCCACCAGGACCAGCAACATAATCACCACACTGACGTTGACCAGATACAGCTGCTGAGAGCGGTTTGATTGTTTCATAGCTCCTCCTTATTTCCACCGACAGGGCAACTGCCTTTGCCTGGCAGCGCCTTGACCGGTGATTAACACCATCAAAAACGGAAATATAAAAACGGATTGTAGCTGTCCCCTACCAGAAGCGCTGTACACACCAGCAGCAGCGCTACATTCATCATCGCTGTCCCGATGGAAACAAGCGCCTGTCTGCCCTGCCCTCTGCCGTCCTGTACCACCCAGCTCTCCAGACGATTCTTGCACCACTGGGTCAGCGGCAGGCAGAACAGCAGCGCTGCCAGCAGCCAGAAGAGGTGATTTGCAAAGGTGATGGAAAGCTGCGGGTCGGTCAGCGGATTACCCGACCCGCCGAACATCACCTGAAAATAGCCTGCCAGACGGCTCAGGTCGGTGGTGTAAAAGAGGGTCCAGCCAATCAAGGTGATAAACAGCAGATACAGATGGGAAAACACCACCGGTATCCTTTGCAGCCAGCGCAGCAGTCCCAGCTTTTCCACCATCAGCAGGATTCCATAAAAGGCGCCCCACAGCACAAAGTTCCAACTGGCGCCATGCCACAGTCCGGTCAGCAGCCACACCACGCTGATATTCAGCAGCTGGTGCCTGCGGTTGCCGCCCAGCGGGATGTAAACATAGTCCCGAAAGAAGCTGCCCAGCGAAATATGCCACCTGCGCCAAAAATCGGTGACCGATTTGGCAAGATACGGGTAGTTGAAGTTGGTGTGATAATGAAATCCAAACATCCTGCCCAGCCCGATTGCCATATCCGAATAGGCAGAGAAATCATAATAGAGCTGGATGGAATAGAGCAGAACCCCAAACCACGCGCCCGCTACCGAAAGCTCCTGCAAAGGCGCATTCAGATACTGCTCCACCAGTTTGCCTGCTGCATTGGCAACCACCACCTTTTTGGTCAAGCCGATGCAAAAGCGGGTGATGCCCTCGCTCATGTCCTGCGGGGTGGTGTGGCGTTCCTCGATCTGCGCTGCCACGTCGCTGTACCGCACAATCGGTCCTGCCACCAGCTGATGGTAGCTCGACAGGTACATCAAATATTTATAGTAGCTTTTCTGCGCCGGCACCTGCCCGCGGTAGACATCCAGCACATAGCTGATGGTTTGAAAGGTATAAAAGGAGATACCGATGGGCAGAGAAATCTGCGGAACCGGCAGAGAAAGACCGGTCAGAAGATTCAAATTCTCCACAAAAAACCCGCTGTACTTAAAAACGCCCAGCATCCCTAAATCAAACAGCAGCGAGGCTGCCAGCGCCAGCTTCATCCGGCGGCTCTGCCCGCTCAGGCGAAAATATTCGATGCACCTTGCCCAGGTGTAATCCAGAAAGGCGGTGAGCATCAGCATAAACACCCACACTGGTTCTCCCCACGCATAAAAAAAGAGGGAAAAAGCCAACAGCACCCCATTGCGCCAGGTTTTGTTGGACGATATAAAATATAAAATCAGATTCAACGGCAAAAACAGATAAATAAAAAACAGATTTGAAAACACCATCTTGCTTTTCCTCCCGGACCTTTCTCTTCGCTTTTTTAATTATATAACACATCCCTGTGGATGAAAAGAGACTTTTTTCACTCGTCGCAATTTTTTATTTTCCAATTCTGCCGGGTCGTTGGCAGATTGATACACAAATCCACCGCCTGTTGTACACAAATTGCCGCCTTTGACAAACTGTCGATAAAATTTCCCCACAATATTGAGTTTATCTTTTTTTTGGGGTAAAATAAGAATATGTTTACAGGCGACCGAGGTCTGTCTGGAAAAGGATACGCCTAAACCGTGCATCCGTCTTTGAAAGGACTGTGAAAAATGAGCGAAGAAAGCTATATCGTAAATGAAGGAAAGAATGAGGTCATCCAGGTGGATGGCATTTCATACCAGCGTCTTGCAATCCGCACCCATGTCATCACCGATAAGGATGATGTATGTCAGGTCATCGAAAAGTATGCCAAGCCATACGCCCAGCCGGACGACATCGTCTTTATGACCGAAAAGGCAGTTGCCTGCACCCAGCGCCGCGCCATCCCGATGAAGGACATCCACCCGCGCCCGCTGGCAAAATTCCTGTGCAAATTTGTCCTCAAAACTCCATACGGCATCGGTCTGGGCATCCCGGAAACAATGGAGATGGCACTGCAGGAATGCGGTACTCCAAGGATTCTGTTTGCTGCTGCTGTTTCTGCGGTAGGCAAGCTGTTCCACAAGCGCGGCTGGTTCTACACCATTGCCGGATACAAAGCACGCTCCATCGACGGTCCTTGCGACTACACCCTGCCGCCGTACAATGAATATGTCGTTTTGGGTCCTGCGCAGCCGGACGAAACTGCCCCAGTGTCTGGGCGGTATCAAAGTAGCCATCACCGACATCAACGACCTGGAGGGTCAGATCCTTGGCACCTCCGACCCATCCATGGACCGCGACCTGCTGGTCAAAATCCTCAAGGACAACCCGCTGGGTCAGTCGCTGGAACAAACTCCAATCGGTATCATCCGCAAGGTAAAATAGCAAAAGAAAAAGGACTCCCGAGGGGAGTCCTTTTTTATACTTCGGTAATGCGCTCTTGTATCAAAGCGGACGGTGACGGCGCCGACTGCGAAAAATGCAGCGCATTTATATACCGCTCGGTTGCCTCCTGCACCCGCTCGGGACGATGGGTGTACAGCAGAGCAATCGTCTGTCCTTTGCAGACCTTCGCACCGGTCTTTGCTGTAAAGCGGATACCCGCTCCGGCATCGACCGCATCCTCTTTTCTTTCTCTGCCTGCTCCCAGCAAGGCGACCACGTTGCCAATCTCATCGGTCTGCATCGAGGCAATATAGCCATCCTGCGGCGCCTGTATCGGATAAACCGGAGCCAGCTGGAATTTTTCCGGCTGCTCGAGATAGCTGACATCGCCCCCTGCCGCTGCACCATCCGGTAGAAGCACCGGTAGGCGCTGCCGTCCTGCAAGGATGCTGCTGCCCTGCGCAGGCAGTCCTCCGGCTCTCCTTGACCTGCCAGCCAGAGCATGTTGCCTGCCAGGTGGATACACAGCTCGGTCAAATCGGCAGGACCCTTTCCACGTAGCGTCCAGATTGCCTCCTGGACCTCGATGGCGTTGCCTGCCGTATCCCCCAACGGCGTGTCCATATCGGTAATCAGCGCTGCGGTCCTTCTGCCTGCCCGATTGCCGATGCCGACCATCGTCCTTGCCAGAGCAGCCGACTGCTCCCTTGTTTTCATAAAAGCGCCGCTGCCGGTCTTGACATCCAGCAGGATTGCGTCCGCTCCGGCAGCAATCTTCTTGCTCATGATGCTCGAAGCAATCAGCGGCAGGCTGTCCACCGTCGCTGTCACATCCCGCAGGGCGTAGATTTTTTTGTCCGCTACCGCCATCTCCCCGCTCTGCCCGATGAGGGAGATTCCGACCTCGTTGACAATCTCGAAAAATTCCTCCCGCGGCAGCACTGTGCGGTAACCCGGGATGGATTCCAGCTTATCCACCGTGCCGCCGGTGAAGCCCAGCCCTCTGCCGGACATCTTGGCAATCGGAATCCCGCAGGCAGCAGCCATCGGAGCTGCAATCAGGGTGGTCTTGTCGCCCACACCGCCTGTGGAGTGCTTGTCCACCTTCACACCGGCAATGCCGCTTAAATCTGCCATCTGTCCCGAGTGTGCCATTGCCAGCGTCATCTCGGTGGTTTCCTGCAAATCCATCCCCTGAAAGCAAACTGCCATCAAAAAGGCTGCCATCTGATAATCAGGGATCTGCCCTGCGGTATAAGACTGGATCATCCAGCAGATTTCAGCCTTGTCCAAGGCGTGTCCCCGCTTTTTCTTCTCGATCAAATCGTACATCCGCATTCCAAAGTCCCCTTTCTGTTATTTAGTCACGAAAAATCGGTCTGCCATCCTCAAACCGGTCGATGATTGCCAGCGATTCCAGGCGGATTCCCTTCTCCCGCAGCATCTGTCCGCCCTCCTGGAAGCCTTTTTCGATGACAATGCCGCAGCCGACTGCGGTTGCGCCCGACTGCTCCACAATGTCCAGCAGACCCAGCAACGCCTGTCCCTTAGCCAGAAAGTCATCAATAATCAGCACGCGGTCACCCGGGTTGAGATATTTTTTGGAAACCTGCACATCAAAGGTGGTTCCTCTGGTGAAGGAGGTGACCTGCGAGGTGTACAGCTCCCCATCCAGATTCTTCGACTTGCTTTTTTTAGCAAAAACGACCGGAGCATAGTCAAAGTGTGGTGCGGCTGCCACAGCAATTCCAATGCCCGACGCTTCGATGGTCAAAATCTTGTTGATTTCTTCCCCTGCAAAGCGGCGGCGAAACTCTCTGCCGATTTCATCCAGTAGGCGGATGTCCATCTGGTGATTCAAAAAGCTGTCCACCTTCAGCACATTTCCTTCCTTGACCTTACCGTCCTTCAAAATTCGTTGCTTTAATATTTCCATCCGATTTTCCCCCTGTTCGGTACAAACTGCGCCGTTTTAAATTCCTTTTTACCATTGTACCAATCTATCTATTTCCCGTCAACGAAAATTTGAACAAAAACGCCTGCTTTTTTTCCAAAGCAGGCGTTTGTTTTGCTCTTGTTTTTTTAGTTACCGCCGCGGAATCCTTTTCCAATGACTTCGCTGGTGTTGGTAATCAACACAAAGGCGTGCGGGTCCGCCTGCTTGATGGCTTCCTGCAAACGAATTCCCTGTTTCTTATTCTGCGCCGTCAGGATAACCGTCTTGTCGGTGTGTTCATACAAGCCTTCCGCATGGTAGACGGTCGCTCCTCGATGGAGGGTGATGGTAATAAAGTTGTAAATCTGCTCCGGTTTGTCGGTAATGATGGTAAAGGACTTGTAGGTGTTCATGTCCTCCAGGAAAAAGTCAACCGCAAAGGAACGAATCACCAGACCCACCATCGAGAATAACCCTGTGGTCGGACCGAAGGCAACAAAGGTCATTACCGTGATAAAAAAGTCTACCACCAACAGCGCCTTTCCGATGTGACATTTAAAGTATTTTTTGACGACCATCGCAATGATGTCGGTACCACCGGTGGAGGAACCGATGTTAAACAGCAACGCCGAACCCCACGCCGGCAGGAAAACGCCCAGCAGCAGCTCCATAAACGGCTGGTCGGTCAAAGGCTTCGTCAGCGGAAAGAGAACTTCAAATATCTTGAGCATTGCCGAAAAAGCAATGGTGACATAAAAGGTTTTAAATCCGAACTCCTTGCCCAGCAGTAGCAGACCGACCACCATCAGGGCGATATTGATGACTGATACAATGGTACCGTTGCTCAGCTGCGGGTAGTAGTGGGCAAGCACGACCGAAATACCGGTGACGCCACCGGTAGAAAAGTTATTTGGAAATTTAAAAAAGTAGCTTCCAATCGCTGTCAGCAGGGTACCAAAGTTTAAAATCAAAAAGTCACTGAGCCATATTTTTGTTTTTTGTTCCATAACGCTTCCTCTTTTCTTTCTGATGGATCATGGTCACTCCTTTTCCGACCGGAGATTGACATAAAAAAGACACCGTTCGGAATTTTCCAAACGATGTCTTGTGTTGACAAAACAGCAAAGCAAAGCATCCTTCAAAATATCTTTGAACCATGCTGCTCTCCACAGTTTCTTCATCTGTTTTCCAGAGTTCCGTAGAAAACAGACAACACCCGTTTGGAAACGAGTAAAACACAGGCAAGTATTCCGACTGATAGCTGCTGAAATCAGCGGTATGTGCGCCTTCCCGGAATTTTCCAGTGGCTGAGAAAGCTTTTCTCTGCACATCCCTTTGAGCTAAACACGGCAACGGTCTTGTCCGGGATTTTCACCCGGTTCCTTTTGTGCATCTGCACCTGTATTTCGACCATTCAGTTTTCGGCTTTATTATAGTATATGGCAAAGCATCCGTCAAGTGGTTCATGGGCGCCTTTTTACACAAAGGAAAAAAGCGCCCTTTCGGACGCTTTTCCCCTAGATAGACATGTATCGTGATGTATACGTAATCTCTTATTTAACTTTTGCAGGAGCCTGTTTCTTCCAGTCTTCATACAGCTCTTTTGCAGTACCGGACAGTGCCCACAGACCCAGTACGTTCGGGATTACCATCAAGCTGTTGAACAGGTCGGAGAGGTTCCAAACCAGGTTTACCTTCAGGGTAGAACCAAGAACAATGAATACAACTACCAGAGCCGCATAAATCTTGGTTGCCAGGTTTGCATGTTTGCTGAACAGGTATCTTACGTTCTTCTCACCAAAGAAGTACCAGCCGATGATGGTGGAGAATGCGAAGAAGAACATACAGATTGCGATGAAGATTGCACCGAATTTACCAAAGCCTGCGGTGAATGCAGCCTGAGTCAGAGCAGCGCCGGTCAGGTCCTGGTTGTAGGTGTTCAGCTGACCAGTAATCATTACTGCGAAAGCAGTCAGGTTCAGGATGATGAGGGTGTCGATAAATACGCCCATCATAGCTACCAGACCCTGGTCACAAGGATGTTTTACTTTTGCTACTGCGTGTGCATGTGGAGTGGAACCCATACCAGCTTCGTTGGAGAACAGACCACGGGCAACACCGTATTTGATAGCCTGAGATACTGCTACGCCGGCAAAACCACCGATAGCAGCTTCTGGATTAAATGCACCGACAAAGATCATTCTGATTACGTTTGGCAGATTGCCGATGTTCATGATGATCAGAACAAGGGCGCCGATGATGTAGAAACCAGCCATGATTGGAACCAGCTTCTCAGTTACAGATGCGATACGTCCAATGCCGCCCAAGAAGATGAATGCTGCCAGGATAGCAACTGCGATACCAACGAACAGAGGGTTGATACCGAATGCGCCCTTGAAAGCGTCACCGATCGAGTTGGACTGTACCATGTTGCCGAAGAAGCCCAGAGCCAGGATAATCAGGATTGCAAATGCACCTGCAAGGACTTTACCCAGAGTGCCTTTGTAAGCTGCGCGGATGTAGTATACAGGTCCGCCGGTTACCTCGCCGGTTTCATCGGTTGTCTTATATTTCTGAGCCAGGGATGCCTCTACGAAGATGGTTGCCATGCCGAAGATTGCGGATATCCACATCCAGAAGATAGCACCAGGACCACCCATTACCATTGCGGTTGCAGCACCGGCAAGGTTACCTGTACCTACCTGAGCAGCAATCGCGGTTGCCAAAGACTGGAAAGAGGTCATACCGTCTTTGCCTGCTTTTTCACCGTTGAGTTTGATGTTGCCGAAAACGGATTTAAAAGCACGACCGAACTGAGTAAACTGTACACCGCCCAGACGGATGGTGAACCACAAACCAGTACCTACCAGAAGTACTACCAACAGTTTACCGGACATAAAGTCCTGGAGCGTTAATACCACTTCATTCAATTGATCCAAAAAAGCTTCCATACATTTTCCTCCTCAACAATTTGTTTGTCGGTGATTTCATTATATCGTAATTTGACGGATTTGTCCATAGATTCTTAATAATCTGATTCATTTTCATCATATTTGTTCATATCTATTTTAAATTATCCACTGGAATCACAAAGTTTTTTATCTTTTAGGTACAATCCGCTCAGATTATTGTGCATTTTGTACATGATTTTCCTATTCATCTAAAATGCACTCTGCCGTTCTTTTCTCAATCCCAGCAAGTTGCACAACTGTTTTCTGTCGCCATTAGAATATTCTTCCACTTTAGGAAAACATTTGTCCTTTATGCAAACACACTTTTCTCAATTTGATTTTACTACAAAAGCCAAGCGAAGCAAACTGCGGAATTTCTCCGTTTTTGCTTCGCTTTCAAAAGAATAAAATATCGTGTTTCTTGTATACTTTGTAATTTGGGAATTTTGCCTTTTCTTTTCTTTTTCTTCCTTTTTTCTTCTTTTTCAGTCGGAAAGAAGGAAACTTTTTGCGCTGCTTTTTACTTTCTATTTAAAAATTGCGCAAATTTTTTCAAATCTGCCATGGTTTCTTCGTCCTCCAGCGCATGATGGTGGTCGGTGGCAAAACAGCAGACCGGATCAAAAATCTCTTTGGCATTCATCTGGCGCAGCAGCACCGCCGAGGTGTTCATCGGGGCGGTCGCCGTGCCCTGTCCTCCGCCCAGCAGAATCATCCCGCCGCGCTTTGGTTTTTCCAGCAGCTTTTCATGGCGGAAGGTCTTGGCTGCCCAGTAAACCTGAATCCTGCTGAGTACACTAAGCACCGGACCGGTGATTTCGCAAAAATAGACCGGCGAAGCAATGACCACGTTGTCACACTCTCTGAGGTAGCTGTCAATTTCCTGCCAGCCGTCCTGTATGCTGCATTCCGGGTGCTCCCAGCAGTAACGGCAGTCGATGCAGGCGCGCACGTTGCAGCTATGAGCATTTACAATCTTGTATTCACCCTCCAGCTGTGCTGTCAGTGCATCGATCATGCTCTGCGTTTCTCCGTTTTTTCTTGCGGAGCCGTTAAAAATCAATGTCTTCATCCCAATTTCATCCCTTACTCTTTATTTTCCTTGTGGCTGCGCGGGGATTTCTCCACCGAAGAACAGCCCTTCTACCACCTGTTCAAACAGCTTTCCCTTTTCCCCTTTGTTGGGATAGTAGCTTCCGTTTTCATAAATGGTGTGCTCGTTGGCGCCGATGACCACCTGTGTCCCGTTGGTCAGCTGATAGGTGATGTAGGCGCGCGGCATCGTCTGCTCGGTTTTGCCAAACCATCTGCGCAGACCGCCCGCCAGGTCGGCAGCAATCTGCATATCCTGCTGCGAAACCTCCACCGTCTTTCCGTCAAAGGTCGCCTGCGCAGAAGCAATCTGCTTTGCCTTGGGAGCGCCCGACAGCGGCAGCCCGCTCAAGCCGACGAAGATGACGACGGCAATCAACAAAGAAATGATGATGTTGCGCACCATCTCTCCTTTGAGTGCCTTCATCTGTTGCTTTCTTGGGTCTTCTATCATGGGTGATTCCTCCATTTTTTATTCCTTGCTATTCTCAAATTCCCCTTCTCTGCGGCAGATTACGATCGAGTATCGCACCTTACAGGGGACTTCTTTCTATTATACAACATTTTGTCTTTTCCGAGAATCCGAAAGAACGCACAAAGAGCATCCGGTAAAATCAGCATTATGCCTTGTTTTCCACATTTTCCAGTGGAAGATGTGAAAAATCCGATAAGAAAAAGGGCGGACCCTGCGGTCCACCCTTTGCTCACCTGTGAAAAGGTACTATTTATTTGCTTCTTCTACTGCAACAGCGCAGGCAACGGTAGCACCGACCATCGGGTTGTTGCCCATACCGATCAGACCCATCATCTCAACGTGAGCCGGAACGGAGGAAGAACCTGCGAACTGTGCATCCGAGTGCATTCTGCCCATGGTATCGGTCATACCGTAGGAAGCAGGACCTGCTGCCATGTTGTCCGGGTGGAGAGTACGACCGGTACCGCCGCCTGATGCAACGGAGAAGTACTTCTTACCCTGCTCTACGCACTCTTTCTTATAAGTACCGGCAACCGGATGCTGGAAACGAGTCGGGTTGGTGGAGTTTCCGGTAATAGAAACGTCAACACCTTCTTTGTGCATAATTGCAACGCCTTCACGAACATCGTCAGCACCATAGCAGCGAACGGCTGCACGCTCACCGTTTGAGTAAGCGATTTCACGAACAATCTTTAACTCGCCGGTGAAATAATCAAACTGAGTCTGAACGTAAGTAAAGCCGTTAATACGGGAAATGATCTGAGCTGCATCTTTACCAAGACCGTTCAAAATAACGCGCAACGGGGTCTTGCGAGCCTTGTTAGCGTTACGAACGATACCGATAGCGCCTTCAGCGGCAGCAAAAGATTCATGACCTGCCAAGAAAGCGAAGCACTTGGTCTCGTCACGAAGAAGCATTGCGCCCAAATTGCCGTGGCCTAAACCTACTTTACGATCCTCAGCTACGGAACCGGGAATACAGAAAGCCTGTAAACCGATACCGATAGCTTCAGCAGCATCAGCGGCGTTTACGCAATTTTTCTTAATTGCGATAGCAGCACCGGCAGTATATGCCCAGCAAGCGTTTTCAAAAGCGATCGGCTGAATTTCACGAACTTTGTCATAAGGATTAATGCCATGATCTTTACAAATCTGCATGGCTTCATCCAAAGAGGCAATACCGTTCTCGTTTAAAACTTTATTTACTTTGTCAATACGACGCTCATAGCTTTCAAATAATGCCATTTTCAGTACACCTCTTATTCTTTTCTCGGATCAATGTACTTGGCAGCGTTATCGAACTGGCCATAGTGTCCGCGGATCTTAGCGATAGCATCGGATCCTTTCATATCCGGATTGGCTTTGAGCAAATCGATAAGTTTGCCTAAGTTTACAAACTCGTAACCGACAATCTCATTCTGCTCATTTAAAGCCAAACGAGTTACATAGCCCTCGGTCATTTCGAGATAACGTGAGCCTTTTGCTCTGGTACCGAACATAGTACCGACCTGACTGCGAAGGTTCTTGCCCAAATCTTCAAGTGAGGCACCGATAGGAAGACCGCCTTCGGAGAATGCAGTCTGAGTACGACCGTATACAATCTGCAAGAATAATTCACGCATTGCAGTGTTGATAGCATCGCAAACGAGGTCAGTATTTAAAGCCTCAAGTAAAGTCTTACCAGGAAGGATTTCTGAAGCCATAGCAGCAGAGTGAGTCATACCGGTGCAGCCGATAGTCTCGACCAAAGCTTCTTCAATAATACCGTCCTTAACGTTCAAGGTAAGCTTGCAGGTGCCCTGCTCAGGAGCACACCAGCCGATACCATGAGTAAGGCCACTGATATCTTTAATTTCTTTTGCCTGAACCCACTTGCCTTCTTCAGGAATAGGTGCAGGACCATGATATGCACCTTTGGTTACAGGGCACATATTCTCTACTTCTTTTGAATAGATCATTGGTGGTACCTAAACTTAATGCTGTGTTTTATATAAATTTTATTACCGAAAAACGAACTTCTTTATATCCGTTTATTAGGCTCCCCTATAATACCACGGATAACTCATTCAGATAAGAGAACAAAAGCGAAGCTTTTAAAGAGATCTCAAAACTGCGATGAATTTACAAACTTTGAAGCTTCAATCTCAATTTTTCTTTTAAGTGAAGGCGTAATTTCCAAGGTGGCGGCAAAAAGCTCTAAAAAATGCCGTTCCATGAAATTATCTCCCTGCAAAATCATTGCTGAAATAAAGTAAACATCCATGGCTTCTTCTTTAAAAAGAATTTTGGAAGATATTTTCCTGACATCAAGTTCTTCAGTCAGCATAGTATCGACTACGCCGTACATATCTTCTTCATTGGCAAATTTTTTTAAAACACTGATTATCGAATTATGCTCTTCTTTATCGATTTTTCCGTCAGAACGACTTGCAAAAATCAATGTTTGAAGCAAAAGGTCAAAACAATTATCACTAATCAATCTTTCTTGCAGAGGGTCACTTCCGTCTGTTCTGTCAGAACAGCGTCTTTGTATCCATTTTTCACATAATGAAATCGCTTTAGACGTAATTAAAGCACTTTTTGGGTCTGCTTCTTTTGTAAAAGCAGCATCTAAATCACGGTAATATGCAAATAACCCAGATGAAACGTCTTTATTAAAACCGTAACCCCTGTGTCTGCCATCATCTTCAATCTTATTCATAATTATTATTTTGAAAATTCTGTAAACTTTGCATTGATTTATTTTTAAAGTTACCCGATTATTAAATTATATCTACAACAGAATCATAATTATTTTTAATAATTAAGCAAATTTTTTGCTCAAATTTTGATCAGAGTAAGGTTTTAACGGCTTTTGCTGTTAAATTTGTGATGAATTCTGTTATTATCAAAAAAAATTATATTTTTACCTTTAAACAATAAGTTAAGGTCGTATAGCTATAAATTATGAGCAGTATTATAAAACCGCAAACTGACAGCACTATTAGCTGGTTCATAAGTCAGTGTCACATCCATAAGTATCCTGCTAAAAGTTCAATCATGCACGCCGGAGAAAAAGCCGAAACCTTATACTACATTGTTAAGGGATCGGTCGTCGTTTTAATCAAGGATGCCGAAGGCCGCGAGATGATTCTTACCTATTTGAATCAAGGTGATTTCATCGGTGAGGTCGGTCTTTTTGATCAATCTGAAAATCCCATCAGAACAGCTTGGGTGCGTGCAAAAACTCAGTGCGAAGTTGCAGAGGTTTCTTACAGTAAATTCAAACAGCTGGTTCAGGTTAATCCTGAAATCTTAATGCGTCTGTCTGCTCAAATGTCACGTCGTCTTGCCGCAACTTCAAAGAAAGTCGGAAATCTAGCATTCCTTGACGTTACCGGACGTATTGCTCAGACCTTAATCAATTTAGCTCATCAGCCGGAAGCCATGACCCATCCCGACGGAATGCAGATTAAGATCACTCGACAGGAAATAGGACAGATTGTAGGCTGTTCAAGAGAAACTGTCGGACGTATTCTCAAAATGATGGAAGAACAGCATCTTATTACGGCACACGGTAAGACTATTGTTGTTTTTGGTACTCGCTAATCATTAAAAAGTCCGCCTTGCCGGACTTTTATTATTTAAAGGAGTTTATTGATGGCTTCACTGCTTGAACGCGGAATCCATTCTTTTTCAAAAGAAGATTTACTAGCCTGCAGCCGCGGCGAACTGTTCGGTCCCGGCAACAGCCAGCTTCCCGCCCCCAATATGCTGATGTTTGATCGAATTACCCATATAGATGATAATGGCGGAGAACATGGTCTTGGTTTTATTCAGGCTGAACTTGATATAACCCCTGATCTGTGGTTTTTTGCCTGCCATTTCCCCGGCGATCCTGTAATGCCCGGATGCCTTGGCCTTGATGCCATGTGGCAATTGGTAGGATTTTTCCTCGGCTGGCGCGGAGGCCCGGGAAAAGGTCGAGCCCTTGGCGTTAATAAAGTTAAGTTCAAAGGTGAAGTTATAGATAGTTGTAAACTTGTTACCTACGAAATAACTATCAAACGCATCATTGAGCGCGGAAAATTGATTATGGGTGTCGCTGACGGTAAAGTATTTGCTGACGGGAAACATATTTATACAGCCGAAGATTTACAGGTGGGATTAATTCCTCCGGCCAAATAATCTTTATTCCTTTTTCATAAATAAAAGCCTTTTATTTAAACATAAAGGGCTTTTATTTTGCATGACATTTACAAAACATTTTAAACTAATTTATTAACCTTTTGTT
>ERZ779866.2220-NODE-2220-length-17909-cov-6.353758_pt1 | contig 17909 bp, 16 predicted proteins | sample MGYA00511248_ERZ779866 | MGnify/ENA primary metagenome ERZ779866 (study PRJEB29588, sample SAMEA2155758) | human gut metagenome | biome: human gut; feature: human-associated habitat; material: faeces | place: Denmark | collected 2008/2010 ... | reverse complement strand
TTCCGTCCGGTAGTGGTCGATGAGCCGGTTCCGGATGGCCCTGGCCGCAAAGGGGAGAAAGGCCCCCCGGCTTTTCTCGTACCCCAGAACGGCCTCATAAAAGGCCAGCATGGCGATGCTCAGCTCGTCCTCGTGGCCGTCCTCCGGGGCCGCGTGGACAAACTTCACCGTCTCACTGCGAATAAATCCCATGTACTGCCCGATCAGGGCGTCCGCCGCCTCCGGGTCCGTCTTCGCCGCGTACACCTGTCCCACGATGCTGTGTTCCGTGCCTACCATACCCTATCCCTCCATCTCCCTCCAGCAGAAGAATACGGAGCCGCCGCTGGATATTCGGGGTGACGCCCTGAAATTTTTTCAGGGCGCAAAAATCTATTGTGACAGTATAGCAGAGCGGGGGCGGATCTGCGCTCCGCTCCCTGTCAAATTTTTGTAAAATATATGTAAAAATGGATATTGGCAGGGAGCGGCGTTCCGCCCCTCCCCAGCGGGCCGCCTCGCACCGGAGTGCAGAAAAGCGCCGGACGGAAAGATCAATCTTTCCGTCCGGCGCTCAATCCATTCCAGTCCTCCCCAGAGGGAGTCCTCAAATATATCTACATCTTTATCCGCAGGCCCGGACCGGGTTAAATAGCCTCTGCAAAGCCCTTGAAGCCCAGCCCCAGCACCTCCGTCGTCTCATTGACCATGACAAAGGCGTTGGGATCGCACTGGCCGATGATGCGCTTCAGCCGGACAAATTCCGACTTGCGCACCGTGCACAGCACCACATTGGTGGGGCTCCCACTGTACGCCCCTCTGGCCGGGAGCACGGTGGTCGTCCGCTCCAGCTCCTGGATCACCCGCTGGGAGATCTCCTGGGGATACTGGGTGATAATGACCGCCTGGCTGCCCGCGTCGCTGCCGTAGAGGATCATGTCGATGACCTTGGTCTGCACGTAAACGCTGATCAGACCAAACAGGCCGGCGTCCACGTCCTGAAAGACAAAAATGGACATCAGGAGAATGATCCCTTCAATGATCATCAGGGCGTGTCCAATGGAGTAGTGGGGGAATTTCTTCTGGAGCAGATACCCGGCGATGTCGGTGCCGCCGGTGGTGAAGCCGGCCTGAAAGATCAGGGCCATGCCGATGCCCACCACGATGCCGCCGTACACGCTGCTCAGCAGCCGGTCCCCGCCGTACATGGGACAGATGGGGGTGACCAAAAAGTCCAGGACCACGCTCACCAGCACCGTGGCGGCCGCCGTGCGGACCGTGAACCGGTGGCTGAGATAAAACCAGGCCAGCACCAGCAGGGGCAGATTGATCAGCAGGGTCAGCGTACCGATGGGCAGGCTGGTCAGGTGATTGATCATCAGGGCGATGCCTACGGCTCCGCCGGGGGCAATCTGCGCCGGGACGATAAAGTACTGGGTTCCAACACTGTACACAAATGCGCCCGCCAACAGCAGCAGCACATTTTTGACCGATTCTTGTTTCATGGCAGCTCTCCTAACCGGCGCAACCCTCCGGCAAGCCTCATACGCCAGGCCCTGTTTGAAAATTGGAGCTGTGCCCAACCGCGAAGGATTTTTCAAAAAGATTCGCTGCTTGGGCATGTTGACGTTTTTCAAACATGGCCTAGGAGCTCCGGCGGCCTCCGGACCGCAGGCCGTATTCCTGAATCCTCCGGCAGAGCGTCTGTCTCGGAATTTCCAGGAGCTGGGCGGCCCGGGAGACGTTCCCGTCCGCGGCCTCCAGCGCCCTTTGAATCAGCCCGCGCTCATATTCCCGCACCGCCTGGCGCAGGGGTCGGAGGGGAGGCGGAGACTCCGGCCGCGCCCCCTCCTCCGCCAGAGGGAAGGGCGGCTGGGCGCCGGACGCGGGAAGCTCCTCCAGATCCTCCAGGCCCAGCACCTGGGAGGAGGGCGCCACCCGGCTCATGGCCGATACGATCCGGTGCTCCAGCTCCCGCACGTTTCCGGGCCAGTCGTATGCCTCCATCCACTCCGCCAGCTCCCTGGAGATATACTGAATGTGCTTGTGGAAGGTTGCGTTATGCTTGTTGACATATAGATTGATGAAGGGACGAATATCTGCCTTGCGCTCCCGCAGGGGCGGGATGCGGATGGACATCATGCTCAGGCGGTAGTAGATGTCCTGGCGCAGCTGGCCGCTGCGCACGGCCTGAAGGGGGTCCACATTGATGGCGGCGATGACCTTCACGTCCACACTTTTGGTCCTCTGCCCGCCCAGACTGCGGAAGCGCCCGTCCTGAAGAACCCGGAGCAGCTTGGACTGAAGCTGGACCGGCATGGCGTTGATTTCGTCCAAAAAGAGGGTCCCGCCGTCCGCCAGCTCAAAGAGCCCCTTGTTTTCTTCCGCGCCGGTGAACGCCCCCCTGGCCGTGCCGAAGAGGATGCTCTCCAGCAGGGTCTCCGGCAGGGCGGCGCAGTTCTGGGCAATGAAGGGCTTGGCGCTGCGTCGGCTGGCATTGTGAATCGCCTGCGCCACCACTTCCTTTCCGGTGCCGGTCTCCCCGTAAATCATAACCGGAAGGTCGCAGGACGCCGCCACCGGAATATAGTCCCGCACCCGCTTCATGGCCGCGTCCTCCGCAACCAGGTCGTCCAGCGTGAATACGGCGGCGTCCCGCATGGCCATTTTCCGGGTGTCCCCGTGAAAATAGCCGGAGACGTCCACCTGGAGCAGCCCCTCCGGGGCCTCCGGGCGGACGCCCTGCTCCTGAGTGGACAGGTCGATGGCCCCCACAATCCGCCCCCCGCATTTGATGGGGATGGACAGGGAGGTGATAGTGATTCCGTCCCGCCCCCTGGTCTTTAAAAACTGGTTTTCCACGTAGGCCGGGGTTCCCCGCTCCATCGCCTTGATGGTGGTGCTGGTCTGAGGGGTCAGATTCTCATAGACGTCCAGGAAATTCTTCCCCACCAGCTCCTCCGAGCCCTGGTCCTGGCCCAGCTTGTTGTTGAACTTGGCGGTGAACAGAATCTCCCCCTCCAGGTTGATGATGGTGATTCCGTCAATATAGCCCTTCCCGTGAAACAGCTCCTGCAAAAACTTCATTGCCGCCCGCCGCCTTTCTGATGGACCGGTTTTCTCCTATCATATCAGACGGGGCGCGGAATCACAAGATCACTTCAGCTCCCCCTCCGCCGGGCGGTTCAGGGGCAGCTTGATCCACCACCACTTGAAGATCAGGTTGACGACGATACAGGCCGCGAAAATCACCAGGTAAAGCCCGATGAACTGCCAGTGCTGCCCGTGGAGCAGCATGCCGGGGGCCATGGACCAGGCAAACATCTCGAAGGGAGTGGTGAGGGGGCCGGTCAGGGCCGTGTCGTTGAGGGTCTTGGACTTGTTCTCCGGGTCCACAATGCGCAGCAGGATAAAGCCGATGGCAAACACGCCGGTGGAGTAGCCCCACACAAAGAGGGAGCGCTCAAACCAGCTGCCCTTGTTCATGGCCGGGCCGAAGTACATCAGGGTGAGCACCACCAGCACCATGCCGAACAGCAGCAGCATCAGCAGGGGGACGGCGTACTCCACAATCACGGAGATCTTGATGGAGGCGATGCCGAAAAACACCAGGTAGTCGGTGGCTGTGCCGGAAATACGGCTGATCACCGTATTGTCGATATAATGCCCCACTCCCGTCTTTTGAAAACACAGGAACATGACAATGGCGATGATAAAGGCCAGCAGATAGCTGGGCAGATCCAGCCCCGTGGCGTTTTTGATCCAGCCGTTGGCCAAAAATCCGGCGCCGGAGGCCACCAGCAGCAGGGCCAGATGCCAGGCCAGGGGGTCCAGCACCACAGAGGCCACCGTCTCCCTGCCCATGGAGCCGCGCTTGTCCTCATCCCGGATCAGGCCGGTCTTCAGGTCGCCGGAGATGTACTGGAAGCTCTCAATATACTTGGTCCAGCCCCGCTTTGTGCCGATCTTGATGAAGAACAGCCCGCCGAAGATTCCCGAGAGGATTCCCACCGTGGCGCAGGTCATGCCGATGTCGGTGGCGTCGGTGAAGCCCAGCTCCGCCATTTTAGAGCCCACCGCGGCGGCGGTGCCGTGGCCGCCGGAGAAGCCGGAGGCCAGCAGGAATCCGAAGCCGTAGTTGATCTCCGGGAACAGCCGGGAGATCACCAGCACGCCGAACAGGGGCGCAAAGGCGAACTGGATCGCCTGGGCCAGCACTTTATAGGAGAAGTAGGAGCCCACCCGGTCCAGCTCCGACTTGAATTCCTTCTTGGAGAAGGAGAAGCCGTTCATGCCCACGGCGGCAAAGATCAGGATGATCAGCGCGCCGGGGTAGTCCCCGATGGAGCCGGAGAAGGGCAGGACGTTCAGCCCCTGGTTGCCCAGGGCCAGGGCGATAAAGCCGGCAATCATGCTGGCGGGGACAAAGAACTTCTGAACCAGGCCCACCTTGGCCCGGATCAGCTGTCCCACCATAATAAAGAGAGAGGCAATGGCAAAATCGAGCAGAAAATCGTTGACAGTCACTTGAGTTCCTCCTAGATTTCCCCCGCCCCCCTCCGGCGGAGAGCCCGCCGGAGGGGCACAGGATCAGAGTTGGATAAAGTTGCTGGACTTGGTGCCGGTGGCGGCGGGAGCCGGGTCCAGCTTCTCTCCGGCGATTCCCAGAATGTCCTCCGGACGAATCCAGGGCCGGTTCTGGATGGCACTGGTCTCCTCGTGGGTCAGATAGCCCCGGTAGGCGGTGAGGCTGCGGCGGAGGAAGCCGTCCTTGGCACAGGCGGCGGCCACCCCGTCGTTGAGGATGGAGCGGAAATGGGGCAGCATGGAGGCCGCGTAGGCGATGGAGGTGGACTGGGCAATGGCGCCGGGGATGTTGCTGACACAGTAGTGGACCACACCCTCCTCGATGTAGCGGGGGTCGTCATGGGTGGTCTCATGGAATGTCTCAATGGCCCCCACGTCGTTGCTGATGTCCACAATGACGGAGCCCTTCTCCATGGAGCGGACCATCTCCCGGTCGATCATAAACTCGGTGGCGTCCTTGGGCCAGCGCACGCAGTTATAGACCACGTCGATCTCCGGCAGCAGCTTTTTCAGGTTGTAGCGGTTGGAGATCTGGGTGTTGACCTCCTCGTTGAACTGCTTGCCGATGTCCCGCAGCGTGCCGATGTTGATATCCATGACCGTCACCCAGGCCCCCAGGGCGTGGAGCACAGACACACAGGCCCGGCCCACGGTGCCGCCGCCGATGACCAGGGCCTTGATGCCGGGGGCTCCGCCCAGGCCGTTGACGAATTTTCCCTTTCCCCCGTGGATGGACAGCAGGGAGTCCAGACCCATCAGCGCCCCCAGCTTGCCGGCCGCCTCACAGTTGGGGGAACCGTACCGGTGGGCGTCCTCGGCGGTAAACGCGATGCACTTGCTGTCCAGCAGTGCCTGCACCTCCTGGGGGTGGGCGGCGGGGTGGATGCAGGTGAGCACAATCTGATTCTCCCGCAGCAGGGGGAATTCACAGGGCTCCAGCTCCTTCACCTTGGTGACAAAATCGCAGGTCCCATAGATCTCCTCCATGGTGTCCACCAGCTTGGCGCCCTCCTGGGCGTACTGCTCGTCCGCGAAGCCGGCGCCCGCGCCCGCGCCCCGCTGCACATAGACCTCATGGCCGTCGCGCACAATGGCCTCCACTTCCGCGGGAGTCACGATGGTGCGGTACTCGCCGGGTTTAATATCCTTCAACAGTCCAAATTTCATAGGGAATCCCTCCATTGTTCTTCGCCGCAGCCTGCTGCACAAACTGATTTCGCCTACACGGCAGCTTCGGCTCTCTGTTTCACATGGGGTGCAAATTTCATGCCAACTTCAGACCAGCCATTTCCTCCGGCCAGGGGAGACCTGGGTTTGCAATCCCAGCAAAATCCCCCCAGGCCGCAGAAAAGCGCCCATAATCGAGCCTTATAAAAGCCCGATTATGGGCGCATGCTCAATTTTGGTCATTTTAGGCAGGAGCCGTCCCCGGAGTGTTCGGAAGACCCAGGCCCCCCGGTTTCATCCGGGCAGGCAAAGCGTTTGGCCCGCCGCAGAGGGCAGCCAAACGCTTTGCCGCGGTCAACTGACCGCACCTTCTTTCTTTGTTTCCCGGGACATTCCCCGCCCCTTCAGCGCCTCTGAGCGGTCCCCGCTGTCTCCGGCGATCCGCCGGGCACTCCGGCCGGGCGTGCTGCCCTGAAATCGGGAGCCCCCCACGTCAAACAATTGCTTTCCGATTTTACCATAACTTCCGCAAAAATACAAATCCAAATCCATCCCCATGCCGGAACGCCGGATCTGTGCAAGCTTTTTCTCATAGGGCTCCACACAAGCGTCCGGCAGAAAACCCAGGCCGTTTTGAACGCGGATCCATCCTCGCTCAAAGCAGCCTGGGTCTCATTCACAGCTTTTCTGCCCGCCCCTGCATCATCCTAACAGCAGCGTAATGGCGTGGTCCAAAATATGCGGAGTGCGGTCATAGAGATCCTCTAAAAACACACGCTCCGTCAGCTTATGGAAATCTTTTCCCCAGGGCCCGATGTTGATTCCCGCCATGGAGATCTTCTGGATTTCCTCAAATGGAATATCATAATACCACCCAAACAGCGGCATGCTCTCCGAAATGCTTTTGCGCTGAGCGTCGGGATCATCGATGTTGATGTAGCTCAGATCACAGATTCCGGTATAGAAATACTCTTTATCATACTCCTGCCCATATACGCTTTTTGTATACTCGTTGAGCTTCTCGCTCATGTGCTGTGCCTCTGAGTCGATCGGGGAAAAATAGCAGTTGGAGACGTTCGGGTAATAGGGCGGCATCAGACCATAGACAACTCTGGGCGATACGTCCTCCACATAGTCGTAAATGCAGTCCACCAACCGGAAGTTTGCTTCGATCATGTAAGCTCGGCCGGCCTCCATATCCTTCTTCACCCGGACCTTTTCCGCCTCAAAGGCATCTAGGAACGCCTGTCCTCCATCCGCACGAGCCTCTTGGTACAGCTCCCCAAAGGTCACCGCCCTTGCTTTCCATGGAAGCACGCTCTGCGGCTGCCCCGTCCTCCGGCAGAACTCCTGATAGCTGGCGTTCAGCCGCGAGATAACCGCCGCAAAACTCTCCTCACAGACTTTTTTGACTTTGTCCATCAGATCCGCCGGAGTCTGCTTCAGGGTCAGCACACTAAAACATCCCTGAGCATTGAGGGGCATGGAAACGTCATAGCGGTCTTTGCTGTCCTTCAAATACAGCCAGGTGGGCGGCGGAGCGGCCTCCCCGGCAGAAGAGGAAGTTTCCAGATTTCAGGTCCTGCTCCGCATCCTCCGGCAGCATATCCATATGCTTTTTCAATTCTGCACAGAGCTGGTCCGGCGTATAGGCAAAGGGCTTCAGCGTCTTATAGTCCTCGATGTCCACCACATCATAGTGGTGGACCAGAACTACGGTCCGCTCCCCCTCGCCCCGCACCATCGCCCAGCAGACGTTCCGGCCCAGGCCGTCATTCTCAACGGGATAGAGGCCCCAGTACTCCGGATTTTGACTGAAGTACTCTATGCCGCGGATGTATTTCTGAAAGAATTCTTCTACTCCCCGCTCCGCAGGGGTATTGGTGATGCTCTGCACCGCTACATAGTCATAGAGCAGCTCCTGAATTCTCCCGCCCAGATGCATGAAATCAATTTCATGATTTTTCATACAGCACCCTTCTTACTTTCTGCACACAGGGCAAGTCAGGCAGGTTGGCCCGGATAATCTCCTCAAATCGGCTGTATTCGCGCTTGGCTTCCTCAAAATCCGGACAACCGAAGTATTGAAACGCCTTCCAGTTGTCATTCAAGTTCTCCTGGCTGACATACGCAGCCTGGGGCCGTTTCAGCAAAATGGCATCAATTTTCTGTACCATACTCTGACATCCGTAATTTATTAGCAGAAAAGTCAAACTGTTTTAACTAAGAAGCGCAAAAAGGCCGTTTGCAGAGCGAAAGCGGCCTTTTTGCGCTGTTAAAAGGATTGAAAGATTCATCCTCAATCCCGATCTTCTGACTGAGCGGATGAGGTTTGCTGCTTTTGGAGCCGTTCCCCTTGTCAATCGGAGAAGGCTGACTGGAAAAACTGATCTAGGCAGCAGATCAGATTACAAAATACTGGATGATTGTCAAACATAAAATCGTTGTGCCTGCCGTCAATCAGATAGAATTCTTTGGGAGATGTCAGAAGAGAGTAATACTCCTCCGCTCCAGAGAGTGGATGCAGCAGGTTATGTTTCCCGTGGCCAATCAGAATGGGGATTTTCAGCTTTGGAATAAAATCTTCTGCATTAAAATCCAGCAAGGACTGCCCAAATTCCAGAGATATCTCCTGCCCATAGCCGTCTACCTTGTACAGGTGATCCCGCACCACAGTGTCTGTAGCAGGGTCCAGAGGATAGTACACAAAAGGCTGGTCAAACTGTCGTGTCCCTTCCGTCACGAAGCGAATCCGTTCCTTAGCAACTGCCTCCTCCAACGCCACATAATCCGCATAGGAATAGACGCTTTGAAGCCACTTCCGGCCATTATAGAACCCATTCAAGCCGGCAGCCGCCCGCACTGCAGGCTCCTTGGCGGCGGCACCCATCACCAGCGCGGCCGCCATCCCCCAGCCAATCAGGCCGATACGGGCGGCATCCACCTGAGGAAGCGTCTGCACAAAGACCACTGCATTGCGGATATCCTCCACCTGCTCCTCCAACTTACAGACCCCAGCTGGTCCCTCATTATCCAGGAATCCCCGATAATCGAACCCAAACGCCGCATATCCCCGCGCCGTAAGGGCACGCGCGTAAAGGGAGGGATAAATCGCGTTCAATCCCATGTACCCTGAATTGGGAATGATACAGGGCAGCTTCTGCCCTTCCTCATAGTGATCGGGCAGGTAGAGCGCAGCGCTGAGGCGGTACCCATTGCTGTAAAAACACATCTCTTTGGTGATCATCTGTGTATCCTCCTTTTTCTGATTTATGAAAGTTCTTCCGGTGTTTTTAGAATTGCTCCTTGATCCGCCGAGGTAACCAGCGCCGCATATCGGGCAAGTGCCGGCGTTCGCTCTTTATAAAGAGGAATACGATTCTCCCCCAGGAATTGGAACAGCTCCCCCTGATTTTCAGCCATGACCGCAGCAATCTGCAGCAAAAAGTAGATCATTTTTTCCAGGAAAATTCCATAATCCCCCGCAAAATTCTTACCATATCGGACTTCGAGGCGCAGCTTATGCTGGCCTGCAGAGACATTGGCGCTTGCTTCTGTCCCAAGCTGATGCTTCAGAAAGTACAGGAACTCAACAACCAGAACCCCTGCAATCCCCTGCATGTTTTCCCTGTAAAAGGGCTGATTTGGACGTCGCAGCTCTCTCTGGTGCTGCACCGAAAGGCCTACCATTCCCCCGCCCTCCTCACATTGATCCGGCTTCTGAGAGAATCTTTTTTAACCAGCTTTTCTGCCCTTGTATGAGCTTCTCTTGTTCCAAGGATGCCAACACCCCTGGCTGTGGAATTCCACACAGCCAGGGGTGCTTTTCTCTGATCACAAGGCGGATGACTCTGACCAATCCGTTATATTTTCTTTTGCCAAAATGCGGTCCATCTCCTCCAGCTTCTGCAAAGAGCCCGGGGCCTGCCTGCGCCCGATTTCTTGGGCCAGAGCTTCGATCACCACAATATACGGCGCAATCGTATAGCGGCTGTTCGATTCTGGAACCAGCAGAATTGTTTGGGCCAGAGAGGACAACGGGTACAGGGTACTGTTTGTCAGCAGGATAATATGATACCCTTGCTGGCGGGCAAATTGGGCCGCCTGTACCGTTGTTTTGGTATTGGGCCAGCTGGAAATGACAAACAGGACGCTGCCTCTGGGCATCCCCTTAATCTGTTCAAAAATAAAGTGTTCGTCATAGCTGAACTGTCGGACAGAGCTTAAGAAGGGAATCAGCAGCGCATGGAGATACAGCGCGGGGGACTTGGAGGAGCGCAGCCCTAAAATTCCCACCTCTGCGGCAGACAGCATCATATCCGCCGCCTCCAGAAGGCTCCGCTCCAGATTGACGTTCATGCTCCGCTGCAGCAAATCCAAGGTTTCCAAAATATGCTGGTACAGGATATTTTCCCGCTGCTCTGCCCCCTGGAGGGCCGCCTTCATCTGCCAATACGAGGACTGCGTATGCTCCACGGCGTACCGGTGAACCTCCCCCCGGAATTCCCCATAAGAGGCATATCCCATTTCTTTCAAAAAGCGAAAGACCGTAGCCTCCCCTACGCCTGCCTGCTCCGCCAGCTGACGGGCCGTCAAAACACCGATTTCCTGAAGGTTGTTCTGAATATAGCGGCATAAACGCTGCTGTTTTTTTGACATCATCATTTGAGAGGCTAAAATCTGTTCCCACTTCGTCTGCATGACAACTCCCCGTCCTTTCCCACATGTTTACATCCTATTTTCCTATATTATATTGCACGCTCTGCTGAAATGCAAGTGAAAACTATCATTTTCTTGGTTCGGATTGTATTTCCGTTCTTTAGTGATTGTATATAAAATCAAAGTCGGCTTTTTGTGGGATTATATGATTGATTTTTCAATCGGATTGAGGTACTATGATTTCGCAATCAATCAAACAGATTGCTTCTGTCACATACTCGGATCAAAAAAGGAGTTGCATACCATGGCCAAGGAAAATAAAGTTCTGTGGATTTCTCAGGAAGAAGCCATCCAGTGCGGCGCTTTGGACATGAATTTCATTATGAACAATGTCATTTGCGCCAACAAAATGCTGGGCCGAGGCGAGACGATTGAAATTCCTCTGTTCCATATGATGTGGGAAGAGGGCAAGCATGCCGGAAAGCGGATCGGGCTCCACGCCTGCATTATCAACAGCGATACAGAGGACATCCATATCGCCGGCGTGAAGGAGATTCCCAGCAATCCAGCCAACCCCCGGAAGCTGGGAAAACCCCGCTCTAATGGACTGGTAGAGCTGTTTGATGAGGACACTGGGTACCCGATTGCCGTAATTGACGATACGCTGGTCAGCGGAATGCGCACCGGCGCAGGCAGCGGACTCGGCGCGAAGTGCTTTGCCCGGGAGGACTCTGAGGTGATCGGCCTGATCGGCAGCGGCGTAATTGCTGGTTACTGCTTGGAAGCTACTTCCATGTTCATGAAGCACATCAAGAAAGTCAAGGTCTATGATCTGGTTCCCGCCAATGCAGAGCGCTTCTGCAAGAAATACGCGTACCTTGGTTATGAATTCGAGGTCGTAGACAGCGCAGAGAAAGCCATCCGGGACTCGGATATTGTTCATACCTGTTCTCTGGTGGATGTGGGGGAGGAGTACGTGGAGCCGGAATGGATGAAACCGGGATCCTTCCAGTCCTTTGTTTCTCAGTACGACTATAAGGAGGCATGCCACCTGCTTCCCAACGTAAAATTCGGCATGGATTGGGAGGACCGGCTGAACGACCGCGATTCCTGCACTCTGGCCAATATGGTTCTGGACGGCAAAATGCCCCGTCCAGAAGTTACGCAGGTCAGCGACGTCCTGCTGGGCAAGAAGCCTGGCCGAACCAATCCAGATGATATTTACCTGTTTGCAACCATCGGACTTGTCATTACCGATACTACCAACTGCTATCGAATTTATCAAAAGTGCCTGGAAAAGGGCCTGGGGACCTGGGTATATCAGTGGCATGAGCCTGCAAAGGTCTGAGGCAGAATAATACAATTCGCAATCAAGAGGCGCCGTCTCACAAACGAGGCGGCGCCTCTTTAAAATCAATTATTTTTGCTTTATTTCCTCCAAAACTCTATGTTTGTCTGGAATCTCCAGAAGGGTCGGAATGTTAATTCTTTTTTTAGTAATAAAAAACAAAAATGCCGTCCGATTTTTATTGATATGGTAGAACTTATTCTTTTTATTAAAAAACGGTTGAAATATTCCTTTTCTTGCGTTAGGATACCCTCGACAGGACAATCTGTGTGGCCACAACAAACACAAAACACGAAGGAGATGCAGAAAATATGAAAACCAGAGACATCGTATTTTACAGCGAGGGCAGCAAGATGATCGGAACCATTTACCTGCCCGACGACTACAAGGACGGGGAGAAGCGGCCCGGCATCATCGCCAACTCCGGCTGGACCGGCATGAACAAGGTGTATCCCGCCATGTTTGCCCGCCAGATGACCAAATTCGGCTATGTGTGCATGGGATTTGACTACCGCGGCTTCAAGCCTTCCGGCGGCATCAGCGGCATGGACAAGTACACCACCCTGGAGATGGAGGTGGACGATGTTTGCAACGCCATCACCTTCTTTAAGCATCAGCCCGAGGTAGACCCCGAGCACATCGCCCTGATCGGCTGGGGCGTCGGCGGCGCCGTCTGTGTCACTTCCGCCTACCGGGATAAAACTGTGAAGGCCGTGGCCACCCTGAACTCCTTTGCTGACGGCCGCCGCTGGATGCGCATGGGCATGGGCAATGATAAGTTCTACAAGATGCTCCGCACTCTGGAGGAGGACAAGTACAAGAGAGTCACCACCGGCGACCCCGTCCTGCGTCACCCCTATGAGTTCTATCCCAATATCGACGAGTCCGGCGACTTCTACACCGACCACACCCTGAAGGAGCTTAACGGCGGCGTTCAGGATTCCATCGAGGGGGACTATGATAACGAGCCCTTCCCCACTCCCATGTCCTCTGTCATTGCCGAGTCTTTCGTGCGCTTCAACATTCAGGACATTCTCCCCAAGCTGGCTCCCGACTGCGCCGTATTCGTGGGCCACGGCAAGCACAACGAGCTGCATGATCCCGAGGAGGCAGTCGACGCCTATCAGCGGGCCAACGAGCCTAAAGCGCTCTACTGGGTAGACGGCAAGCACAATGAGTGGATGTTTGACGGCGACCCCAAGCTGGAGGGTCTGTGTTCCGCTATGAACGACTTTTTCCGTGCGCATATTTAAAAGACAAGGGTAAGAGCAAAACTGAAGATTGAATTGGAAGAATTTGCTCTTTGATATGATAGCTTCTTCCCAGTATAATGCCCTGTCTATCGTGCTTTTTCATAGACAGGGCATTATTAAAAATCCTTGCTTACCTGCTCAAACTACTGTGTGAATTTTTGTTGTAACGAAACGGCTTACCTTCGTTTTCGAAGGAGACTAACAAAGGAGTGGTATCAACGTGAACAGTACATTCGCCCCTTACACCATCGCGCTGGTACAGATGATCCCCTCGTTTCTGGACCGAGAGGCCAACCTGCGGAAAGCAGAGCAAAATCTCCGTCAAGCCGCGGCCCAAGGTGCCAAACTGGTGTGCCTCCCGGAATCTTTCAACCTGGGTTATGATGGGACACGCATTCCAGACATGATGGCCCAGGCCGAGACAGAAGACGGCCCTACCCTCATCCATATGCGATCCCTGGCAAAAGAACTGGGCGTCTATGTTCTTTCCCCCATCTTCTTCCGCCGAAACGACGGCGGCGTGGAAAACCGTGCCTTTTTGCTGGACGACCAGGGTACTCTGCTGGGCGGCTATTCCAAGACCCATCCGGTGGGCGAGGAGCGCCGCCTGCTCCACCGGGGCACTGAATACCCAGTCTTTGACACAAAACTTGGCAAACTGGGAATTTCCATCTGCTACGATGCCTGCTTCCCGGAAACCAGCCGGATACTGGCTCTAAAGGGAGCGGAGGTACTGCTGGTTCCAGCTGCCTGGCGGGGCAACTTCTACTTCAAAGAGTGGTGGGATATCAACCTGAGCTGCCGTGCTTTGGACAACCTGATGTACGTGGCAGCGGTCAATATGGCCGGTCCCACCGGAGAACAGTATTTCGCCGGCAAGAGCCAGATCTGTTCGCCCATTGGTGAACGTCTCCATACCTGCGGCGTGGAGGAGGAGACCATTCTGTATGGAGAGATCGACTTGGCCCGCATCTCCAAAGAACGGGAGTTCAATACGGTTTTGACGGATCGGCATCCAGAGGACTACGGTGGACTTCTGCAGGCACTGGAAGAAGAATGAGAGGAGAGATTGCGTATGAAGGACCAGAAAAACAAGCTGCGGCTGACTACCTTCCTGCCGCCGTTTATCATTCTGTCGCTGTTCGTAGCGCTGAGTATCATTAATCAGGAAACATTTCTGACCCTGGTCAACAACATTAACAACTGGATCATCTCCAACCTGGGCTGGGCGGCCAGCATTCTGGCGCTGGCCATTGTCGTGGTAGGCGTGGCTGCTATGTTCACTAAATTCGGCGATGTACGCATCGGCGGCGAAAATGCCAAGCCGGAGCTGTCCAACTTTGCCTGGTTCACCATTGCACTGACCACCACTATGGCAGCCGGAGTGCTGTTCTGGGGGCCGGCGGAACCCATTGCTCACTACATGTCTCCCCCCACTGAGCTCACCGGCATCGAACCCATGACCAATGAAGCCATGAAGTTCTCCATGGAGACCATGTTCCTCCACTGGACCATCGTCCCCTACGCCATTTATACCGTGCCCGCGGTGGTGTTCGGCTTCATGTACTACAATGCCAAGCGCCCCTTCTCCATCGCCAGCGAGATGGCACCGGTGCTGGGCAAGTATTCCACCCGCCCTCTCACCATGAAAATTATTGATGCCATCACCCTCTTCTCCATCGGTGCCGGCATGGCCGGTTCCGTGGCCCAGGGCTTCCTGAACATCTCCGGCGGCGTCTCCAATATTCTGGGAATCCCCAGCGAGCCCGGTCTTTGGCTCATTGTGGCCATCGTCACCGGCGTCGCGGTGGTGTTTACCTCCATCTCCGGCATCCAGAAGGCCATGAAGCATGTCTCCAACATCAATGTATATGGTTATATTGTTTTCCTGGTCTTCCTGCTGGTCTTCAGCAACGCCCCCTTCCTGCTCAATCTGGCGACCGAGGCTATGGGCGGTTTTATTGACGGCTTCTTCGACAAAATCCTGCTGACCGGCGCCTCCGCAGACAGCCAGTGGCCTCAGTGGTGGACCACTTTCTACTGGTTCAGCTGGATGGCCTGGGCCCCCACCTCCGGCGCCTTCATGGGCCGGATTGCATACGGCCGGAAAGTCAAGCATGTATTGGGCCTGTACATTGGCGTGTGTGCCGCAGTCAGCGCCATCTGGATGACTCTGGTCAGCGGCACCGCCCTCTGGACCCAGAAGTCCGGCGCAGCTGATCTGGTGGCCTCCTACAACAGCGGCGTGGAAAATGTCCCCTACGATATGCTGGAGTCCATGCCGTTCAGCGACGTGGTCATCATCCTCTTTGTAATCTTGATTTTCCTGTCCCTGGTAACGGCCTGCAATTCCAATACTATCGCTATGGCGGGCATCTCCACCCACGGCATCTCCCCGGACAACCCGGACGCCCCCAACTGGCTGAAGTTCGTGTGGGGCTTCATCGCGATGGCTCTGGGCTTCATCATGATCGCCACCATTGGCGTAGACGGCGTAAAGATTATTGCTAACTTCGGCGGTATGTTCGCAGCTTTGATCATGATCGGAGCGGTAGCAAGTCTTGGAATCCTAATCAAAAATTATAAAAAGTATGATTTGACTGCGCAAGAAACTCAGCCTCCTGCCGTTGAGTCCGCAGAATCCCCAAAAGAAGAATAGCCAATATTGCGGGAGGGGACTTCCCCTCCCGTTCTTTTTCTCATTTCCCATCTATATTTTGTGAGGTGACAAAATAATGAATCAATTTACCCAGGAGACCGCGGCCGAACTGCTTCACGGCGCATATGATCTGCACATCCACCCTAAGCCCTCTCATTTCCCACGGCTGTTGGACGATTTTGCTCTGGTTGAGCAGGCGGCGGCAGCCGGAATGGCGGGGGTCATGCTGAAAAGCCACTACGAGCCCACCGGCGCCAGAGCCGCCATGGTCAATCTTCGGCTGGGACACCTGGGGACAACCGCTTACGGCGGAGTTGTCCTCAACTGGCCGGCGGGAGGGCTGAACCCCTATGCAGCTGAGTCTGCACTCAAGATGGGGGCCCGCTTTGTGTGGATGCCCACCCGAGACGCCGCCAACAGCCTGGCTGAAGGCGGCAACATGCCGGGGGATTTCTTCTCCCGCCCCGGGATTTCTATTCTGGATGAAAGGGGAAAACTCCTCCCGGCCGTCTATGAAATCATGGAAGTGGTAAAGAAATACGGCGGCGTCTTGGCTACCGGCCACATCAGTCCGCGGGAGTCCGTGCTGCTGTGCCGGGCCGGCCGTGCCTTTGGGATCAAAATGGTGCTGACCCACCCGGAGTTTGACCGCACCCTGATCGACTCTGACACGCAGAAGGACCTGGCCTCCCTTGGCGTCGCGGTGGAAAAATGCTGGTTCAACCTTGCGGTGGGCACGGTAACCCCCCAGGAGATGGCGGCCCATATCCGGTCCTGTGGTCCGGAAAACTGCTTCCTCACCACCGACCGCGGGCAGGCTGGTCAGGAGCCTCCGGCGGTGGCAATGGAGCGCTTTCTTCAAACCTTATTGGACGAGGGGTTCTCCCAGGAGGAACTCCGCACGATGGTCTCCCGGGTTCCCGCCCAATTAGTCCGTTCATAGCCGTTCATTTGCCGCCCCAAGATCTCCCAATGATTTCCTCCGCCTATTGACTTTTCTACCCGTTATGTTTAATATCAACTTAAAATCACTCTTTGAAAAGGAAGCGGATGGAAATGAGTGGGACCATTGTCGACCACATTATTGAGATTAAGGATTCACTTCCCAAAAAACAAAGGCAGCTGTGCAACTACATTGTTCTCCACAGCGGGGAAGCTGGCATGATGACGGTTGCCGAGCTGGCCCAGCACGCCGGAGTCGGGACCACAACCGTCATGCGTCTTGTCCAGGATTTAGGGTATGACTCCTATAATCGTCTGAAACGGGACATTATGAGCGCCTCCATGCGTCAGCTCGGCTCCAGCTATGGAAATCGGATGCAGACCCTCTCGTTTGACTCCAAGTCCGGGAAAGAGCATACCTTGGAACACGTGCTGACCGATTTTCGACAAGTATCTGTCAATTTGCTTACCCAAAACAATCAGGAGCAATTCAATAAAGCGGTGGATCTTCTGCTGAAGGCCAGCTGGATCAATGTGCTGGGGCTGCGCTCCTCTCAAGTTGCCGCGCTGTACTTTGAGTATGCCGTGGGACTTTTTTATCCCAAAGTGCGGCAGTTAAGCACCGAACAGGAGTATCTGTTTGACCGCCTGCTTCTGCTCCATTCGGACGATGTGCTCCTGGTCATCTCTCAGTGGCCCTGCACCAAAAAGACTATCGACGCCGCTCTGGTATGCCATCGGCGGAACATCCCTATCATTCTGGTGACCAACACCCGGATCAACCCCATTGCGGAGTATGCCTCGGCTGTAATTGACACAGATTCTGTCAGCAGCAGTTCAGACATTCTCCCGGTCATGGCGGTCATGGAGGCGCTTTCCTATGAGATCGGCAAACAAACCGCCCCACAATCTACCGAAAACATGACCGCACTGGAGGAGATGCTGCGGGAGAATCACTTGATTCTCTGGGACTCGGTGTGAGCAGCTATCTTTCGCTGCATCCTCGTCCACTGCAAAGAGATGCAGCTATATCCAGTTCTCTCATATACGCATAGAGGAAATACGCCCGCAAATGGGGGGCCGCAGCAACAGGCAGGCCGGAGGAGCAGCCCTCCTCCGGCCTGTCTGTTTGCATTGCCCGAGACATAGAACCGGCAGCCACTGTCTTACACGTCGGCTCCGTCCGGGCAGGCAGTTCGATGCAGCATACCGGTATTTCCCCGTTTACAGCAGGTTTGATTTGAAATCCGGCTGCAAGAAGAGATCCAGCAGCTGCCCAAAACACATCAGATTATAGTCTCCGGCAGAGCGGCGG
>ERZ779866.2215-NODE-2215-length-17938-cov-5.186658_pt1 | contig 17938 bp, 9 predicted proteins | sample MGYA00511248_ERZ779866 | MGnify/ENA primary metagenome ERZ779866 (study PRJEB29588, sample SAMEA2155758) | human gut metagenome | biome: human gut; feature: human-associated habitat; material: faeces | place: Denmark | collected 2008/2010 ... | reverse complement strand
CCCGGGGATATCCTCTTTTCAGGCTGCCGCTGCCGCTTTGCGCTCACAGTTCACCATCCCGGAAAAGGTACAGACCATCATTCTCACCCGTGGTGAAGGCCGTACGCCGATGCCCGAAAAAGAACAGCTGCACAAATTGGCCGCCAGCCAAAGCACGATGTGCATCTACCTCAGTGCAGGCATAGCGGACAAGGTGCAGGAAGAACTTCTTGAACATTACGCCCCTACCACACCGGTAGCCGCCTGCTATAAACTAACCTGGAAGGACGAACGCATCTACCGCGGAGAGTTGAAAGACCTGGCGAAGATCGTCAAAGAGAACCATCTGACGTTGACCACCTTGCTGGTGGTAGGCGACGCGATTGACAACCGCGAAGGCCTCTCACGCCTTTATGCTGACGAGTTCAAACACCTGTTTCGTAAATAACCTGTTTCAGAAAAGGGACAAAAGAACAAATTTTCTCAGTAGCGCAATATGCATATACTTAATATTTGTTCTTTTGTTCTCCAACCTGATAAATCTGTCACTAAAAACACCTGTATATTACCATGAGCCGAAAACCACTATCCCTCCCCCAAATCGTAATCCTTGCCCTTCTATGGATAACAATCTGCTATATCATCCTCACCGGAAGCGAACAAATAGACGGACCACTAATCTTATCCATTATCATTTCGGGCACTTTAGTCTTTATTCCTTTACTAAAGTTTTTAAAGAATAGGGAGAAATAATCTTTTATTCATATTTTTGCTTACATTTTGCACAATCTGATATTTTTAATCGCATTTTATTTATATTTTGTTGCACAATCCAATTCTTATCTATATTTTTGCATCATCAATAAAGCAATAAAAACTAATTAGTAACCATAAAAGAAATAGATTATGAATGCAGCTAAGGTATTAGATGAATTAAAAAGAAGATTCCCTAATGAGCCTGAATATCATCAGGCAGTAGAAGAAGTGCTCGGTACAATTGAAGAAGAATACAACAAACACCCTGAATTTGATAAGGTAAACTTGATTGAGCGCCTTTGCATTCCCGACCGTGTATATCAGTTCCGTGTTACTTGGATGGACGATAAAGGCAACATCCGAACCAACATGGGCTACCGCGTACAGCACAACAACGCTATCGGTCCCTATAAAGGCGGTATTCGCTTCCACTCTTCTGTAAACTTGGGAATCCTAAAATTCCTTGCCTTTGAGCAGACATTCAAAAACTCACTGACTACCCTGCCTATGGGTGGCGGTAAAGGTGGTTCAGACTTCTCTCCACGCGGTAAATCCAACGCAGAAGTAATGCGTTTCTGCCAAGCTTTCATGCTGGAGCTATGGCGTCATATCGGTCCCGAAACCGATGTACCGGCCGGTGATATCGGTGTAGGCGGACGCGAAGTAGGTTTTATGTTCGGTATGTATAAGAAGCTGTCTCACGAATTCACCGGAACATTTACCGGCAAAGGACGCGAGTTCGGTGGTTCACTGATTCGCCCGGAAGCAACGGGTTACGGTAACATCTATTTCCTGATGGAAATGCTGAAAACCAAAGGAACCGACCTAAAAGGCAAAACTTGTCTGGTATCGGGTTCGGGTAACGTAGCTCAATATACCGTAGAAAAAGTAATTGAGCTAGGCGGTAAAGTAGTCACTATGTCAGACTCTGACGGTTACATCTACGACCCGGACGGTATCGACCGTGAAAAGTTGGACTTCATCATGGAACTGAAGAACTTATATCGTGGACGTATCCGCGAATATGCAGAAAAATATGGCTGCAAATATGTTCAGGGTGGCCGTCCCTGGGGTGAAAAATGTGACATTGCCATGCCGAGTGCAACTCAGAACGAATTGAACGGTGACGATGCCAAGACGCTGTTGGCTAACGGTTGTTTCGCTGTATCGGAAGGTGCAAACATGCCTTCTACTCCGGAAGCTATCAAAGTATTCCAGGACGCTAAGATTCTGTACGCTCCGGGTAAAGCAGCTAATGCGGGTGGTGTATCAGTATCAGGTCTTGAAATGACTCAAAACTCTATCAAATTAAGCTGGAGCGCTGAAGAAGTAGACGAAAAGCTGAAGAGTATCATGAAGAATATCCACGAAGCTTGCGTTCAGTACGGTACAGAAGCTGACGGATACGTAAACTATGTGAAAGGTGCTAACGTAGCCGGATTCATGAAGGTTGCCAAAGCAATGATGGCACAAGGTATCGTATAATCAGCCACAGATATAAATAAGCTATAGTTAAAAACTCCCGCCTTCCGAAAGGAAGAACGGGAGTTTTTTTATGCACAAACAATTTGTACGACACCCGGGTGTCGTGCATACTGAGACCCGGGTGTCAGCATACATGAGACCCGGGTGTTGGTATGCCTGAGACCCGGGTGTCGTCACAACTACCTTTGCAATAAAATAAGGATATTCCTAAGACAGAGACTAATTATCATAATCGTATTCTAAGCTGAAATCATCTACCCATAAAGTACTACCATCACCTCCAGCAAAATAATCTCCGTATTTGCTAGCAGAGCATACCACTACAATATATTTTGGAACACGATTGGTAACCCTATAATCTAACTTTAATTCAAATGGCTCATACTCAGTCATAGCTTTACCACTATTCAATTCTGCATAAGCAATAATATGCTCATCATTCTTATCAAAGAGCTGACGTTTACTAGGAGTCGTACAAATTCTCACCGGACTGTCCCAATCTCCCAAAGCAATGTAAATAGAACAAGTATCCGGTTTATTTTTCAAAAATTCAAAAGCCTTTTTATCATCCGAGTTAGTTGGCAGTATTGTCACATTCTGCGGTACATATTTATAGTGTCCTTTCAATTTTGTAGGTCTCTCACTAAATGGTTTTCCAAAATCTAAAAGTCCATTTGTACCATCCACAACCTCTAAGAATTCTCCCATGAACAGATTTCCTGCAGCAAATTTAATAAAGAGGTTCTTGGATTGTAAACATGCAGCCGTTCCATTATTATTCCAAGTCACTTGTGTCGTAGGTGTGGTATTAGAATCAGAAGCTGTAACAACCCCCTTATTACCTGTATCCCAATATCCTGTTGTACCTTCAGTCCACGGTTTCCACCAAACATGTTTCTTCTCTATTACAGAATGCCAATTTTCAAAAGAACCATCCGGAAGTTCCACAGCTTGTCCCGTAGTAAAAGAACGTTCCTCACCGTAATTCTCACCAGAATAGGCACGACATACATAAGTTGTTTGAGCTTTCAAATGTGGAACACATGCAGTGAAAGCAGCTCCATTGATTGTTACATATTTTTCCGGAACCTTTTCCCATTCGGTAACAGAAGCCTCACGGATCTCGAAGCCATTGTCCAATCCTTCAATGCCTTCACCATACAGCCATGCCACATTTACAAAACCATCCGCCTGCTTTGTTTCTGCCATCTTATCTTTACGGTAAACTCGCAACTCCCAATCTTCTTCAAAGAAATCTTTATACTTTACTTTAACTTTAGCCGATGCATAATTAGTATAAGGAATCCATTCAATAGATGAGAAGTCAGTATTACCATTATAAGTAGCACCATCCGGTCCTAGCTTTAAATTGACAATTTGTAAATCTTTCCACTTTGTATCTCTCGATACATATGCTGTAGCAATATATGTTTTTTCATTCAATTCAGACACACCAATCTGATTCAAAATTTTATAAGAGCGGGATATTTCCCGATTAGCAATGATACTCCATTGATATTCTTGATAAAGCGACAGAGTCACATTACATGGACTAGTCAGATCTAATACATCATTTACCGATAGAGAACTTTTAGCTCCTTCTGTAACAGACAAACTCCTTACCAACACTTTACGCATGTCCACACTTTCATCCAATCCAAGAGTCACCATACGTTTTTCTTCAGATATAATGGCATTTCCAACTTGCCCCTCAACTTGCATTGCAGTAATAGATAACGCTATTTGTGGATACCCAATATCATTGTTTATACACCCTTGCAGCAAACATGTAATTCCTATTCCTAAAAGAAATAATCTATATATAAACCTATGTCCTCTCATCACATACAAACAGTTAAACCTATATTTATATTAAACAAGTTGATTTTAAAATCCGCACCACTCGTTCTTCGCTTACCAATCTCTCCTAGATTATTCTTCTGCTTCTCTGTCCTATATTTAAAGCCAACGACACCAAAAGACAGCTCTGCACAAATATTTTGCGTAATAAATACCGCCACTCCCGGACTAATCCCCAAATGAAGTTCATTGATTGTGGTCTCTGTCCGTTTGTATTCCTCTCCTTCCCCGCGAGCAAAACTAGAAGATCCATTTTTATAAGTCAGAGTTGTCTCATTGAACAGTCCGAACAATTTACCATCATCTAATCCGATATAAGAACGATGAAATATTCCCAATGAATACAAATCCTCCGCATATCGCATATTACTCAAAGAAAAATCAAAATCATCATCAATGTTAAGCGAAACATTTCCTAGATCTGCAATGGTATGATTATATCCAAGTTTGGCCCCTACCACCATATTATCTGCTACGGCATATCCAACAAAAGGTTTTAAAGAAAAGGTTTTGAAGTTACAATCAAAATCTTTCAGCATTGAAAATAACAAACGACTATCATCGCTATCATAATTAACATAAGAGAAAGTCAATCCACCGATCCATTTCTTTTTCGGAATAAACCGATAACTTACAATACCACGATCATATCTCCCGATAGGCTTAATATGAATTAGATTTGTATTTCCTTCTACAATATCTTTTTTCCTTTCAAACTCTTCTTTATCCAGAAATACTGTATCACGTATTATAATAGTATCCCGTTGCTGGGCATATAAGGATTGTACACCCGCTAACAGCACCAATATACATATATAAAATAATCGAGTCATTTTTTCCTTTTTATAAATAGAACGCTATACCCAGTCCAATAGAAAACAGATTAATCTTAAAATTTGCAGAACTGGATGAACGTTCTCCAATGTACACTTGATCTGTAGTTTGCTTCACCTTACTAAAATCCAGTCCTAATACTCCAATACTGACTTCCACAGCAGTATAATTATTAATGAAAGCGACAATACCCGGTGCTACACCGATACCAAAGTCAGTCGTTTTAGTATAAGTACCTGTCAGAGAAGTACCATCTTTAGTCACCACCTTTGATTGGCTACCCCCAATTTCAAGTCTGGTTTCCGCAAATAAACCAAAACGTTTACTTGTACCCAAATTTATATAATTCCTAAGAACTCCCATAGCACTATAGGAATGCTTTAATTGGTACATATCATTCACATCAAACTGGGTACTTTCATCCAAATTCAACGTTACCCCATCTAATTTTGTCAATGTACGTCCATAAGAGAAACGCCCACCTGCAGCAACATTATCTCTGAAAGCATAACAAAACATCGGACTAATCTTAAAAGTATACCCATCCGAATTAAATCCGTCTATGACCAAAAATTGATAGTTTTGCTCATTGTGCTCGGAATAAGAAACAGAACTTCCCACAACCCACTGCCCCTTCGGAACAAAAGTATGGGATTCTATATTACGCTTAAACTCTTGCGCCTGGGATGTCATTCCCCAGATAAACAACAAGAATAATAATCCTTTTTTCACTAAATAATTATTAGAAGTTTATTCTTTCAGTTCACTCTCATCATATATAAGTTTCAGATCATCCAGCCACATGGTGCTACCTACTGCACCAGCAAAATAATCCCCATACTTACTAGCAGATGCTACTACAATTATTGTCTCAGGAATACGATTTGTTACCGGATAATCAAGCTTGATGGTAAAAGGAATCAATCCCGTACCCGATGTTGAATCATCCCATGTCTTCTCACCATAACCTATAACTTGCGGATCATTACTCTTAAAGAAGGTTTTATCATCCGAAGTATTGATAACTCTAGGCCATTCTTCCGACTGATCTTTCTGAAAATCCCAATCTCCTACAGCAATGAAAACAAATCCTTTATCCTTATCACCATTTTTCAATTCCGGCTCTTTTGGATAATCAGTAACAGTTTGTGGTACATAACGAATATATCCGGTTAATGCTATCGGACGTGAAGTACATGACCGTCCCCAACCTAATACTCCATTTGTCCCACTTGTTCTCAAAAATTTTCCAACAAACAAATTACCTGCTGCAAATACGCCAACAACTGACTTAGACTCTAATTTTGCCGAGTATTTACTTTCACTTCCCGTAGTTAATTTATCAGGAGTAGTTAAGTCTACGGCCTTTCCGATCAAAGCAGCCATACTTGAGGAAGAACCATGATTACCACTATCCCAAAACATTTGTTCACCTTTTTCCTTTCCGTATACTAATGTAGGTTTAGTACTTTCACTCCAACTCTCAAATCCTGCATTTTCCAGCTGCCAAGCTACTTCTGTCGTAAATTGGCATATAACATTAGAAAGCATATCCCCATCCATCAATTGATATTCATAAATAGAGGACTTATCTTCTGTACTAGGCTCCAAGCCACTAATTTCTGCCGAAATACTAGATCCATCGCGTACCGCATTCACAGTCTTCCAATTCATATCATCTACCTTATGGTAACGGAAAGCTAATGTTCCTTGTGGCTCACGTCCATCAAGTACTGTACCACGCAAAGTTGCTTTTGTAGCCCAGACTTCATAATTTATCACTTCCTCTGTACGTACTGCCGCATCTGATACAATAACAACCCAATCAACCACACGTATTTTTCCTTTTTCATCAACGACATTAAAAGAAATATTATAACTACCCTCTTTCGCTGAATATTTCTGTATAAGACTCGCCGTAAACACCAAATTTATCGCATATCCTTTAGATTCAGGCACCCGATCAATATGTATTCCTCCATTACGCAAAACCTCTTCTTGACCGTCAGCTAAATTACCCAAATCAAAAGTCTGTTCATTCATATTCAAAAATTCTGGGAACTGTTCAGATGATATCTGAACCTGTTTCAACACAGAAGACCCCATTACCGCTATCTGAATATCTGATCCGGCATTTGTCTCCAAATAATAAGGAGTTGTAAGTTCTAATACCTGTCCATCTGTTTCAGCTTTTATCACCGGACGACGATAATATGAAATATTATCTTCTATAGGTTCACCAATGGGGGTAGCATCTACTTCCAAAACCAGCATTCCCCCTCCTACATCCGGTAACTCAATTTCCTCATCCCTATATTCATACATCAAATTATATAAGGTTGCACGTTTCACAAACGGAATAGTATCAATATGCTCATATGCATCTCCGGTCGCAGCAACTTTCGCTACAAATGTACAAAACAAAGTATCACAAGCGACAGGTAAAGAAAAATACCCCATTTGTTCCAAATTATCCGCATTGAAAGTCAGCGTTCCTTCTTCTGCTTTTACAGAAACATTTAGCTGACAATCAGTAAATACATTCGTCAAAGACTCAGCAAAAGTAACTTTAGTAACTGTATTTGCAATATTTGCTACTACCTCTACAGGGACAGTCGCTCCTTTGGTCAATGTAAAAGGTTCAATTCCCTCATAGAACTTTTTATCAAAAGAAGCTGCAACAGAATCACCAGCCGTCACCTTTACATGATATTCTCCGGAAGGAAGTATCAAATTATCCGGTATATTACTTATACCTTGATATTTGCGAATCAATTTATCCGTATCATAAATACGTATCTTACAATTCTCATTCAACTCCGTCTCTTCATCTTTGGTAAGCGTACGGGTTGCGATAGCTTGTATATCGCTCTTCATTTTTACTTTCAAACATAAGGTACCTTCACCTTCAAAGACAGAACCGTCTTCGTTTTGTTGACAGCCTAAAAGAAAAAAGAAAAAAGAAAAAGCATATATAATCAATTTTTTCATTCTTGTACGATCAATGTTAATGTTGCCGAAGTAGAGTTTCCTTTACTATCAGTAATAGTAATTTTGAACTTATGCTCACCAACAAAACCACTTAAGGGTCCCATGAACTTTGTTATGGCAAAATCCGCATTTTTCTGTCCAATGATTTCATCTTCAATGGGAAAATCCAAACCTTCTAACACAGCCTTTTGTTCCTCTGAAGCTGGATGAGCCAAATCAAATGTGTTAGAGCCAAACAAATCATCCGAACAGATAAGATTTTCAAAATCCTTATTTGTTGAAGTTATTGCAACCACAACATTTCTCATTCCGGCTTCTGCCTCCAGATTTACTACTACATCTTCCAAATCTTCCACATTATGCGGATCTGCTATTTCAAATCCTTTTCCTGTAATTATCGGTTCTTTAGTTTCATCACCACCGCCTGACGGGAAATCGTCAATTTCCGGTTCTTTATCCGGAAGAACCGAGCCATCGATATTCACTACCTCACAACGAGTATCCACCTGCAATTTAATATCAGCACTACCACCTGACCCCGGATTACCATTAGCATCATTCAATATATATGTGATTATAAGATGAGAACCAATAGCTATACCAGCATAAGATTTATCAATAGGAACGTTATCTTCACCATCAATAGTCCCAATAAAATTAACATCTACGACATTATCGGTCACCGTACCATGAAAATAACCGGAACGTGTTTCATCCTTACTAAAGTTAAGCAATTCATTATCTTTCTTATTCACCTTCACAGCCACATTAACCGTTTCCCCTAAAAGTTCTTTGAATGCGTCTTCATATTTGATAGTGACCATAATACTTTGCAAAGTACATTTGATAGTTTCAATATTTGTGACCTGATCTTTCAGAATTTCAAAAGTCTTACTTCCTTCACAATAAGGTTCATCAAATACAGCCTTATCAACACTCGGAGCATGAGCGATAACTTTGTATTTACCTACTTTCAATTGAAATATTTCAGGCATATCACTATACTTCCATTCGGAAATTAAAGTTGTTCCGTCTTCATTGTAAATACCAACGATATAACTACCAGCATCTACTGTGACAGCACGAGACAGTGGTGTCGCATTTACATCCACAGAAAGTTGCATGGAGGACAATTGAATTTGTCCATAACCATCCGATTCGTTACCGAAGTCCATCTTTTCACGATCGCAAGCAGAGAGGATGAAAAGGCTTACGAATAATACATATAGTATATTTGCTATTTTTCTCATATCATTCTTCATTTTATATAATTTCCCATTTTTCTACTTATCATACACTAATGAAACATCATCTATTGTTAATATACTGCCAATATGACGAGAATCACCATTTCCTTTCCAATCATTCAAGCTGCCATGTACGGCTTTAGTTGCAGGACTTTGACTGCTAGTAGAGAGAAATATTATTTTAATTTTAGCAGCTTTTTCAGTTTCATGTCCTATATAACTAATTTTTATAATCCCTTCTGTAAATTCATTCACAGAATTACTAATTATCAGTTCTTCTTCCATCTTTCCAATTTCGTTACCATTCTTATCTTCGACACTGACATATGGTTTCGTAAATTCATCATTATAAGAATAATATTTATACCAAAATCGAACCTCAGTAGGGCGTGAAGAAAAAGTCCTACCATATTGTTCCACATTTTCTGCAAAAGTTCCTATAAATAGGCTACCAGCCGTTTTATTCTCTGAATTTTTGCCTATGCCAGACCATTTATTACCTTTTCCCCATCCAACTGTTGCAATTTCAATAGCAGTACCTTCATCCCCGTGTCCCCCTATTGTGAGACTCTGACCATCATAGTTATTCAAATGCCACGAAGCTGTTAATTTCTCTTCATTTGTTGGAACAGAACCAGGAAAACAACTATAATACCAAGAGCATGTTGCCCCTAATAGAGATCCTCTCTCACTTGTTGTCAACAGATTCCGAGTATTCCACCATTGTTCAGACAAGTTGTTTTCCGCATAAGGATAAAAAATATAAATATCTTGTCCACCAGTTCCTGATGCATCATACCTTTTTTCTTTTATACAACTTTCAAAATTCGAATTAGGAATCTGAAATTCCTTTTCCGTTACAATGCTCAACGTATCCGAAGCTCCAATTATGTCCTGCGACTCATCAAACTTAACAAACCGATAAGTATATTTTGTACTATCAGTAAGTGCATTCAAAAAGATTGCATCATCCGTCAAGCTATATGCCTGCATAGTCCACGACCCCAATTCATCCTTCTTCCACTTTGCACACTGCAATGTCCAGCTTTCGTCAAGATTTCCTTTCTTATGTAACGTAGCCTCTTTTGTCCATACATCTCCCGGATACTCCAAATATAAATTTACAGCAGGAGCCTCTAGCATTGAGTTTAATGTACTTTTACGTCGCAAATACCGAGCCTCCATCTGAATATCAGCATATTGGGATTCATCAAACTTAAACACCAAATCATGTGATGTTCCATTCGACTTTACGGAACTTGGCACTACTTGCTGTTCTGTCTCGCCTTTCTTCAACCAATAAGTCACCTTGGCGGGATCACCGTCAAGAGTCAAATTAGCCTTCATCTTTGTCGTGCCATAAAGCACTGATTGTCCTGCACTCACCGCAAACTGATTATCCTTACTGGAAACTCTAAATTTCAATGGTTCCACATTCTCTTTAGACAATTTATCAGTAGCCCGCAACTCAAAAAGATGTTCTGTACCCTCTTCGGTATATTCCAAAAAAGGTACTACATTCGTAAAGTCAATCTTTGCAATCTTATCTTTTTTGTCACCCAATCCTGCCATCTGAAACCCTAACTTCTGCATTGCGCTCAGATTTTCTGCAGACACACTAGTCAAGTCCACAGTTTCAGGCCATCCTTGTTCGATCAACGAAGAAGAATGAGTCGTCAAATAACAATGAGCTATTCCACCGGCCGCATTCAAATAAGCATACACTTCTGAAGCTTCCGCTGATTTTCCTTCAACAACGTCAATCGGTTGGTCATCATTAAACCCATTTGCTGTAAAATAAGGTGCCGGAGCACTTAAAGCCTCATCCGAGACAATGATTGTCACAGGTTCCTGATTAGGAATATCATCACTAAATGATATATTAATAGAAGGAGTACCCGCATCCAAATCAAGTGTCAGAATATAGGCATGGCGAGCTTCAAGAGCATAATCTTCGCCAACTTTCAAAGTTACTTCCTGTGAATAACCTTCCTTCTTTTTTACCTTCACACGTACTTGTACTTCTCCCGGCTTGAAATAGGCATAACGTGTTTCATCAGAAACATAGTTCACTGTATTGCCAAGCGAAGTAGTGACTTCAGCCGTATACTCAGAAAAGTAGTCCTTAAATTCATCTGTATAGACAATCGACAATTTAGCATTTGCCAGATAACAGGTCACTTCCACAGTGGTGGTCTGTCCCCGCTTTATAACAAACGGCTGATTTCCCTCATAATAAGGCAACTCGAAACCTTCATTATTGACATCGCCATACGAAGCTTTCGCTACATAGTTATTACCAGACCGAAGAGTCAACTCATCATCAGCCAAAAACTCAGCTAACGTAGCCCACTCTCCACGAAGAGTTTCTCCTTTAAATATAGAAAAAGAGAAATCATTGACATCGGGCACTTCCTGTTCTATTCCATCATTAACCCGAGTATTTGTTCCCACTAATACTTCGGCATTTGCACTAACTTGTACACGTAATGTTCCATTTCCTTCACTTCCCTCATCACGTTCCGAAGAACAAGAAAAAAAGAAAGGTAGGAGACATACACAAAAAGCCAGTTTTACTAATTGTCTGTTACTCATCTCTCTAGAATCTCTTTATATCTTAAAAACCGACCGCAAAAATACAGTTTTCTTTCTTTATAATAAAGTATCCAAAGAAAGATTTATCCCAAAATCTGAAAATGAGGACACAATTAACCTGTCCGACCTTAAAAAAAAGCCATATTTTTAAGCCTATCACAGAAGAATCTCACCTTTTAGATGAAAAACAGAACGTTACTCCCCTACATTTATTGAATATAAGATCTATTGATTTAGACACGAGTGTTATTTTTAAATAGACTCATAATATAATTATAGTTCCTCTTTATTTCCACCAATTTCATTTTTATATAAAGCCACCTACACTCCCGGCATCAGCACCACCCCAAGTTTCTTCTTTCCATCCATCTTGACCACTATCGGTTTCTCAAAGCGGACATGGCGGAGGAACTTCGTTTCTTCCACAGCCGGTTGCGCATTGAGGAACTCTTGGTTGTAGACACCATCATTCATAAAGGCATTGATCGTGAAGTAACCCACTCCGAACGAGGTAAGATTCTGGAAGAAATGCGTACCCTGACTAGGATCAACGCGGTAATTGGTCAGTCCCGCCTCCACTATCACACGAGCTGCCGAGATGTGCGGCCACTTCACCGGAATGCCCAGCCACGTGTCGCTGCTTCCCCAACGTCCGGGACCGACAAGCACATAGTTCTTCCCCTCGTTCAAGAACTGCTGATTGATCTTTTCTATCTCCCAAGCAATAGCCTGATTATTGGAAGCACTGTACCCGTCCGTCTTCACATAGACAACATCCTGAATCTCGTTCATAATGCCATGTCCCAGCGAATTATACGAGCGAAGAATCACCTCATCATCCGGTATATCGTTCAAATCCTCATCCAGCATCTCCTTGCTATCCACAATCGGACGGATCTGCAAAAGATAGAAAGTACCCGTCTTATCCTGATCACGACTTAACGTTGCCGCAAACTCAATCTCAACCGGACGACGCATCTCCTGCTCCCCGTATTTCAAAACCAACTGCAAAATACGAGCCAACGGGAAAACATCATGTTGCAGGATATTAGCAAACGTGATCACCTTGCGTCCTCCCGGATACAAGCCATCCCGGATTATCTGGTCGTACGGGTCGTATGTAGAAGCGATATACTGCAAAGCACCGTCATTTTCCGCCTCTTTCACATGAAGTTTCAACAGATTAAAGCCGTCATCGATCGAAAAGTCATGCCCTGCATTCTTCAAGTCCAACGCATAGAAACGGGTCTGAGTCTCTTTCAAAGCTATTTCCATCTCGCTGGTCTGTAACACCTGATTGGGATGATAAGGAGAAAAACGAAGCGTCATACCGCCATCCACAATATATTTTCCCAATCCAAGAGCCAGATTCACCGTTCCTTCCTCCGCCTTTTCATCACCCAGCGGATAATAATTGAGCGAGCGTGCCACACCGGACATGGAAGGATAATAACGTTCTCCGTATTGGTTACCAACGACTTCCTGCAAGATGACAGCCATCTTTTCCTGGTCTATCACGTTCGACGTAGCTTGCATATAAGCCTTGCTGTCACGGAAGTATACCGAAGCATACACTCCCTTGATGGCATCGGAAAGCATACGCAGCATCTCATAGCGGTCGTCCAGATAAGGAATCATATACGTATTGTAAATCCCCGCAAACGGCTGATAATGGGAATCTTCCAACAGAGACGAAGAACGGATGGCAATCGGTGACTTCACCACATCAAAGAAAGTAAAAAAGTCTTCCACCAACCGGTCCGGCAACTTCGCTTTCAGGAAATACCTCAGAATCAAATCATCATCCGCATCCGAAAGGGCAATCTGATACAGATTGTTCGTGTCCATAAACTCATCGAACACATCCGTACAAAGCACCACCGTCTTGGGAATGGCTACCCGTGCATTCTCAAACTCATCAAACTCCGGATGACGCTTCACCATATTATCTATGAAAGCCAGTCCGCGCCCTTTACCTCCGAGCGAACCGTCACCGATACGCGCGAAATTGGAATAACGGTCGAAACGGTCCCGTTTAAAGACTGCAACGACTCCCTGATTCTTCATCTTGCGATATTTCACGATCGCCTCAAAAATGATGCGGCGATGGGCGTCCACATCCTGAAGACTGCTCCATGTAATCGGTTTCAAGAACTCCGCCACGGGAAACATAGCCCGCGAATAAAGCCAGCGGGACACATGATTACGGCTAATGTGATATAAGAATGATTCCGCAGGAACGGCAAACAAGATATTCTGCAACTCTTTCAGATTCCGTACACGGGCAATCTCCTCCCCCGTCTCCGGATTACGGAAAACAAAATCACCGAAACCGAAGTTATCGGAAACGATACGGCGCAGGTCGACATCCATCTTCTTGGAATTCTTGTCAATAAAGCTGGCGCCGTATTTTGCCGCATAGGAAGCATTCTCCGACTCGGACGACTGGATAATCAAGGGTACGAACGGATCATTCTTACGTATCTCGGCACACAGCTTGATACCCGCCAGACCGTCTTTCTCTCCCCGCTCCACCTTCGGGAAACGTACATCCGTGATCACCCCCAATATATTATTCTGATACTTACGGTAAATATTCATTGCCTCCTGATACGTACGCGCCAACACGATTTTAGGCCGTCCGCGCATACGAAGCGTACGCTGGTGCGCATTCAGAGCCTCCGTAGAGAACTCCTGACTCTGCTTCAACACGAACTTATACAGATTGGGAAGAATGGAAGAATAGAAGCGAATGCCGTCTTCCACAACAAGTATCAACTGTACTCCTACCTCCTGCACGTCATGCTCCAGATTCATCTTGTCCTCCATCAGCTTAATGATAGAAACCAGCAAATCGGTATTGCCCAGCCAGCAGAAAACGTACTCGAAAGCACTCAGATCCTCATTGATAATCCGTTTGGTAATACCGTGACTGAAAGGAGTCAGAATGACGATAGGAATGTGTTCATATTTCTCCTTGATATGCCGTCCGATGTCGAAACTGTCATTATCTCCCGTACTCGGCATACAAATCACCAGGTCGAATGACATACTTTCCAACTGCGCCAATGCCTCCTCTTCGGTAGACACCTGCGAGAAACGGGGCGGATAACGCAGAGAGAGCGAAGTATATTCATTAAAAATCTTCTCATCGATACGTCCGTCATCTTCGAGCATGAAAGCGTCGTACGGATTGGCTATCAGCAGCACGTTGAAAATTCGCCGGGTCATCAAATTGGCGAACTGGGTATCTTTGAAGTAAAGTTGGTTTAATTTATATTTACTAAGCATAGAATTATTCTCCTTTCTTATACCAAATCGTCTTGTTTCAAAATCACATTTTGCAAAGTTAATTCTTTAAATCTCATTTTCCACCATCTTCTTTATAAAGTTTACTTGTTTATCTCTTATTATTTTGTAGTTTTGTACCAATAAGTTTATTCAAAAAGACTTTTTATTCACATGAAAAAAGTAACTTTATTAATGAGTGGAATCATGGTAATGTCATGCGCTCCCCAACAAAAAAAGCCGGTCTACCCCGAGACGGCAAAAGTCGACACTGTAGACGTGTACTTCGGTACGCAAGTTCCCGACCCTTACAGATGGTTGGAAAATGATACCAGCGCAGCTACCACCGCTTGGGTAGAAGCGCAGAACAAAGTGACAAACGAGTATCTGAGCCAAATACCTTTCCGGGAGAACCTCTTGAAACGGCTGACGGAACTGGCTGATTACGAGAAGATCAGCGCTCCTGTCAAGAAACACGGCAAATATTATTTCAGCAAGAACGACGGTTTGCAGAATCAAAGCGTGTTCTACGTACAAGATTCATTGGACGGCGAGCCTCGCGTGTTCCTCGACCCCAACAAATTGTCGGACGACGGCACAGTGGCCCTCACGGGACTTTATTTCTCACACGACGGCAAATACACCGCGTACACCATCTCGCGAAGCGGCTCCGACTGGTCTGAAATCTACGTGATGGACACCGAAAGCGGCAAGTTGCTCGAAGACCACATCGAATGGGCCAAATTCACCGACGCTGCCTGGCAGGGAGACGGATTCTATTATAGCGCTTACGATGCTCCGACCAAAGGAAAAGAGTTCTCCAACGTGAACGAGAATCATAAGATCTATTACCACAAGATCGGCGAACCCCAATCGAAAGACAAGCTGATTTACCAGAATCCGGCTTATCCGAAACGTTTCTACACCTCCGGCACCAGCGAGGATGAACGTATTCTATTCCTGACCGAATCCGGAGCCGGAAGAGGGAACAACCTGTTCATACGGGATTTGAAAAAGCCCGCCTCTCCTTTCATCCAGCTCACCACTGACCTCGATTACCAATATTACCCAATTGAAGTAATCGGCGACCGGATTTATATCTACACCAACTACGGCGCACCGAAAAACCGGATTATGGTGGCGGACATCAACCATCCGAAACTGGAAGACTGGAAAGAACTCGTGCCCGAATCGGAAGCAGTGCTCTCCAACGCGGAAGTGATCGGTGGCAAACTGTTCCTCACATACGACAAAGACGCCTCCAATCACGCATACGTTTACGACCTCGACGGCAAGCAATTGCAGGAAATCGAACTGCCCTCGCTCGGTTCGGTAGGATTCAGCGGCAACAAGGATGACAAGGAATGCTTCTTCGGATTTACTTCGTTCACCATTCCCGGCGCTACCTATAAATATGATATGGACAAGAACAGCTACGAACTGTACCGTGCCCCGAAAGTGCAGTTCAACTCGGACGACTTCGTAACGGAACAGGTGTTTTTCCCCAGCAAGGACGGTGTGAAGATTCCGATGTTCCTTACTTATAAGAAGGACTTAAAGAAAGACGGCAAAAATCCGGTATTCCTCTACGGGTACGGAGGTTTCGGTATCAGTCTCAATCCGGGCTTCAGCTCCAACCGTATCCCGTTCCTCGAAAACGGCGGTATCTATGCCCAAGTCAACCTGCGTGGCGGCAGCGAATACGGTGAGGACTGGCACGTAGCCGGAACCAAAATGCAGAAACAGAACGTGTTCGACGACTTCATCTCGGCCGCTGAATATCTCATCAGCCAGAAATACACCGATAAAGACAAGATAGCGATTGTCGGCGGTTCCAACGGCGGTCTGTTGGTAGGCGCCTGTATGACGCAGCGTCCCGACCTCTTCCGCGTAGCCATCCCGCAAGTAGGTGTGATGGATATGCTCCGCTACCACAAATTTACCATCGGCTGGAACTGGGCCAGCGATTACGGCACCAGTGAAGACAGCAAGGAGATGTTCGAATACCTCAGAGGTTACTCTCCATTGCACAACCTGAAACCGGGCACAAAATATCCGGCAACTCTGGTAACCACTGCCGACCATGACGACCGGGTAGTCCCCGCCCACTCTTTCAAGTTTGCCGCTACCCTGCAAGCCGACAATGACGGGACCAATCCGACCTTGATCCGCATCGACAGCAAAGCCGGACACGGTGCAGGCAAACCTATGGCAAAGGTACTGGAAGAGCAAGCCGACATTTACGGATTCATCATGTATAATCTGGGCATGAGACCGAAATTCTAAAGACCGGCTTTCTATTTGCGAACACATAGAAGCCCCGTTACCTGTTTTTTACATCACAGGTAGCGGGGCTTTGCGCTTCTTGGGCTCCAAAACTATCATTTTATCATTATTTAATCAAAATAACGCCTTAAAAATAATCACATTTCAAATATTTCCCTATATTTGCAGATAGTTAGTTGACATTTTATCAGAATTAACCTTTTAAACTATAGTATCATGAACATCCAAAAAATCATGTCCTCTCTGGAGGCAAAACATCCCGGTGAATCTGAGTATCTTCAAGCTGTCAAAGAGGTTCTTCTGTCCATTGAAGATATATACAATCAACATCCTGAATTTGAAAAAGCCAAAATCATAGAAAGACTGGTCGAACCCGACCGTATCTTTACTTTCCGTGTGACGTGGGTGGACGATAAAGGCGAAGTGCAGACCAATCTCGGCTACCGCGTACAATTCAACAACGCTATCGGCCCGTACAAAGGCGGTATCCGTTTCCATGCTTCCGTCAATCTTTCCATCCTGAAGTTTCTCGGCTTCGAACAGACTTTCAAGAACGCACTGACCACTCTGCCTATGGGTGGCGGCAAAGGCGGTTCCGACTTCTCACCACGCGGCAA
>ERZ779866.2211-NODE-2211-length-17967-cov-4.185909_pt1 | contig 17967 bp, 17 predicted proteins | sample MGYA00511248_ERZ779866 | MGnify/ENA primary metagenome ERZ779866 (study PRJEB29588, sample SAMEA2155758) | human gut metagenome | biome: human gut; feature: human-associated habitat; material: faeces | place: Denmark | collected 2008/2010 ... | reverse complement strand
TGGGTGTCGATCGTGGCTGTCGTCGTTTCCATGCCTCAATTCCCATTGAGCGACTGGATTCTTGCTCAGACGAAAAATGTGGGCTTTCTTTCGATTACCACGCCCATTCTGGCCTACGGCGGTTTGTGCCTGGGTAAAGATCTGCAGGCTTTTAAAGCGCTTTCCTGGCGTATCGTGCCGGTCGCTTTGGCCGTCGCCGCCGGCAGCTTCATCTGTGCCACGGCTTTAGCCGAAATCATGTTGCACTTGGAAGGTATTTTTTAATTGTTTTCTTTGAATAAAGGACATGCAAATGAATAAAGCTCAATTGAAAGAAGCGGTATGTAAGGCCATTGACGCTCGTTTTGGCGATATCGATCAGTTATCCGAAGACATTTTTGCAGAACCGGAATTGGGTTTTAAAGAAGAGAAAACCTCCGCAAAGGTCAAGGCGGCTTTCGATAAGCTCGGCCTTGACTACTCGGACGGTTGGGGAATCACCGGTGTCAAAGCCCGAATGAAGGGAAGAAACCACAAAAAGACGGTGGCCCTTTTAGGGGAACTTGATGCCATTATCTGCCGCGATCACCCCAATAGTGATCCGGTCACGGGCGCCGCTCACTGCTGCGGGCACAACGTGCAGATTGCCAACATGATGGCTGTTGCCATGGCCTTTAAAGATGCAGGCATTATGAATGAACTGGACGGCGACGTGGTGTTTTTTGCCGTACCGGCTGAAGAATACGTTGAAATTGACTACCGCAACAGCCTCAGAGAAAAGGGCAAACTGCGCTACCTTGGCGGAAAGGCAGAAATTATTGCAGAAGGCGGATTTGACGATATTGATATGGCGCTTCAGATGCACGTGCATCCCACCGATAACCCCAACGGTCTTTTTGAAGTCGGCGGCAGCTGCAACGGCTTTATCGGCAAACTCATTGAATATCGAGGCCGCGCCGCCCATGCCGCAGGCGCTCCCGATAAAGGCATCAATGCTTTAAATGCCGCTGTGATGGGAATTATGGGAGTCAACGCCATCCGTGAAACTTTCAGAGATGACGACTGCGTACGCTTTCACCCGATTATCAATGCAGGGGGCGATCTTGTGAACGTTGTTCCTGATTTTGTGAAAATGGAAAGCTACGTGCGCGCCGCACGCCTTGACGGGCTTACGCGCTACAACCAGGCAATCAACAGAGCGTTGAAAGCAGGAGCGGATGCGATTGGCGCGAGCTGCGAAATTAAAGACCTGCCGGGTTACCTGCCGCTGCGACCTGATGAAAATTTCCGCGATGTTCTTCGTGTGAATGCTCAAAACATTTTCGGAACCGAAAATGTCGCCGAAGGCGCCCACAATGCCGGTTCCACCGATATGGGCGACGTCTCTCACTTAATCCCTGTGGTTCACCCCTGGGTGGGCTGCGTCACTGGCATATTGCATGGGGCCAATTTTATCCTCGATAACAAAGATGCCGCCTTTAGAAAAACCGCAAAAGTGCTGGCAATGACGATCATTGATCTTCTTGCCGATGATGCCTGTGAGGCACAACGCATTTGCGACAACTTCAAACCCGTTTTGACCAAAGAAACCTATTGCGAATACATGGATTCCATCTCTAAAGTTCAATAGTTTTCAGTGTGTCTGAAGATCGGTCGGCAACGGCCGATCTTTTTTTCTACGCTTTTCTCCCAACGACCTAGGGTTTTTAACTATTTCGAGCGATCATTAAATGCAGGATGATGAAGAAATAAACAAGAACTTTTTCCGGGAGTAACAAATGACCGGTATTGTTATCGTCATCATTTCTGTAGTTGCCGCGGCGTATCTTATTGTTAAGAAATTCTATGCACCGGGCGCCCTGCTTTTGGTGGGGCTCCTAACCTTGGCGGTTGTCACCGTCATTTCACCCGATCCCCTGATTACCGGCAAGAAAGCCACCCACTTGGCCGCTCTTGACGTCGTACAAGTCATGACCAATCTGCTTCAAAGCCGTGCGGCCGGTCTTGGCATGAACATCATGGTGATCGGCGGTTTTGCCTCTTACATGAACCGCATTGGCGCTGCGGGCGCTTTGGTGCGTTTAAGTGTGAAACCGCTTTCTTATTTCAAATCACCTTACGTAGTGATGGTTTTAGGCACTGGAATCAGTCTTGCTCTTAACATTTTCATTCCGTCGGCTGCCGGCCTTGCCCTTTTGCTGATGGTCTCGATGTACCCGATTCTTTTGGCTGCCGGTCTTTCGCGCCAAACAGCCGCTGCCTCCATTGTGATGAGCGGCTGCTTATGCTTGGGTCCGTCAGGTCCGAATAATCTGCTCGGTGCAGACTTAACCAATATGCACGTCATGGACTTCTTCTTAAACATCCAATGGACGGTAGCATGGCCGGCCGTTATCGTGCTACTCATCTCTCACTATTTCATCCAGCAGTGGTTTGATAAACGAGACTTGGCTAGCGGTCGTATTACCAAAGAAGACTTTTTGGCCACTGCCTCCAAAGCCGAAGACAATCAGCCTGATGCACCGGCTTATTACGCACTCTTCCCGCTCATTCCCGTCGTGCTGCTCTTTGTCTTCTCGCCGCTGATGTATAAAGGCATCAGAATGGAAGTGGTCACCGCGCTTCTGTGCTCGACCTTCGTGGCCGTTATTGTCCACGGTCTGCGCTCGATGAGTCTCAGAGAGTGTCTGGACTCCTTAAAGAGTTTCTCACAGGGCATGGGTAAAGTATTTACGTCCACGGTTTTCTTAATTGTGAGTGCTGAAGTTTTTGCCCAAGGTCTGACCAAGTCGGGCGGCATTGACACGATTATTCAGACGGTCTCCAGTATGGATTCCGGCGCCATTGCCCTTTATTCGGCTATGTTCGTGATTGTGGGCTTGGCTTCGTTTGTGACAGGTTCCGGTAACGCCTCATTCTTTAGCTTTGCCCCGATGATTCCTGATGCGGCACTCACTGTCGGCGCTAACGCCGCCTTCATGATTTCTCCGCTTCAATTAATCAGCGGCATCATGCGCTCTTCAAGCCCCGTGGCAGGCGTCACCATTGCCGTTTCGGGTTTAAGCGGTCTTGATCCTTTTGTTGTGATCAGACGCTCCATTCCTGTCATGCTTTTGACCGGTATTACGGTATACTTTAGTGCCATGATTCACATTTAATCGACGCAATATGACAAAAACACGCCATCCATAGACAATCACTTCGCGGGTGGCGTTTTTTTATGTCGATTTAGAAACTAAAAAAGGAAAGCCAATGGATAAAGCTATTTTCGACGAAATGATTGCCACGCGCCGTCATTTGCACACCATCCCGGAAGAAGGTTGGACCGAATTCGAAACCACCTATTTCGTTGCTCAACGTTTGAAAGAACTGGGCTTTACCGATGTTCGCCTCGGCACACAGGTTATTAACCCCGCCAACGTCTTGGGCCGCAACGAACAAACTGTGGCAAAAGCAATCGAACGCGCTGAAAGCCACGGTGTGCCCCATGAATTTATCGAAAAGATCGAAGGCTACACAGGCTGCGTTGCCGTTTTAAATACCGGTCGTCCGGGTCCTGTCACGGCTTTCCGCTTCGACATGGACTGCAATCCTGTTGAAGAAACTGATGATCCTGACCACGTACCCAACCGTCTGGGCTTCCGATCCACCCACCCCGGTTTCATGCACGCTTGCGGTCACGACGGCCACACGGCCGTGGGTTTGGCTGTGGCCCGCTGGATCATGGAACACAAAGACGAATTGAAGGGTACTTTTAAACTCGTTTATCAACCTGCAGAAGAAGGCGTGCGCGGCGCAGTTGCCATCGTCGGCTCCGGCATTCTCGATGACGTTGACTACATTGTCGGCTCACACTGCGGCGGCAAAGTAAAGTTGGGCGAAGTGGGTTTGGTTCATAAGGGTGTTTTGGCCAGCACCAAATTCGATATTTATTTCACGGGTACACCGTCTCACGCCGGCAACAACCCGCATAAAGGTCACAGTGCCCTCTTGGCAGCCAGTGCCACCGCCATGATGATCGTCGGTATTCCGCGCCACGGCGACGGTGCCTCCCGCGTGGCTGTCGGCAAACTCGTAGCCGGTGAAGGCCGCAACGTCACACCTGTGCATGCTTACATGCAGACGGAAGTGCGCGGCGAAACCGCTGAAATTAATGAATTCCTCTGCCAAAAGATTGAACACATTGTCAAAGGTAATTCTGAAGCCTACGAAGTTGAAGGCCGCATCGAAAAGGTGGGCGAAGCCACCACGGTTATTGAGTGCAAAGATGTGCTCGATGATTTGAAGGAAATCGCTCAAGGTATTCCTGAAGTCACCAATGTGGTTGACCTCTGCAGCCCTGCCGGCAGCGAAGACTTCACCATGATGCTCAAACGTGTGGTTGAACGCGGCGGCGTAGGCGGCATGTTCCGCTGGGGCTGCAACCACCACGGTCACCATCGTGCCGACTTTGATCTGCAGGACACTCAGTCCATGCCGATCGGCTTTAAAGTCTTCACGGGTTACGCCAAGAAGGTTAACGGCATCTAACTTTCTATAGTTATTACAAAGCCCCTGAAAAAAATTCAGGGGCTTTTAGTCACTAAATACTCAGCGTCCGCTTCTTATTTAGCGGTTTTCGGTTCATCCAAGTGGCACTTGCTTTCTACAAAGCACTTGCGTTCGTAGAATTCACCCTTTTTACCGGTGTTAAAAGACGACACCGGGCGGTGATAACCCATCACACGCGTCCATACTTCACAAGGTTGACGCTCACTGTCTTTCAATTGAACTTGTTCAGCCATATTGCCCTCCGATTCCTAAATCTTTTGTGTTCGGTTCAATATAACACAACTCATTGTGTTTTGTTCAATACTTTTTAACAATATCTATGATAGTTTTTTCCATCAAATCAATTACAAAAACACAAAAAGCTCGATTTTTGACGAATCGAGCCTATGTTTGTCAGCACTGATTATTGATGAGTAAGTTTCAGGATATTGCCGTAGCAAATATCCTGTGCAACCGATGAAGGCAAACGGTCAAGCAGCGCGTAATACTTCTCGACATTGGCCTTATATTGGGTCCAATGACCCATCCGATCATGAATCGCTCCGGATACTTTTTAATCAAAGAGGCCCATTGGTCCAAGGTTTTTTCCGACTTTGCGATGTAGTCTTCAAATACCAACCAGGAAATATCAAAAAACAGATTCTTGTTTTCTTTAAGGGCATGATCGGCTATCTCTCTGAGATTGTCGAGTTCGATACGTCTGGATATACCAACGTGAGCCCAAATAATTTTGGCTTTTCGGTTGTACTTCAGTCCCCGAAGCATTTCATCGAGATACAAAGGTTCCTTGGCATACGACGGGGCAATATTATGATGAATCAGAACCGGTACATTCTTTTCCACCGCAAGATCATAGATTTTCATCAGTGCCGGATGATCTGCTCTCGGCGGTTCACCGTAGGTGTAGGCCGTCAAATCGTCATGGCGGCTCATGATTTCCCCAATCCCCTTAACCATTCCGGGAAATTCGTCGAAAATTCGACGAAGGTACTGCTCTGCCATTAAATCATTGATATTGACACCGCAGATCATCGGTATGAAGCGCTTTTGGATGTCAGCCGGCGCATCCTGCAAATGCTTCAAAAACAAATAATCCGTTGCGCTGTAGTGATAGCACCGCGAATCGTTTGACATGTAATAAGAGGGCTTTTTCGGGGCATTCTCATCCCACATCTTCACCATCGGCATACCGAACAAAACCGCTCGGGCAACGCCGCATGAATCCATGGCCTCTGTTAAATGCTTCAGACCATCGGTTTGCTGAAGAAAATCAAGGTAGTGCAGGTGAGAATCCACCATCGGGTATTTCGCCGACGTTTTGTACCACTCGATTCCTTTTACTGTGGCAAACGTTCCGGTCGTTGCAGCTGCAGCCGGTGCTGCCACAGCGGCTGGCACCTATCCAAAAAGCGAAGTTTTTAGAAAATCTCGGCGATCCATATGAACTCCCTTTAATTCGAAGTTATTGTTTTTATTTTAGGACCTTCCAAGGTGAGAAAAGAGCAAATTTTCCAAGGGTTTACCCACCTAGCGTTCGAAAATCAGTCGCCAAAAAACAATAAGCTATACAATTAGCCTAGCTTTATCTGCATTTGTTATTTCAATCGATCTTTTCTTTTCCGGGTGAACTATGAAGTATTTCGATTTTGAACTTTTAGGTATCAAGCGCAAACTCCCCTTTGTTAAGGTTAAGGGGCGCCTGTCTTTGGCGAGCTTTGTTGTCATTTCTGATACAGAACTCGTGCAGGCTGCGGCTCCTGAATTGGTAAAGCGTTTACCTGAAGTGGACCTTTTGATGACGGCCGAAGCCAAGGGCATTATCCTTGCCTACGAAATGAGCCGACTGATGGGTATGAAAGACTTCATCGTTGCCCGCAAGAGCTACAAACCCTACATGCAAAATGCTTTGTCTCACACGTTAAATTCCGTGACAACGCAAAAACAGCAAACATTGTGGCTTGACGGACACGATGTAGAACGCATTCGCGGCAAACGTGTTGCGATTATCGATGATGTCTTTGCAACCGGAGAGTCGCTTGCGGCAATTGAAGCTTTAGCAAAAGATGCCGGCGCCAATGTTGTAGCACGTGCGGCCATCCTGGCTGAACTTGAATCCGTTGGTCGTCCGGATCTCATTTATCTCAAAGAACACTACGTGTTCCGTGCAGAAGACGACGGCAGCTTCACTCCGATTAAGACACTGAAAGAAATGGAAGCTGCTAAGGCAGAATAGTCTGTCTGCAGACCAAAGCCGGCATTGCGCCGGCTTTTTGTTATCAGTGATCGCGTGCACTCTTGTGGCGAAGGTGGCGTTGCAGACCTTCTGCGGTATTTTTGGCACTCTCGATGGCTTTTTGTTTTTCCTGGCGAGTGAAGAAGCTCGCTAAAATCCCCGCCACCACAATCATGACCATACCGACGACAACCATTGCACTGACACTATCGCCGAAGATAAACACGCCCATAAGAGTAGAGAAAAGAATCACTGTGTACTGCAGCGCGCCGCTGAGCACCAGATTGCCGCGGCTAAAGGCCCGTGTGAGGAAAAATTGGGCGCAAGTTGAACAAACGACAAAACCGGCGATAGCCCCGGCGTCTGTCCATGTCGGCATCGTAAAGCCTCCGGTAAAGAGTGTTCCGGTTAAGCCGCAAATCGTTCCGATTAAAACAAAGTAGAAAAGAATTCTTAATTCAGGCTCTTTCATCAAACCTAAGCGCTTGACAAAAGTCGTCGCAACGGCCGTGCAGAAGCCCGCCCCGATGCCGACCGCAGCTGCGAAATACTCATCGGGCGTAATCGTGGGTGAGAGCATGACAACAACACCCAAAAAGCCCAAAAGCAGTGTGGAGAGCAGTTTCCAATTAATTCCTTTGTGCTGCGAAATCAAAATACCGACTGTAAAGCAACCGATAAAAAGAGGTGAAGTGTAATTTAACGTCATCGCCAGGCCGACATTAAGGTGAGAGATGGAATAGATGCCGGCCATCACTGCCGTTGCCCCGACAAAAGAACGAATGAAATGATCCCAGGGATGAGCGGTATGCACGGTGATGTGCTGCATACGCATCATGGAATAAAAAATGATTAATCCAAAAAATGATCGGTAGAAAAGAACCTCAAACGAACCGATTCCTTCCATACTCGAAAATTTAATGCACACAGCATACAGAGCAAAAAAGAATGCGGCGACAACCATCCACAACGACTGCATGATGAGACTTTTTCAAAGGTTAGCAATTTAGTAAGTTTAGTCCTAAAAAAAGGGAGCTCAGAGCCCCCCTTTTTAACCTAACGCAAGAAATCGTCAGAGAACGTCTCTCGACAACACCTCGTCACTTGTGATGAATTTCACACCTTTTGCCTTCAAAATGCTGATACCGGCATCGTCAGCATCGTTTAAACCCGCAACAGCATCAGTTACCCAATAAAGCTGGTGCTCATAGTGCAAAGCATCAAGTGCAGTCTTCACAAGTGATCCGTCTCGGGATAAACCGCAAAGATAAATACGATTGACGAACCGATCTTCGCAGTATGACTGCAAACCTGTTTGCGTCTTACGATCGGCCTCAAGAAATGCCGAATAGGTATTTAACGTCGGATCTGTGCCTTTCAGAATAGCAATCACCCTTGACATGGGCAATCGCAGACCGCGAGCAAAATCGGCTCCGACTGTCCCTTCAACACAAAAATCCGGTGTCAAAACCAACTTTTCACCATTGACTTCAATTTCATCACCGGGCTTTTTCCCTTCATGTGAAGAAGCGAAAAGAACATGATTTTGCGGTCTGAACTCCTGAGTGGCAATCACGCGAGAAAAAGTCGCTGCGATTTTGGAGATCGGCTCCAACACTGCTTCGGCGCCTGCAACCGGCATTGCGCCGTCCTTCATGAAATCGTTTTGAACATCCTGAACCAAAAGCGCAGTGAAAATCTTAATCGGCATGGTTTTATCTCCAGAAACTCTTCAATTCATCAATTAATTTCGCCACTATAGCGCAAGTGCTGCCTGCGGGGGCAGTTTGCGCAGCCTGACCGAGAGCCATTTCCAAAAGATCGGCTCTGTTTTGTGTAATGGCCGCTTCAAAAATCGGAGCCAATACCTTGAGCTGTCCCGGGTAGACACTCGCTGATAATTGAGCTCCCTCAAGCGCCTCAATGATTCCCGTTTTCACCATACGGGTCAAACGTCCTGTTCCCAAATCAGACAAGCGCGTGGAGGCATCATCAGACCATGCAACTTGATCTTTAAGCGCCCGAGGCCAGGCGGATTCGTCAGCTTTGAGCAAATAAGAACCCAATACAGCTGCGCAGGCACCCAAAGTCATTGCCGCTGTCACACTTTTGGCACTCATCATGCCGCCCGCAGCCGCCACAGGCGTATCACCGCAAACTCGAACAACAGGCGGCAGCAGCGCCATTAATCCGATCTGAGAAGCTTCAGCGGGATTTTCAAAATACTGTCTGGGACCTCCTGCCTCCGCTCCTTGAGCAATGATGACGGAACAGCCGGCCGTTTTGAGAACCTTGGCCTCGCGAGTGGAATTTACCGCCCCCATCATAAGAATATCTCTGGCTTCCAGTGCTTCAGCGTAAACCTCACGAGGACCGCCAAAACTAAAGCTCACGACCGGCACATCTGCTTGAAGTACCGCTTCGAACTGCTCATCAAAAGTCGGGATTTCCGCCAATTGATGCGCTACTCCCAGCTCATCCCGCAAGGGTTCCAATGCATCAAAAAGAATTTTTGTCGCCGCTTCATCTTCAGTCTCTCTGGGCGGGACTCGGAGATTCAGAGCAAACGGTTTGTCAGTGAGTTCTTTAATTGTCTTAACCGTTTCAAGGATTTGTTCAGGCTTCATAATCCCGCAGGGCATTACTCCCAAACCGCCCGCGTTACTGAAAGCTGCTGTCATTTCTGCCGTTGTCACTCCCATCATCGGAGCGGCAATCAGCGGCGCTTCAATCTGTAAAAGAGAGGTAAGCTTTTCGGATTGTTTATTGATTTGTTCTTGTATGCTCATAAAAATTCCCGCAAACCAACCGTTTTAAAACGGCAAAACAGAGATCATAATTTTACAGAGACTGAGGCTCACTATAATTGCGAAATTAAACGCTTATTTTAGGAATGGAAAATATGGGAAAACGTGTTGTGGTAGGGCTCTCCGGCGGTGTGGATTCGTCCGTTTCAGCCTACCTTTTAAAGCAACAGGGCTACGAAGTCATCGGTCTTTTCATGAAAAATTGGGAAGATGATGATGACAGTGAATACTGTTCATCACGTCAGGACTTTATCGATGCGACCAGCGTGGCTGATGTCATCGGCATTGATATCGAAGCCGTCAACTTTGCCAAAGAATACAAAGAGCGTGTTTTCTCAGATTTTCTGCGTGAATACTCTGCCGGCCGCACACCCAATCCCGATGTTCTCTGCAACGCCGAGATCAAGTTCCGCGCTTTTTTGGACTATGCAATGAACATGGGTGCCGAGTGCATCGCCACAGGACACTATGCAAGAACACGTATCGGCCCCGATGGGAAAACGCAGCTTTTGCGCGGCCTTGATGAGACAAAAGATCAAAGTTATTTTCTTCACCGCTTAAGCCAAGAGCAGATCTCCAAGGTCATTTTTCCGGTCGGAGAGCTGCGCAAAACGCAAGTGCGAAAAATTGCCGAAGAAATCGGCTTACCCAATGCGAAAAAGAAAGACTCAACCGGTATCTGCTTTATTGGCGAGCGACCTTTCCGTGAATTCTTAAATCGCTACCTGCCCACGCACCCCGGTCCCATGAAAACTCCGGACGGCCGCGTGGTCGGCGAGCACATGGGCTTGGCCTTCTATACGCTCGGTCAGCGTAAAGGCATCGGAATGGGCGGCAGCCGAGACGGCAACGGCGAACCTTGGTTTGTAGCCAAAAAAGACATGGCTACAAACACATTGTGGATTGCCCAGGGACACGACCATCCGTGGCTTTTAAGTCACCACCTGACAGCTGTTATGCCCAGTTGGGTTTCCGGTGTTGCCCCTGAGGCAGGCAGTCATCTCACTGTAAAAACCCGTTATCGTCAGACAGACGGACAGTGTACGGTAAGTGCCATTTCCGATGATGCTTTCACACTCAACTTCCCGCAACCTCAATGGGCGGTTACTCCCGGTCAGAGCGCCGTTATCTATGACGGTGAAGTGTGCATTGGAGGCGGCTTCATTGACGTCATAGATCAACACTAAGAAGAAAGCAGCCCGAGGTTTCCTCGGGCGAGCTTTCTGGCAACTCTGATTGCGTTTTCATTTCCGACTTACATTGCATCTAATTCTGATGTTCTGACTGCTAACCTATGTTAGCGAATGCCCCCAGCGTTAAACTTAATCCTGAAGACTTTCGGAACAATCGATAATGCAAAATTGGCTCAACGGTCTTAATCCTGAACAAAAACTCGCAGTCACCACCACCGAGGGGCACGTTCGTGTTTTAGCGGGACCCGGCACCGGTAAAACCAGAGCGCTGACCGCTCGCTACTGTTACCTTACAGAAACATTGGGAATTTCAGCAAGAAATATCCTGTGCGTTACCTTTACGAATAAAGCCGCCAACGAAATGAAACAGCGTATCCGCGGCTGGGTGGGTGACCTTGATTTGGGCTACATCTGCACGCTTCACGCTTTTTGCGTTCAATTTCTCAAAGAGGAAATTCATGTTCTGCATTTTCCGAAAAATTTCATCATATTGGACACAGAAGATGAGCGAACGCTCTTGCTGAAAATCTTTGAAGATATGGGTCTAACGCTAAGACAGGCGACAATCAAACAAAAAATCGACGAAGTCCTTGAAGCCAGAAAGGTCAGTGCAGACGGCTACATTGATGAAATCTTCATGCTGGATAACATCAAACTGCAAAAGCGTATTGAAGAAACAGAAGATATCAACGAGGGAATTTTCTTACGTTACCTTTACGAACAAAAGAAAAACTTTGCCTGCGACTTCAACGATCTGATCAATTTCACTGCCTATATTCTCAGGCATCACCCTGACATCCTGCACAAATGGCAGGAACGCATGCAGTACATCATGGTCGACGAATTCCAAGACGTCAGTGCCAGACAATACTCCATCGTTCGGATGCTCTCGGGCAAACACAAAAACCTTTTTATCGTGGGCGATCCTGACCAAACCATCTACACATGGCGAAATGCGCACGTTAAACTTTTTCTGGATTTCGATGAGGTCTATCCGGATGCGAAAACCATCGTTCTTCGCACCAACTATCGCTCAAGCCCTCAGATTCTGAAAGCCGCTGACGAACTCATCCAAAAAAATATTCTTCGCTATCCGAAAGATTTGACTGCGACTAAACCTGATGGGGTTAAACCGCTCTTTTTTCACGCGCAAAGTGAAAAAGAAGAGGCTGATTGGATTTCAGGAGAAATTAAAAAACTCCTCTCCGAAGGAATCACAGCAGATCAAATCGCCGTTTTATATCGAGCGCATTATCTCAGCCGCTCTCTTGAAGAAAGCTTCATGAGAAACAGTGTGCCTTACAAAATCTATAGCGGCATCGAGTTTTACGCACGCGCAGAAATTAAAGATTGTATTGCCTACCTTCGAATGCTTTCAGCATCAGACGATATTGCTTTCCTGAGAACCATTAATTTACCCTCAAGAAAAATCGGAAAAAAGAAACTGGAGTTTCTAAAAACCGTTGCCGAATCCGAAAACTGTTCTCTCTACGAAGCTCTTAAGCGCACTTGCAGTCAAGATGTTTTCAAAGGAACAGGTGCCAAGCGTTATTTGTATGCGATTGAGTCAGTCAAAGCTTGTGTCGGACGGCTGCCGCTCGGAGCCTTGCTGCAGAAAATTATGGATTTGAGCGGCTATGAAAACTATTTGCGGCTGCAGTCTGATCAGGAGCGGCTCGACAACATCGCAGAACTGAAGCGAGCTGTTGATGAAGCCGGCACTGATCCGGATGCAACACTTGATGATTTTCTCACTCGGGTTGCACTCTTAAGCAACCTTGACGGTAAAGAAAAACGGCAAGCCGTCAAACTGATGACCATTCATACCGCCAAGGGTATGGAATTTCAGTATGTGTTTATCTGCGGCATGAATGAGGGTGTTTTCCCATCCCGAAAAATCATGACTGCTGAGGATATGGATGAAGAAAGACGCCTTGCCTACGTCGCCATGACTCGAGCCATTAAGGGGCTGTTTTTAAGTGACAGTGAGGGTTTTTCGAACGACAATGTCTTTAAACTCCCCTCGCGCTTTATTTTCGATGCGGGAAAAGAAAATCTGACTTTTGTCCGTGAGCTGCCTCAAAGCTTCGAAAGTCGGACTAAACGGCTTGCCTGCCGAAATGAAGAACAACTCTTTAGTGCCGGGCAACACGTCAAACACCCGGTTTTCGGTGATGGGATCATTCTCCAAGTCGACAACAAAACTCAAACTTACCGAATCAAGTTTGAGCAGTTGGAAACTGAGCGGGCCATACAGTTTAAGGCGCCGTTAACACTCTCTTAGAAGAAGCGGCCCCGAAGGACCGCTATTGTCTATTACTCTGTTTCTGATGCCGCAATCAAAGTGAGCGGACTGGCTTTGAGCACAATTTCCGTAATTTCAGAAGGATTCATAACGCGTAGAGCCATGCCGGTCCAAAGCCCTGTTCCCGGACTGACATAGAGCTGCGCTCTCATATTTGCTCGGTAAAGACCGGAGACAAAACCGTCATTAAAGTAAGCCACAACAGGCTGCATCAGTGCATAAAGCCCGCCGTGCGTGTGGCCGGACAACTGCAGGTCAACGCCTTGCACGGATTTTGCACCCTTCGGCTGGTGAGCCAACAAAATGGTGGCGGTATCCGGCGCATTTTCCAAAGCTTTTTTCAAATCCGGTCCTAGGTCACCATAACGGGTCGCCGAACGGTCAGTCGTGCCGGCAATGACCAGCTGAGCATCACCGCGCGTAATAACGTGATGCTTGTTTTCAAGCATCATCACGCCCTTTTCTTCAAAGAATTTCACCCAGGCAGCTGCACCGTGGTGCCACTCGTGGTTACCCGTGACGGCATAAACACCGTCTTTCGATTTGATTCGACCATAGGCTTGAACTTCGGAAGCCAATTCCGAGGCAGGACCTTCAATCATGTCACCGACCAAAACAACCGCATCGGCGTCTAATTCATTAGTCGAATCGATAACTGCCTCCAACCAGGGACGCTTTAAGAGTTCTCCCACATGAAGATCGGCAAGCTCGACAATGCGGTATCCGTCAAATTCCGCCGGCAGCCGATCCAAAGTGATTTCTACCCGAGTAACCGTAGGCACCGTTAAAGCGTAATGAGTGCCGGAAATTGCCGCCGCTACGGAAAAAATCAGAATCAGCCAGCGATTTTTTGCTTCTTTAAGCGGCCAAGGAATATTTGAATGAGTAACTTTGTTTACGAACTTCACCACCCAAAAAAGGGCGTCCTTGACCACCAATATCGGCACAAGCACCAGGATAATGTTAAAGAGCGTTTCCCAAATGATCAGCGTGGTTTCCGACAGCTGGGGATTAAACATGTGACCGCCCACGTAATAGTAGTAGGTGAACTTCTGACTGATCGCCAGGAAAAACACCGACAAACCCAGCTTCACGTACCACTTGGTCTTAAATGGCAGCGCAAAACTCAAAATCGCATACGCCGCCAGAGCCAATGAAACCATCATCAGTATGCTGATCACTTAAATGTCCTTTCTATGCCAATATATCGGATTTCGTATTTTAAACACTTCTTTAAGACAAAAGTCCGGAGACGCCTCGGCTCGACTCACGCTGCTGCTTCACATCCCGATAGGGCGGGCGACCGAACTGGCGCTTATATTCTCGATTAAACTGGCTCGGGCTCTCATAGCCTACAGCGTAGCAAGCGGTCGTTGCATCCATTTTCTCAGTGAGCATCAGGCGCTTGGCCTCATGCAGACGCAGACTTTTATGAAACTGAAGCGGTGTCATGCAGGTCACTTCTTTGAAGTGACGATGAAATGTTGATACCCCCATGTGCACATTGTCTGCCAACTCCGCCACGCTTAAAGGAGAGGCATAGTTTTCTCTAAGCCAGGCAATCGCCCGAGCGATTTGAGCGCTTGCCCCCATCTTGGCGTTAAAGTCTCTTAAGGTCACTCCCAGGGGACTTTGTAAAACACGGAAGTAAATTTCTCGGATAATCATCGGCGCCAAGACCTTTGCTTCCACCGGTCGATCCAAAAGACGCATCAGACGCAAAACGGCTCCCCACACGTCTTCATCCACTTCCCCTACACAAAGCGCTTCACACGAAGTGCGAGACGGCAAGGCATGCATTTCATCGAGCTGCATGATCAATTCGGACAGAACCGCCCGATCAATCTCAACACTGATCGATAAAAACGGATGTTCATGCGTAGAACCGATCGTACAGAACGAAGCCGGCACATCAACGCCGACAACCAAACAATTATTCTTTCCGTAGACATATTCTCTATCGCCGATCACGGAACGTTTCTGCCCATCAACGATAAAGCCCAAACTCATTGAGTAAATACTGGCGCCTTCGCAATTGCCCTGTTCCCGACGCGAAAGTGACAGTCCGGGGATAGAAGTCGAGAAGGTTCCCAATTGATGAACTTTCTCAAACATGATTTGCCGAAGTTCAGCATTGATTCTTTCAAGATTTTCACTTTGCATAATGACACCTCGTTAGTGTCAAATATTGGCAAAAATCAAATCTCAAATCAAGATAAAAAAAACTCCGATTCTTGCCTAATTCAATCAAATTACAGATATTTACAAATAATTAATCGGATATTTTTACCTAATACCTCTTTTTCTCTTCATTTCGCCATATAAAAAGTTTTCCATGATTAGGCAATTTTTTGATCAATAAGTGGCAGTTAAAGAAAAGCAATAAACCTAAACTCATCTTAACTACTTCCAACCTGGGAGAATTTCATGAAAAGAAGGACTTTACTGATGAGCGGATCCATTATTCCTGCGGCCTTTGCGGCTGATGCGCTGGCGGCCCCAACCTCCGAGAACGTTTTAAAACAAACGGACCCGGACTTTGCGGCTATTGAAGACTATCTTCTTAAAGTCGAAATGCCTAAAGCCGGCATGAGCGTCGTAGAAATTAAGGAAACTCTCTACCAATGTGCTCCCTACATCGGCATTACCCGAGTGGAAAGCGCACTTGAAGAAGTCAATGCCGCCTTAAAGGCGTTAGGTCAGAATCCAACGCCTGCCTCACAGAGCACAGTCAATGAAAAAACTCGCTTTGATAAAGGTCTTGCTGTTCAAAAGGGCATTTTCGGAGCGGCAATCGACAAGATGCACGCCATCACACCTGCCGAGTTAGCTTACATCAATAAGCAGGCTCTGACGGCTTATTGCTTCGGCGATTTCTACACCCGCAACGGTTTGGACCTTAAAGCTCGTGAATTAATCACCTTTACTGCCATCATGTGTTTAGGTGGGTGTGAGCCGCAACTTCGCGCGCACACAGGCGGCAACTTAAGTGTCGGCAACACGAGACAGGATTTAATCGACACGATCATGGTGGCGATGCCCTATATCGGATTCCCGAGAACTTTAAATGCGTTGGCCGTTGTCAACGAAATTGCAAAATAATTCCTAAACTTAAGCTCGTACAAACGCCCGCACTGCGGGCGTTTGCAAATCTTTGTATCCGACTTCAACCAATTGAAAACACCTCTTCTCTGATAATGTGTCCGGTCGCCTGAAACAGGCTTTATTCCGAAAAAACAAATCATTTTTTTTAACAACTTGAGAAAGCTGTTACCAATGTTTTTTGAGACACTCTTTTTAGGAAAAACGAAGAGAGTTCTATCATGCAGTTCAAATTCAAACGCGAAGAGGCCGAATGCATTTTGTTGGCTTGTGAGCATCACACATTTGCCGGAACCAAACCGAGTTGTCTGTCGCAGCTGCAAAAGCGTCTGTCTTTAACGGCCAAAGAATTTCGGGAAGTCGTTCGGTATTTAAAAAGCGTCGCCATGGCAAGCATTGACAATGGTGTAGTAGGCTGCGGTTTGGGATACCGGAAGTATCTTCAAAGTTCTTACCATGCGATGAAGGCGCTCGACGTCTGCAACACAGTTAAAATGGCCGCGCTGCAATCATCTTAAGTTTTGATATACTGCGTGCCAGCGGACGACCGCTCTGTGCACCATAGGGGACGGCCCCACAAAAAGGACTTGATGTGGCCTGGTTGTTCCTCTTTCTTGCCGGACTGACAGAAATCGGTTGGGCAATCGCTCTTAAGTATTCTCACGGTTTTACTCGTATCATCCCGTCTGTCATCACTATCGTTGTGATGATTTCGAGTTTCTTCCTTTTAGCTCAGTCGCTAAAGACCATTCCGATCGGTACTGCTTACGCGATTTGGACCGGCATCGGTATTGTCGGAACGATCATATTGGGCATTATTCTTTTTGATGAACCCATCAGTTTTATCCGACTTCTTTTCCTATCGCTCATCCTTATAGGAATTGTCGGTCTCAAACTCACTCAATAAGGCAAAAGATTATGTTTCCTAAAATGCGTCGATCACTGCAGCAAATTTCCGATGAACGGGCAATCGACATTTTGAAAAATTGCAAAAATGCCGTTTTGGCCCTTCGCGATGACCCGTCTGATTATTCCTATGCGGTTCCCGTGAGTCCCGTTTATTGTGACAACCACATCTATATTCACAGTGCGCCGATGGGGCACAAAGTTGCCGCTTTAAAAAGCAATCCCAAGGTCTCCCTTTGTGTGATTGAAAAAGATGAAATTCATCCTGAAAAATTAACGAGCTACTTCAGAAGTGTCATCGTTTTCGGCACCGCGCGCTTCGTTACGGACCCGCAGGAAAAATACGAAATCCTTGAAAAGTTAGTTGAAAAATTTGCTCCTGATTTTCATAAGGAAGGTCGAGAAGAAGCCCAGCAAAAGATTAATTACATTGCCATCATTGACATCACCATCGATCACATGACAGGTAAGGAAGCTATTGAACTGGTTCAGCACTGAGCCCACAATGACAAAAGCCCGACACATTTTCTAGTGTCGGGCCTATCGTCAAATCTGATGACGATTAAAGCACTTTCGATAAGAACGCTTTCGTACGATTGTGTTGCGGATTGCTGAAGATTTGCTCTGGAGTTCCTTCTTCAACCACACTGCCGCCGTCCATGAAGATAACGCGGTCACCCACTTCACGGGCAAAACCCATTTCGTGCGTAACAACCACCATGGTCATCCCTTCTTTGGCCAACTGCTTCATCACATCGAGCACTTCCTTGACCATTTCCGGGTCCAAGGCAGAGGTCGGTTCATCGAAGAGCAAAGCCTTCGGGCGCATCGCCAAAGCGCGAGCAATGGCCACACGCTGCTTTTGGCCGCCGGAAAGCTGAGACGGGTATT
>ERZ779866.2209-NODE-2209-length-17971-cov-5.660248_pt1 | contig 17971 bp, 5 predicted proteins | sample MGYA00511248_ERZ779866 | MGnify/ENA primary metagenome ERZ779866 (study PRJEB29588, sample SAMEA2155758) | human gut metagenome | biome: human gut; feature: human-associated habitat; material: faeces | place: Denmark | collected 2008/2010 ... | reverse complement strand
GGGCTTGGGATCCTCCGGCTTGACGAAGCCGTTCTGGAAGACCGGTGCCCCGGTCTCGCCCACGGTCCATTCGACCTGGAGCTGGCCGTTGCCGTCGTCGGTCACCACCACGTGGTAGGTGAACACCGTTTCGTCGTAGGTGATGCCCTCGGCGTCGCCCTTGACCTCGACGATGCGGTAATCATACGTGCCGGGCTCGTCATAGGTGATCGGGTCGAACGCGATGGGAGCGTACCCGCCCTCGGTCAGGGCACCGTTCTTAACCGTCTGAAGGACCTTGCCGTTAGCGTCGCGCAGCTCGAATGTGAACTCACCCTTCTTAAGCTCGCGACCGGTCAGGACCTTAGCGGCGTTGAACGTGATACTCGTACCGGCGGCCTTGTAGCTGTTGGCAAAGACGATTTCCTTGCCCTCCAGCGCCTTGCCGTCCTTGCTCACAGACCACGTGACACCCAAGGTGCCGTCACCGTTGTCCACTACCTTGGCGGTCACGTCGTACACCGTGGTGTCGTACGTCACGCCGCTTAGGCCGCCATCGACCTCGGCCAGGCGGTAGTTATACTCGCCGGGCGCGTTAAAGCTGATTGCCGGGAAGGCAACCTTGCCGCTGGCGTCGTTCTTGGCGGTGACAACCGTGGGCTCGCCCTCGCCCTGCGAGACGAGCGCGAACTCGAACTCGCCCTCACGCAGGTCACGGCCGTCGAGTGTCTTGGTGATGGCGAAACCGCCCTTGCCTGTCGGCGTGCTGTCGAAAGGCTTCACGCTGTAGGTGTTGGTGAAGGTGAAGTCGGTCTTGTTGGACTCCGCCTGCTTGTCGACGGTAAGCGTGCCGTCGCCGTTGTCAGTCACCTTGACCTTGATGGTCTTGGTCGCAACAGGGTCGTTGCTCACGCCGGCAACGCTGCCGGACTCGGTCACCGTGTAGGTGAAGGTCTTGCTGCGAGGAGCGGAAGCCACCATGGGCTCGTCCTCAAAAGCAGCCTTCACGGCGCTCTCGCCCTCGGCAGGCTTGGCCTCAGCCTCAGCCGCCACGGCGTCGTCCGCCTTGGCATCGGCCTCAGCGGCCTGGGCGTCGGTCGCGCCAGCAGTCTTGGCGTCGGCGGTATCCGCCCCATCCTCGGCAATCACGAGCTGCTCTGGCTGTGCCGCAGGTGCGCCAAAGACGTTCTCCATGGTGTAGATGATCTCGCCGAAGGAGATGTTGCCGGAGGCGTCGTTGGTCGCCGTGGTCTTTGCGGGCATCGGGGCGCCCTCAGAGCCGGCCAGCGTAAAGGTGTACTTACCCGCGATATCGGGCACCTTGTTGCCAGACTTGACGTCCAGGACCTTGGTGCCGTTGAGGGCGATCTGCTTAGAGCCGCCCTCGCCGGTGCCATAGGCGTTCTTGAAGACCATGCCACCCTCGGGGTAGACGACCTTGGCGGAGAGCTTGCCCGCGCGGTTGTCGGTCACCTTGACAGTGATAGTCTGCTCGCCCTGGACGATGCTGACGCCCTTGTCCTTCCGACCCGCGTCCTCGCTCACCTTGTAGGTGTAGGTGTACACGTCGCCGTCTTTGCCCGCGCGATCGACCGTGGCGAGGCCTGCGGCCACATCGTTGTTGAGCTTCTCGGTGGTGTACTTGATACCAGTGAAGGTGATCGTGCCGTCCGCGGCGTTGGTGCCAGTGGCGACGACCCTGCCGGCGTTCTTCGCGTTGGTCACGTTGAAGTGGAACTCGCCCGCGACCATCGGACGGCCCGTGAGCTGCTTGGTGCCCGCGAGCGCCACCCCGCCCTGGCCGCCGACCGTGATGGAGCCGGCGCTATAGCTGTTGGCAAACCCAGCGCTCACCGGGGTGAGCTCGGCGCCGCTCGTCCACACGGCGGCTTCCTTGCGGTCGAGGGTCGCCGTAACGGAAAGCGTTCCGTTGTCGTTATCGGCAGTCGTGAACGTGAGGGGGTGCTTCGTCTCGTCGTTCACATAGCCGGCGCCGCCGCCCTTAGTCTCAGTCAGATCGAAGGTATAGGTCTTGCCAACATCCGCGAGGGTGAACTCGAGGCCGGTCTTGACCGGCGTGATGGCAATGGCAGTGTTGCTGGTCGCCTTATCCGTACCGAGCTCCGCGGCGTTGGTCGCAATGACCTTGGCATCGCCGAACTTCGCCTTGGTGGCGTCGTCGGCCGGGGCCATGGTGAACTTGAAGTCACCGGCGGCGATTGGACGACCGGTTAGGGTCTTGACGATCTGGATGCCAGCCTTGCTCGTGGCGCCGTCGCCGTCGGGGTTAACCGGCTCGGTCGAGTACTCGTTGGTGAACTGACTCTTGCCCGTGACGTCGTACGTCGCGGTGAGGTTGCCGTCGCCGGCGTCGGTCAGCCTGATGGTCAACGTCGCCACGTTGTCGTCATATTCCACACCGGCGATGTCACCCTGAATCTCGCGCACCTCGTACACAAAGGTCTTGGTACGCTCACCGTTCACAACCGGTGCGTCCTTGATGTGGTCGAAGGTGAAGTTAATCGCGCCAAAGCTGAACTCAACCGGCTTGCCAGCCGCGGTCGTGAGACCGGTCAGCGTTGCCTCCAAATGCTCAGGCGCAGGGGCACCGTTCAGCGGCGTAATAGTGAAGCTGAAGGAGTCATCCTTCTTCCAATCGCGACCCGTCAGCACCTTGCTGAACAGGTTGGCGGTCGTCACCGGGGAACCCTGTGGAACAGCCGCGGAGTACACGTTGACGAACTTTGCGATATCGGTGGGACTGGCGTCCTCGGCGGCACCGTTCACAACGTACTTGCCATCAAAGGAGGCAGCGAGCGTGCCGTCGCCCTTATCGGTGACCTTGACCTTCACGTTATAAATCGTGTCGGAGTACTTGATGCCACCGATCGATCCGACTTCCTCGCTGATCGTGTAGGAGTATTCGCCGGCGGTGGTGTATTTGATATCGCCGAACAAGACCTCCTTGGCATCCTTGGTCATCTGCTTGACGAGCGCGCCGTCCTTGGCGCCGTCAGGCATGGGTGCGCCATTAACGGAAGTGAGCTTGGCGCTGAATTCGTCGGTGCCGTTCCAGTCGCGGCCAAGCAGCTCCTTCTTCGCCTTGAAACCGTCCTTGGCGGCGAGCATAACGCCATCGCCAATGCTGTAGGTGTTTACGAATGCGGCCTGGCTCGTGCCGTCGGCGGAGACGGCGCCCTCGATCGTCTTCTTATCGGGCGTGTAACCGGCAGCGTCATCCTCGGTGATGGTGTACTTCGCACCCGCGGGCAGACCCTGGATGGTGATGGCCTGGCCGTGCTTCAGCTTGAACGTGTCGCCGTCCTTGCCGGTGGCGATGACGCCACCGGCAAGGCCCTCACCGCTATAGCGGTAGTTCTCGTTCAGCGGGTTGCCCGCTGCATCCATCAGGGTGATCTTGAACGAGAACTCCTTCTTCTCGTCGATCTCGGTACCCTGGTTCTCGGCGAGCTTGATGGTCTTGCCGATCTTCAGGGTGCTGGTCTTGGGGAGGTTCTCCGGGGTCGTATTGGTATCGACCACGGGAGCATGGTCGCCAAGCTGGACGTTGGCGGTGTTCGCGATGCCGTTGGTGAGCGCGGACTCGTTCACCCTGGCCTTAAAGGTCACGGTACCGGTGGCGCCGGCCTTAACGTCGTTGATCTTCCACGTCAGCTTGTTCTCGGCCTTGTCGAAGGAGCCGCCATCGCTCGCGGAGCCGTCGACGTAGGTGAGCCCCTTGGGCAGCTTGTCGGTGATGGTCACCGTAGCGGAATCCTTGCCCGGATTCGCGTAGCTCACGGTGTAAATGAGGACGTCTCCGACCTGGATGTCCCCCTTGTTGTCGTCCACGGACGTCTTGCCGGGAACGAAGACCTCGGGCTTGGAGGTGGTCTCAGCGTTGTTATCGCCGATCTGGATGTTGGCCTGGTTCTCGACCTTGTTGTTGAGCGCGGCCTCGGTCACCTCGACCGTGAAGCTCACGGTACCGGAGGCATTGGCCTCCTGCTTGCCGAGATCCCACGTCAGGGTGTCGGCGTTGTAGACGCCGCCGTTAGTCGCGGAATCCTTGACGTAGGCCGTGCCGGTAGGAATCTTGTCGGTGATGGTCACGTTGGCGGCGACAGCCTTACCAGTCTCGTCGACCGCGTCGTTCACCCAGCTGATGGTGTAGACGAGCTTGCTACCGACCTGGACGAGCTGGCCGTCGATCGACGAGCCGGGCTTGCCCTCGGCGGTGACGTCCTTGCCCTGCGTGGGCTTCTTATACGTGTTGGTGAAGGTCATGACCTCGCCCGGGACCTCCAGAACCCTGTCCACGGTCTTGCCGGAGTCGTCCTTGACCTGGGTCAGAGCGGAATCCGCCTTGAGCGCGGACCCGTCGTCCACAACAGTGACGACGAGCTTGTACTCAGCCTTGGAGAAGGTCAGGTTGGCGTCAGCGGACGTGCCGGTCTCGAGGATTTGATACTCGTACGCACCGGGCTTGGCAAAGCTGATACTGCCGAAGCTCACGGTCTGGTTATTGACGGTCGCCGTGGCGACGCTGCCCGCGCTCTCGGGCATGGGTGCGCCCTCGGTCACAGCCTTGAGCTCGAAGGAGTAGGACTCGCTCGGAAGCCAATCGCGGCCCTCGAGGACCTTCTTAACCTGCAGCGCGCTACCGGCGCCGCCCGGGATCACGACGGGAGCGGGCGTGTAGGTATTGGTGAACGCCAGGCCGCCCTTGGGGTAGTTGGCGGTGGCGGTGAGCGTGCCGTCACCGTTGTCGACAACGGTGACAGTGAAGTCGAAGCTGGCCTTGACCGCGGTGACTCCGGTGGGGAGTTTGTCCGTCAGCTCGCGCGCGGTGTAGCGGACCGCGTACTGTGGCTTGCCGTCCTTGGTGGTGCCGGCCTCGACGTAGCGGTCGGCGGTCTTATCGGCGGCGAGCTTCTTGAGCTGCTCAAGCGTGTAGCTCAGCGAGCCCTTTTCGAAGGTCACGGCAGCAGGCTTGCCGCTATCGGCAGCGGCGTTCTCGCCCGTGGCGATCTCCTTCTCAGCGCCCTGCTCGGCAATCGGATTGCTTACGATTTCGAACTTGAACTCGCCGGCCTTCATGTTTCGGCCGTCGAGCGTCTTGGTTGCGGCGTTCGCGAGGTCGATGTCGGTCGCATCGGTGGTCGCGGCGGCATAGCTGTTCACGAAGTCGATCGTCGTGGGAACCTTGTTCGTAGCACTGCTCTCGGTAGAAGTCGGCGCGCCGCCCTTCTCGGTCACCGTGGTAGTGAGCTTCAGGGTTCCGTTGAAGTTATCCGCAACGGCGAGCTCGATGGTGTAGACGGCGTCGCTATAGGTATAGCCGTCCTTGGTCCCACCGGTACCGGGCTTGCCGTTGGCACCGAGCTCGGAGACCTTGAACTTGAACGATTTGCCGACGTCCGCCTGGGTGAACTTGAGCGGAGTCTGGGACGTCATCGCAACGCGCTCGCCGTCCTTGCCAGCCACGTTACCAAACTCGCCGGTCGTCTTGCCGTCCTCCATGCCGAGGCGTTTCGCGGTCTCAGCCGCGGTCGTTCCCGTGCCGTTCAGCGTTTCGACCTGGAACTGGAACTGACCCTGGGCCATGTCGTGACCGTTAGTAGTCTTTGCGATGACCAGGCCGCCGGCCGCATTGTGATCGAGCTCGGCCTTGTAGACGTTGGTGAAAGTCCCGTTGCGCACCTCCACCTTTGCCTCAAGTTGGCCCTTGAGATTGTCGGTCACGTGCACCACGATGTCGGCGACGTTCTCGCTGTAAGTGATACCGAGGATCTTATCGCCTTTGGCGGGCTCAACCTCGGTGATGGTGTAGTAGTACTCGCCGGGCTGCGTGAAGGTGTAACCGCCAAAGTTAAAGGGAACCTTCTCCCCCGCCTTCGTGCCGGGATCCGCGGTCACGTCCATCTCGGCCTTCTGAGCACCGGGGTCATTGTGGCTACCAGCCTTCATAACAAAGTGGAAGGTGTCACCCTCACGCCAATCACGGCCCTCAAGCACCTTATATAGGCTGAGATCGTACTTCGTGCCGTCCACCGTAACCGACTGCGCGGCATACGTATTCGTAAAGCCGAGGGTGGCAACGTCCTTGCCGTCGGCGCTGTCATACGTGCCAACGGTCTCAGGAGCTGCGCCGTCGGCGTTCTTAGTGACAGTCGCAACCGTTCCCATGGTGCCGTTGGCGTTATCGACAACCTGGATATCGATTCGGTAAGTCGTCTCGTCATACGTCACGCCGCCGAGCTTCTTGTCGTTGGCAGGAATGTCCTCGCGCAGCACGTAGCTGAAGGTCTTGCCGGCGTCAGCCTGCGTAAAATGCAGCTTGTTGAGCTTATTCTCCATCAGGGACGGTACGCCGCTGTCGGCGGGAGCAACCGTCTCGAACTTCGCTTCCTTCGCGTCGAGGCGCTTGGAAGCCTCAGCTGCCGTCACCGTAGCGTTGTCAACGCCCTCGATCTTAAAGCCAAACTCGCCAGCCACCTGGGCTCGGCCACTCAGCATCTTAGTGACATCGAGCTTAAAGCCCGTGCTGAGGTCGTACCGAGCCTCATACTTATTGGTGAACGCCGCGGCATCCTTCGCGCCGGCGTATTTCACATCCGCCTTAAGCACGCCGTTCTCGTCGGTCACGACGACCGTGACCTCGTGGGGGGTGCGGTCGTACGTCATGCCCTCGCCGTCGGCAGGAGCGTTCTCCTTGATGTTGAACTTGTACGTACCGGGTTTGGCGAATGTCGCCTTTTCAAACGGCGCGTCCTTGGCTTGGCCATTCTTCAGATCCGACACGGAGGCCGTCATCGTTGTGGCGCTCGCGTCGCCGTTAAAGACCACGACGTCGTTCTCCAGCGCGAACGCCGTGGGGTTGTCGGCAGCGGAGAGCTCGAACGTAAAGGATTCGTCCTGCTTGGAGTCGCGGCCCACAAGGGTCTTACGCGCCTTGAGCGGAGCATCGTTGGGATCACTCGGAAGCGTCACGTCCGCCGGGTCGTAGGAGTTGTTGAACTCAGGGGCCTGCCCCTCGGGCAGCGGCTCCTCCTTGTCGCCGTCCACCTTGTAGTAGGAGATGGCAACCTTGACGCGGGCCTGGTCGCCGTCACCGTCAGACGTCACCTGGAACTTGGCGCGGTAGACCGTCGGGTCATACGTCATGCCGTTCACGGTAAAGTTATTCTCGGCAGTCGCCCCAGGGGGGATGACCTCGCTGATCTCGTACACGTACGTATGGCCCACATGCTCAGCACCGAACGTGGCCTGTGCAAGCGGAATCTCCTCACCCTGGTTCTTCACGAGGAGCGCGCCATTGCCATCCGGGTCCGCGCCCTCCGGAAGAGGCGCTCCATCGGTCTTGGACTCGACCTTGAAGGTGAACATATCGCTCTTGAGCGCTGTTCCCTCGCCACCGTTATTCGTATAGAGCTTGTGCGCCACCGGTGCGGCGCTCGTGGACTTTGCGTTGAACTTGTTGGCAAAGACCGCGGTCTTGTTGACGATTTCCTCAGGCCTGGCAAGGCTGCCGCCTGCATCGTTGGAGACCTTGGTCATCTTGTTGGATGTGACCTTGAGGGTACCGTCGCCGTTGTCCTTAACCACAACGGTCACCTTATAGGTGGCCTGGCTGTAAGTCACGCCGGGAACCATCGCATCACCGGCGGGCTTAACCTCGCTGACGGTGTATTCGAACGTGCCAGGGCGGTCGAAGACGATATCGCCAAAGCTGCCCGTGGGGCGCTGCTGGGTCGCAGGCGTGATCTTCACACCGCGGTTATCGGGTCCGTAAATAGAGTCCTTGGGCATGGGGTTGCCTGCCTGGACTGCCTGAAGCTGGATATCAAAGGCGTCGGCGACCTCCCACTTGTCAAAGTCCTTCTGGTACTTCACAAAGTCGTCCGACGCAATCGGCTTGGCGGCGGCCACGTCATATGTGTTCTCAAACTTGGCATGGGCAACCTCGTTGGCCGTGATGGTGCCCTTATTGTCCGTAGCGTTCGTCTGGGTAAAGCCCGCCGGAATTTCCTTCTCGGTCACCGTGTAATCGGTATTCGCATCGAGACCGTAGATGGTGAGGGTCTCGTTGTCCTTGAGGGCCTGCTCACGCTTGCCATCCTTGTCGAACACCATGCCGAAGGCCTCGGAAACAACCTCGCCCTGAACGTTCTTGACGTCGGCCTTGAGGGTCTTGCCCGCAGCGGAGGGGATGCTGATCTCAAACTTGAACTGCTTGCCCTCGAGCACGCTGGGATCGATGTTCTTGCCAGGCGTGATGCGAGCGTCCTTGGTGATGGACAGGGTACCGGGCATCTCAACGGAGAGCTTGCCGTTGTTGCCAAGGTTAACGTTGATTTCGTGGGGGTTGTTGATGTTATCCCAACGCGGGTTGATAACCTCGGTGGCCGTGCCGGTGAGGTTCTCCTTTTTGCCGAGCGTCAGGGCGTCGATGCGCGTCAGGCGCGGGGAGCCGGCCTTGATGAAGTAAGTGCCGTCGGGCGCCTTGCCCCAATACGTCGTAAGCGCATCAAAGTTCGCGCCCTTGAACTGGGTGATCGCCCAGTCCTTTGTGGCGGTCTTGCCGTCCGCATTCTGCTTGTAGTACGCGCGCTTGTAATAGTAAGTCGCGCCCGACACGGGCTCAGTGCGAAGAGGCTGCGCGCACGCGCTATCGGTGTAGAGCGCCGTATCCTCGGTAAAGTAATAGAAGCTGTTGGCCTTGGAGGGTACAAAGGTCGCGGTCGTGTTGCCGAGCTGCTTATTTCCCGCGACGATCATGCCGTTATAGAAGTTGGAGTAGAAGGCAGTCTTGCCACCTTCGCTGTTATTCTTGATGTATGCGCGCAGTGCGTCGTCTGCCGTGCCGCCGAGGACCGCGTTACGCACGCCAGGCTTGATGCTCACGCCGTAGAAAATACGCAGAGGGAACGCCTCGGCAATCCCCATGTTCGCCGCCCCGTCGTTGGACTCGACCTTGAAGTTGCGCAGGGGAATGAGGGACGCGGGGATCTTGACCGTCACGATATCGCCCTTGGCAAGGTCGTTGCTACGCTTGACCTGGACGACGATGTCCTTCACGTTACCATCGGGATAAAGGGCGTTACCGCCCGTTCCCTCGTAGGCATAGGTGTCGACGAAGCCATCGGTCGTCTTCGACAGCGGACTAAACTTCTTATCCGCGAAGATGAGCGTTTTGAATTCGTCCACCTGCATGTACGCGCCGAGCTCATCGGTAAAGGTGATGTAGCCGGACTTGTTGGCCATGCCCTCGGTCGTCTCGGTCGGAGAGCCGGTGCCGCTGTTAATCTCGTTCGAAATCTCCTGGAAGATGCTGTTCAACTCATCCGCATCCGTTGCGGCCTTGTAGTAGTCGGAGTTTTCGGCGCGGGTACCGAGATTGTTCCACTCCTTGGCCTTGGGGTAGTTGCTCGATACGCCGTGCATATAGGCGTTGAAGTTCTTGCTGGTGTCGGCGGGGTCCGCCTCAGCGAACACGCCGATAGAGTATACGACGGCACCACCCTGCTTGAGCTCGTGGCTCTGGGAAATCGCCGTGTCGGCGACCTCGCTGCTCCACTTGCTTTCACTGGTGGGAACGCCGTCAGTGAAGAAAATGACCACCTTTTGTGCGCCGGCGCGTGCGGCAGAAAGAGATTCGACCGCTTTTTCCATACCATAGTCGGCACGCGTTGCGCCCTCGGCCTTCAGCGCGTTAATCGTATCTGTGCCTCCGGAAACCGTCTTTGAATTGTAGGCCGTGAGTTTGGTAACGATCTGGCTGTAGTTAAGGCCCTGCCAATCGGTATTGTTTCCAACTCTATTTGACTTGTCAGATGCGAATTTGACGATCGAAATGCGATGTTGTTTGCCCTCATCGTCTATGCCGTCATTACGCTTCGCAGTTTCAGTGATGAAATTATTGGCAGCAGTCTTTAGGGCGGCCATGCGTCTTATCTCAGAGACGGCAGTCCTGGTATAAAACTGAATCCTATTGCCGCCCGCATCGTTTGGGCTCGTCATCGGCTCCACTTCGTTGCCGCCGAACTCCCAACCCTTAAACTGGTAAAGTGGAAAACCCGAAGTGATTCGCTTGATAGGGGAGTACGACCCATCGGGGTTCTTGGCCCAGTAATCACCCCATTTGTTACTTTCAGCGTCGTACGTAGGCGTGTACTTATACGACGTCATGTAATCGTTCATCGACCCCGAGACGTCGAGGACGAGGACGATATCGAGCGGCTGCACCGAAGTCGTGGTCGTGATCGTGTTGGAAGTCGACGAGAGGGCGGACAGGCCGACCAGGAAGTCGGATTTGCCCTTCTCGATAACGGGCTCGATACCGCCGGGAAGCTTCACATCCTCACTGAAGACGCTCTTATCCGTCCAGATGCGGCCGACGTTGGCGGTGTCGTCCTTGGCGACGCCCTCCCACGTCGTAATCGTAGGCTCATCGACGACCACAGTCTTATCGCCCGCAGCCCACGGCGTGGGCTCGACATCAACCGGAGCTGCCTTCGCGGCAGGAACCACCGCCGTCAGTGCAAGCGCTGCGCCCAGCATGGCCGAGGGCAGCACCCTGGTCAGGCGCCTTACCGCTGAACGCATGGTACCCCCCCCCCGTTACACGAGAGCAGCTCTCCGCCGTCATGCGATTCCGCTCACACAACATTCGATCCCCCATATCAACAGCAGCCGACAATTGATTCGCTTCGCATAGCCATCCGACAGAAGGGTGGCTTATAAATGTGATAATACCCTATATATATTTTTATGCCACAAATTTGGTCGCCAAATCGACGAGCGCTTTCGCCGGCAACCGCAATGGGGTGAAAATAAAAACCGATTTACTCGCATCGCATTCATATCTACCTGCGGAGATTTCAGTCCTATTGGCTTATCCGAGGGGATTGTAAACATACGGACACAATGTAAGGGATCTGTAATAACACCGCTCACCGAAAAGACCCGGAGGCTCAATGCCCCCGGGTCCATCACGTCGAAGATATGTCGCCGCCCTTAAAGCTCGCAAGCCGCCTTGTAGCCGGCCTCGATGGCGTCGCGCAGGTTGCCGCACTGCTTTGAATCACCCAGCACGTGGCAGGATAAGTGGGTTTGCACGGCCGCGGCAAATTCCCGCACCCGTTGCGAGGTTGCCCGTGGTCGATGTGGGATTGCCTATGGTCGACGTGGAATTGCCCACGTCGATGCGAGCTTGTCTATGGTTGATGTGAGTTTGCCTATGAAAACCCGCCTTCTCCGTCTTTCAAACGGGAATTTGTTGCTCAACAAATACAAGCAATGCGGACGTACCCTTAGGCTGAGAAAGTCGCCATCTGGCAACGCGCCCCAAAGCCCGCACCGACCACTGGAGGAAGCCATGCGCAAACTGATCACCGCTGCCGCCTGCTCTGCTATAGCCCTGAGCCTGCTGTCCGGATGCTCGTCTCAAGATTACGACAGAGGGGTCAAACTCTTCGAGAAGGGCGAGTACGACGAGTCCGCCGAGATATTCTCCGATCTCGGGGACTACGAGGACAGCGAGGAGATGCTCGCGAAATGCGAGCGGGAGATCATGCTGCGCGATTATGCGGAGGTCATCGAGCTGCTCGACGGGACCTGGTACGCAAACGGGGGCACGGAGGCAGCTATGTACTGCTACGACTTCGACGGCGCAAGCGTCGCGGTTCGCAGGATCGACAACGATGTCAAGGACGCCGAATCGTCCCTTCTCTCCCTCCCGACCGTCTCGGACAAGAAAAACCGCCAGCTGCGCATCGACGACTCAAAGATCTCCTTCTACGACGGTGGGGACGAGGTGGAGTCCCATCCCTACGCCATCGTAGATGGGAAGCTCGTCCTCGACGAGGGGATGACGCTCTCCGAAGCCGACGTCATCGAGGGCCTGACCGGCACCTGGACCGGATGTGCCTGGAACTCGGTCCTGGGGGAGACCGTGAAAGTCCAGCACAGCTACGAGGTCGCACCGGACCACATCACCTACGAGAACGCAAATGCCGGAAGTCCCCTCGCCGGGCTCGAGGAGGGCGAGTACTTCTACTACGGCCCCGTGACCCACGGCTACGACCTCTCTGACGGCATCATCGACTTCCAATACGGCAAGACCAGCTACAGCTCCACCGAGATCAACATGTCGGGCATCCGCTTCAACATCATCGACGGACAGCCGACGCTGTTCCACAAGACCACCAAGCTGGAAAGAATCGAAAAGCTTCCCGGTCAGGACGGGTACAGCTTCTAGCCCGATAGCAGGAAAGCAACGACGCCACCGAAGGAGCTGGGCGAATGAAGGCATCTGCAACACGGCGACGCGACATGGCGAGACGAGCGGTCGCCCTCTTCATCCCCATTCTGATTGCGGCGGTGTGCTGCAGCGCGTGCAGCCCGAACGCAGCAGAGACCGAAAAGACACCGGTCGCCGGCACCTGGAAGGCGACCGCCCTGGTAGCCGACGCCGGGAAACAGTCAGAGAAGATAGTCCCCATCGACTCCGTCGAGCAGCTCGCCTCCCTCTACGACGGATTCGTGCTGACGCTCGGCGAAGACGGAACCTTCGACTATCTCCAGAGCCCCCTGGTCTGCAGGGGCAGGTACAGTAGAGATGACGACGCACGTGAAGACCGCTACATCCTGGAGACAGAGACGACGGAATTCGGGAGCAAGGTCACGAGGGCCGAAAAGGGCTCCGGAAAACTCTACCACGCCGAGCTCCTCGGGGACGGCACGCTCCGCGTCTCCGCGTACGACCGAATCTTGAGGAGCCCGGACCACCGAGAATTCCCGATCATCTTCTCCCGCGACCAGAACGCGTCGGTACCCAACTCCGAGGACATCCCGCATCTCGACTTCAGCGAAACGGATAAACAGGGCCCCACGGACGCTACCCCAGCAAAACCAAGCCCGGAACCGCACGGGGAATACTCGAAGGTCTTGGACGAGTACACCAGGCTCATCGAGAGCCGCGCACCCGTCCTCGCATCGGAGTACCTGTCTGAAGCAGAGGGGCTGAGCGACATCCAGGCGCTCGCAGAGCTCTCCAACGAGAAGGTCGCCGAGCTCGCAGAGATCACCAATGACGGCATAAGCGAGATGGCCCGCATCATGCAGGAGAACGAAGATTCGTACGAAACATATGAATCATGGGCCCAGAGGTTGCAAGACGTCTACATGCGAGAGGCCGATCTCATCATGGACGCCTATATGGAAAGCGCCATGTAGAATCCCGGCGCATTCGAAGCGTCCTGTTTTTTGGACACCAAGCCGAAACCCCTCCTTCGAACCGACAACCTCGATGCGAGGCGACCGTTTGCGACAGAGGACCGGCGAAACAACACCCGAAGCCCGGCGGCCCGCACTTGGCCGTACCAGGAAGGGTTCAAACCATGAAAGACGGCACTTCACCCGCAGGGGCTTTATCTGCTCATTTTCTGTCCTATAACCCCAGGCCGTCCACAGTATGCAGAAAAATGCTCGGAAGCCATTTGGCCTCCGAGCATTTTTGACTTCCCCTCGTTTACGCGATGCATGGGGATGATGCCTCTACTTCCCATCGACTTGATAGACAAACGGGGTTGTCTCGCCCTCAGAATTCGGCAGATTGACGACGACCTCGAATCCGTCGCCCAACTCATCGATATCGACGGGAATGTCAACATAGCAGCGGTACGTCGAAGTGTCCCCGACCTCCATCAAATCGTTCGTGGTGTTGATGGAAACCCATCCAGCGTTCGTCGTGCTCACAGCGCCGAGCTTGAATGTATCAAAATCGAACGAATACTCCCCTCCGTTGCACCTGACCGTGAAAAGATCGTCGCCGACCTCAACGTAATCCCTGTCGAGATTGCTAGCAGTGAACGTCAGATGGACCAGGGTGTGTCCCTTCGCGGCAACATACGGGTTGTCCTTATCGACCTCGGGATCGTACTCCTTCGGCAAAAAGTAGTCCTCTTTCGCAAGCCCATCGGAACCAGGTCCAAAGGTCGCCGCGCCCGAGTTTTCCACCGCGACGGTAGGCTCGGCAGCGTCGAGCGTAAAGCCCATGATGTCGCTTTCGACCGAATCGCCGATAGCATGCGACGGCGTTGACCGCGCGGAACACCCCGCGAGGGGCAGCGATCCCAACAGGAGCACCGTTAACATCAGGGGCCAAAGCTTCTTCACGTTCACAGGCCTAATCCTTTCTCCCACGATTGACATGCAACGAGCAAGGTGCCCGAGTAACACCAAGCCGGGGCACCATTGACGCTATGTTGTCATTGTCACGCCCTAAGCTCGCGATTTGTTGAGCAACAAATCAAGGAGCACACAGAGGGCCCCTACACCCCTCGGACGCGCTTCATCCTATACAACGTGACCGCGACATCGACCGCAGAGCCCAGCATCGCAAGCCCGAGCAATAGCGACATGGGATTAGCATGGATCGCGGCGGCGAGGTCTCCCCCCAACAGCGCCAACAGCCCCGTTCGCATACCGCAGGCGATGCAGTGCGCCCCGGAATCGCAAGAGAAGTGAGCGAAGGGTGTGAAACAGTATCCCCCCACGGCAGCGGCCAACCCATATGCCGCCAGCCGCGCCTCGAAGAAATCCCTGTCCGACCGCCTACTCATTGGTTTTAAGCGCCGCGTTCACCATCTTCACCGCGCCGACCAGCTGCAGAACGGGCTCCCAGAGGAACAGTGGCCCGATGCACAGCGCCATGATGTTTAGGAACAACACCATCCCCACCGTTCCGACGAGCGAGAAGACCATTGCGATTGCCGCCAAAACGAGAAGCGCCTTCCGATTCGCAGCCTTCACCATCACGAGAGCGGACCCGAACACCAATGTGTTGGCAAGTATGCAGAATAGGGGAGCGATGTACAGCATGGAGGGCGCACCCTGAACCGAGATCATCCCAACATCAAAGACCTCAACACCCGAGGCGCCCGCAAGCCCGATCGCCGAGATCGCGATGAACGCGATGCTTCCGATAAGGCCCATTATCGCGCCTGAGCGGTATGGATTCTTCACCGCCGAAGACGGCGTGACCACATCCACCGGCGCCAGCGGATAGGAGCAATTCGGGCACTTATCAGCCTTGTCTGAAACCTCATGATGGCACTCGGGGCATTCGATCAATGCCATGGCGACCTCCATTAATCATGCCTGGAAACCCATCCAGCGCGTCTTGTCAAATCGCCTCCATTCTAGGGTGCGCACCGCCAGATTTGTTGAGCAACAAAATGAGACGCAAGGCGCAATCCCCCCAGATCGCCCATCCGCACAATAAAAAAGCTCGGAGGCCATTAGGCCTCCGAGCTTCAAGTTCTTGGTCGCGGGGACAGGATTTGAACCTACGACCTCCAAGTTATGAGCCCGTTTACAGCGCCGTTCATCAGCAGCCACTCTTCGCATCCCCTTGTTTCCGCAGGTATATTTGGCCTGATTTCACTCAATTCTTTCCTCGCAAATTTTTCGCGGAAATGATTCAAAGCTGATTCCTCGCGGATTCTTCGCGAGGAATCAGCCTCAGGCTCTACTGCGACAAGGTGCGAAATAGGTGCGAAATAGGTGCGAAATAGGTGCGAAGCCTATCGCATAGAATAGTACTGCCCCGGATCGTTGACAGCCGAGCCGTGCCACTCGAGCGGACCGGAAGGACCCGAAATTCCTTTGAGAACGTTCCCGGCCGTGCGGCGAGTGCGCCCGATGTGGTCGGCGAGCTCCCTGGCGGTCACTTTGCCATTCGTAAACGCGAGCCGAACCGCGGCCAACTCGTATTCGTCGAGGGAAGCCAGTCTCTCAGCTGAAAGCTTGTCCTCGAGCGCTTCGCTCCTCCTGACGGTCCGCGCCACGATGTTGTTCTCAAGCGTCAGCCGAACCCTCGTCCCGCCGGGCTCCGTGTATACCGGGTCGTTGAGCAGGGAGTCCTGCATCTCGGTATAGATGCGCTTAACACCCTCGTTCAACTCTCGAACCCATCCGAATTCGACCAACGTGCGCGCGATGCGCGGGTTGCGCGAGTAGCGGGTGGTCCTCATGTTGTCGAGCGTCACGATGTTCGGGAGCGCCCCCGGGCTAACGATCTCCAGGCGGTCATCGAACATCGAGACCCGGATGTAATCGCCCCGGAACGAGTAGTCGCGATGGGTCACCGCGTTGACGAGCCCCTCAAACCAGGCAAACTCCGGATATTCGGGCACAGTTTGGAATTTCCCGTCGGGCCCCAGGAACTGGAACTCGCGGAGCATGCTCGAGATGAGCTCGTAGGCGCCCTGGATGACCTTGGGCAGCGGCCCGCAGAAGCTTCGTTCCTTCGTGATGTTGAGGTGCTCGCCCGTCTCCATCTTGATGCCGTCGTAGCGCAGGACACGGACCCGGGCCTGCGGCATCATCACGGAGGGGTCCTGCGCGAAGAGCAGGGCTCCGGCCACGGTTAGCCTTCCATCGCGCATGAAGCGGCGGCTCCTGAGGACCTGCTCGTCGGGGGCATCGGTTCCCAATATTTCCTTGTACCGGTCAAGCACCTCATGGTCCACGTCGTCCAGAGAGGAATCCTCGATGACCTCGTCCTCGAAGACCCTCTGCCCCTTGTCGTATTCCAGGGCGAGGACCTGTTCACGATTGAGCCTCACGCTCCTATCGTTCTGCCGCAAGAACACCTCGTCGTCGCTCGTGCGAGACACGACGCGATTGGTAGACGCCTCGATATCTAGAACTAGGATCGCATCGTCTTCACCAGAGGAATTAACAACAGCGACGCGACTCCTGTGAACTATTGGACTCGGAGAACACGTTGTCAGCGCAGCGCGCTCAAAATTCTCAATGTCTCGCGCACCGTTTCGTCTGAAGCCCGATATCTCACCATCATCTTCGATTCCAATAACCAACTTGCCGCCACCCGCATTGGCAAATGCGCTGATGTGTTTGGCTATCTCCTTGTCGTCCTTTCGGGCGCTCTTGCGGTCAAAGTATTGGCTCTCGGCAAGCACGGAAAAAAGGCTTGGGTCGTTAGCTGCTATCGGCTGCTGCATCGGAATCCCCCATCACCGTTCCAACTAGACTACCTCATACCAATCAAAATACCTTGGATATGAAAAAACCCGGAAGCTTTCAACTTCCGGGTTGCAGTTTCTTGGTCGCGGGGGCAGGATTTGAACCTACGACCTCCGGGTTATGAGCCCGACGAGCTTCCAACTGCTCTACTCCGCGATATTCTGCTACACTCCTTAGGTGCTTACATATTATAGCATGGGCAGGATGCTTTGTCAACCCCTATTTTTGTGCGGAGGGGTAGTTGGCTGCAGACACCGAGATATGACAAAAGAAAGAAGTGCAGAAAGAATCGCGGATAGATGAAGAAGGCGCTTTTTCAGTATTGCGGCTTTCGGGTTATTTGCACCGCACACCATGGGGCGGGACTGATCGGTCAGCCCCTTGGATAACGCTCGTAAGGCGCTTTTCTCTGACGGAAATCTTCGCTTTCCTTCCGATACCGCGCAAGCAGCGATTCCGCATCCCAGTCGAGGCGCTCAAAATCGCGGTGCCCGGCAAGCAGGGAGAGGAAAGGCTTGCCATCCTCGCGAACGGGGGGCAGGAAGTGAAAATCCTCCGGGTACATTTTCCGCAGCAGATCCAGAAGCTTTACGCCCAGGGCTGCGGGCTGCAAACGCGTTTCGTCCGTGATGTGCAGATGAATGCCGCCGCACAGATTGCCTTCGTGCTTGGAGGCTGTGGGGCTGAAATACACCGGCGTGGCTTCCACCCCCGGACAGCCCAGAGTGTTGAAGGCCTTTGAGAAAGATTCCGCCTTGATGAAGGGCGCGCCGATGATGGCGAAGGGGTCGGCGGTCCCGCGGCCTTCGGAGCAGTTGGTTCCCTCGATCAGGCAGGTGCCGGGGTACAGCAGCGCCGTTTCGTAGCGGGGGATGTTCGGGCTGGGCATTACCCAATAATGCTCCCAGTCCCGGAAGGTCATATTCCGGGTCAGACC
>ERZ779866.2202-NODE-2202-length-18004-cov-3.513343_pt1 | contig 18004 bp, 13 predicted proteins | sample MGYA00511248_ERZ779866 | MGnify/ENA primary metagenome ERZ779866 (study PRJEB29588, sample SAMEA2155758) | human gut metagenome | biome: human gut; feature: human-associated habitat; material: faeces | place: Denmark | collected 2008/2010 ... | reverse complement strand
CAATAAAATAAATATCTCCAATCTTTATCAAATCAGCTTTATATTTTTCACCCCAAACCAAAGAGCATTTTACTGTCGGTAGTTTCCCTTCATTTAAATGCTTTAAAAAGCTGTCTGCCCACTCCATACCTGTTAAAAAAAGTACGATTTTTGGTGATAATAATTCAATTTCTTTATGTAAAATACGACAACAATTAATAAACTGCCATCCACAAATAAAATCACCAGGATTTCCTTGTTCAGATGGTGAAACTTTATATAAATTGCTCCATGCTACGTAATTAAACCAAGAATTAGGATAGTAATAAGATGCGACTCTTTTGACAACACGCCAAAAAGGCGAACGTAATGTATTGTATCCTTTTTTATTTCCCTCTAAATTTTCAATCCATTCCATTTAATCATGGACATCAAAAATAGGCTTACAAGTTTTTTCATAACTTTCTTTGTCTCCAAAAAGTAAATCGACCTCTCCGATTTCATTGTTTCTCCAACCGTTGACTGAACGCCCAACAAACAAAATTCCTTTGTGTTTTTCTTCAGGAAATTCTTTTCCCCATTGCAAGCAGAAAACACTGTATTGATTTTTATCCAATACACATTCTGATTGATTTAATAAATCAATATATAAAGGCTTTAATCCTTGTTTAAAAATATCTGACCGATAATTTCTCATAGAACATTTTTCTTTTACAATCATTATAGTCAAAACATCATCTTTGATTTTATTATAAATAATCAATTACAACTTAAGCACTTCCTCATACGAAACCGCGCAGTTTCGTCCGCAATTTTTAGCCCGATATAGAGCATCATCAGCCTGATGAATCAGATCAATTAATGTTTCAGACTTATCATCTTGAGCTATAAGCGAAGTTCCGGCACTGATGGTTACCGGTTTATAGTTTCTACCCTTATTTAATAAATTGAGATTCTCTATTTCCTTACACAAACGACAGGCAATCTTAATTACATCTTCTTGTTTTACATCAAATAAAATTATGCAAAACTCCTCTCCGCCGTAGCGATAAATTAAATCGCCGTTAGCAACTTTTTCTTTTAATACCGCTGCAACCTTGTGTAAAACCTTATCTCCCTCAAGATGCCCCATGGTGTCATTAAGACACTTAAAATAATCAATATCCATCATGCATACCGCCATACCATTTTTGGCAAACGGCTTTTCCCGAATCAAAAGATTTAAAGCACGGCGATTTAAAAGCTGCGTCAAATCATCAATTAAAGCAAGATTCTTTAAATCCTTATTTTGTTTTTGTAATTCAAATGATTCTGAATAAACTGCACTTACGTCTTTAAACAGCGGATTTAAAAGTGAGTAAATATCCTGTATTTCACCGATTTTACTTGACGACATAACCTGTATAGGCTGCTTAGTGCGATGAAACTCCCTGATTTCTTTAGCAATCTTATAGATTGGTGAAACAATAAAGAAATGAATTAAAAACAATTCAACAAGAACCATGACGACTGCAATAACAATCACAGCCCTAACCATATGCCGCACGGTTCCTACATTATCCTCAATTTCAAAAATATCTTTAATTAAACTGTAATTGTGCTTACCAGAAAGCGTCTGCCCAAAATCTTTTATATCTTGCAAGATCAACTTGTACTCTTCATCAAGCTGCTGCCTTTTTGCATAAAGTTCATCCAAATTTTTCTCTAAATCAGTATAAGCAGGCAGCAGCGCATCACAATAACTTAAAGTATTGCTTTCATTTACTTCCTTACTTAAGCAGCGAGTTTTTAACTCCGTATAATTTTTAGAAAATACTTTTAAAATCTTATAATCAGCTTGTTTATCCAAAAGAGATGCCGGTGCAATCAGTATTTTTTTATAAAAATCAATATCCTGACCTAATTCATTTACATATTGAACTTTATCAAATAAATATTTACGCAAAGAAAGCACTTCCATGCGCACATCGTAAACAGCTCCGATCCTTGTTTTAAATCCGATAATTTCTTTTTCATAAGGAGCGCAATAGTCACTGTTTAATCTGCGACTTGAGGCATAAGCGCTATCTACCAAATTAAAATCATTTGAAAAACGAATAAGTTCAAGCGAGTGCTGTAAATCCTGAAGTTTTTGCAAAAGACCCTGAGTCTCTATAAAATCAGGCACCATGTTATCGGTGATGTAATTGCTTTTTTCTTCAATCGAATTGAAATTAACGTGTAAAAACACCAGCAAAATACCGATGGCAATAAGAAACGGAAACAACAAGAGCAAAGCATAAAATCTAATACTTAATGCTTTATTTTTCTGTTGCATCCCTACACCCTTCCAAACATAAATCTCCTCTATATCTTATTGTAAGTCCAAAAAATAAAAGCAGACTTTAAAACATACAAAAATGCATGATTAAAAGCCTGCTTAGTTCAAACTTTTAAAAAATTAAGTGCTTTTTTACTTACTTGCGCAAAATATCATTCACGCGCTGCAAGTCATCAGCAGTATCAACTCCGGTCTCAGGAGGTCTATCCGTGATACCTACGGCAATGCTCATGCCAAAATGCAGCAAACGCAGCTGCTCAAGTGACTCACTCTTTTCAAGCATGCTTTGAGGTTTTGAATGATAATCAAGAATGGTCTTTGCTTTATAAGCATAGATGCCGATATGGTGATAATGATCGTATTGCAGCTTGGTTACTTCGCCTTTGCCGAAATTATCGCGCTCATAAGGTATCGGGCAGCGGCTGAAGTACAAAGCAAAGCCTTCTTTATCCATTACCACTTTTACGCATCCCGGATCAAAGACGTCTTTGATGTTATCAATTTTGGCGCATAAAGTTGCCATATCCGCGTTCTTGTCAATTAGAAGTTTGGCAACATTATCAATAAGCTCCGGCTCAATTAAAGGCTCATCACCCTGAACATTGACGATAACGGTTTCAGGGTCGAGCTTTAAAATTCCAATCATCTCTGCGATGCGATCGGTTCCGCATTTGCAGTCAAGCGAGGTCTGACAGACGGTAACGGGGACGCCGTCAAGAACGTCTTCGACTCTTTTATCATCAACGCAGGCAATAACCTCTTTTGCTTTTGATTTTAGAGCCTGCAGACAGACTCTTTTTATCATAGGCATACCGCCTACATCGCATAAAGGCTTACCGGGAAGTCTAGTGGATGCGTAACGGGCGGGAATCGCCACAATATATTCGCTCATTCAAACCTCATCTTTTTACTTGTCTGACAATTCATTGTTATTTAAGCGCTTTTTGGCGTCCATACGTCTTAAAGCCACCTTATTATCACTATCCTTGATTTTTTCCATAATGCTTTCATAAAAACGGTTGCTTAAATCAGCTTCAACCTCAAGCACGAAAACATTGGGCAAATCATAACTGTGATATTTAATCGCGTCTTTTGCGGTCATGATAACCGGCAGAGTTTTAGCTTTAGCTCTGATTGCATCAGGATCAAGGCGCTCATGATCGCCTGCCTCAAGCGTATCTTTTACTATATAACCGCAATCTTCAAGCGTACGGTAAAAACGCCCGGGATTGCCGATCCCGGCAAGTGCGCAAACTTCAGCGTTTCTTGGCAATTCTTCATTTCTACCATCATTAACAGGCCGCGGATGTCTTGGCCTCAATACCATAGTGTAATATCCGGATTTTGCCATCGCCGCATTAACCACTACAGCATCCACGGTATTTAAGCGCCATTTGCCTTCACGAAGCGGACCTGCCGGCAAAAGCATCCCGTTGCCAAGCATTCTGTTGCCGTCTAAAACCGCGATTTCAACATCACGATCAAGAGAATAATGCTGCATACCGTCATCAGTGATGATAATGTCAACCCCAAGACGGGCAAGAGCGTCAGCCCCGCGAGATCTGTCCGGATCGATTACTACTTTGGCCCCGGTTTGTCTTTTTATAAGCAACGGCTCATCACCGCTTATTGAAGCATCGTCATCTGCTTTAACTTCATACGGATATGAAGGAGCTTTGGCTTTATACCCTCGAGATAAAACACCCGGGGTATAACCTTGACTTATAAGTTCTTTGACTAAAGCTACGCATAAAGGAGTTTTACCAGATCCGCCTACGGTAATGCCGCCCACGACAACGACAGGAACGTCCGGTGCTTTTGATTCAAAAACTTCTGTACCGTATAAAAAGCGCCGTGCCGAGGATGCAAACTTAAAGACGCAGGAAAAAGGAATAAGGGGCAAACGCATCAAAAATGCACCTGCGCCTTTTTCGTACCAAATTTTATCTATAACTGACAATTTCTCTTTTTTCTCTTTTATACAGATTTTTTCTCATTGTAACAGAAAGAAATTTATTAGGATCTGTAATAGAGCATGACTTAAGTCATTTACAAATTCACATCAAAATTATATTTTCAGAATCAGCTAACTTTAAAAGCTTTTACATATTCATTAACCGCTAAAAATCATTTCTCTTAACAAATACCAATCTTTTCAAGAAGCTTTTAAAAACAATGAATTGAAGACTGGTATTTGCTACTGGAAAACTACTGTCAATTAAGCTTAAACTATCCAAAATTAAGCTTTAAGCGCTGTCAGTTAATTGAAAACTTAAGCATCAAGAGTCTTAGCGCATAGTTTTTCTATTTTAGGAGGCGGCTTTTCCTATAAAAACAACAAAGGTTTTGCCGATTTTTAATGAATAAAAATTTATTTTCCTTGCCTGATTTTACTAATAACGATTCTGTCTTTAAAGAACTCATAGCCTTAAGACGCATCCTGCACCGTACGCCTGAAACCGGTTTTCACGAATGGAAAACCATGGAGCTTTTAATCGATCTTATAAAAGACACGCAAGGCACCATAACCTTCATGCCCCAAGAAACCGCGCAGCACCTTTGCACTCTTATTCCTAAAACTGATAAACCCCATAAGTTTTTAGGCACCGACGTAACAGTTACCGGTTTCAAGCTTACTTTTAATTTAGATCCTCAAAATAAAAAGGTTAAAAAACATCTTGCTATCCGCTCTGACATTGACGGACTGTCCATCCCTGAAAGTTCCGATCCTATGCATTTACCTGCAAAACTCGAATTTAATGCGGTAAACGGCGCGATGCATGCCTGCGGACATGACGGACATATGGCAATTGCCATAATGAGCGCATTATGGGTCAATGCCAACCTTTCTTTACTCTATGAATCAGATTTAAGTGCCATCAGCTTTATTTTTCAGCCTGCAGAAGAAGGATGCAGGGGAGCTCTTGCCGTAATTGATTCAGGCTTTTTACAAGATATCGATCTTATCTATTGTTATCATTTAGGTCTTGGCGTTCCGTCAGGATATATCGTGCCCTGCCCTTCAGATTTTTTGGCAAGCTGTAAATTCACTCTTGAAGTGTTCGGTAAAAAAAGCCACGCAGGTCATCCTGAACTTGGCATTAACGCGCTTAAAGTCACCGCATCTTTTATTGAAAAGGCGCTTAGTCTTTTAGATCTTAAAAAAGGACTTTACGTCAACATGTCAAATCTTCACTGTGAAGGCGCTTGCAACGTAATTCCCGATCACTGCTTCCTTGAAGGAGAAATAAGAGTTTTAGACGAAGAAAACTTGGATCTTCTTTACTCACAAATTGAACAAATCATCGCAAATGAGAGTAAAGCCGTTCCGGGAAGCTACTATCAATTACTCAAAAAAGGCGTCGGCCTTGGCATCAAACAAGATGAAAAACTCTGTAAAAAAGTAGAAAAGGCCGCATTGAAGCTTAAACTTAATATCATGCCTGAGTTTAAATTCAACGCCTCTGAAGATGCATCTCAGTTAATTTGCCATCTGCAAAAGCAAGGCAAACTCGGATGCTACTTTATGATAGGATCCGATATCGCTAATTCTCATCATAACAGTTCTTTTGATTTTGACGAAAAATCGCTTATAAACGGATTTAATGTCATAAAAGAACTAATCTTAAGTGAAATACCTTGAAAAATAAGCACTCAGCCCCCATGTAACACCAAAGTCCATTAGCTTGCTTGAGATAATAAAAAAACATGAGCGAACCTAAAAACACCAAAGACGAAGAAACCTTACAAGATCTGGTTCATAAAATTGAACATCTAGAACATCTTGTTAAAAATCCCGGCGATAACGATAAAGAAAGCCGCACCGGACTTGGTGAGCAAATGCCCGAAGAAATGCATATCATCCCGATCTTCGGTCGCCCGGTCATGCCCAGTCAAATTACACCGGTACAGCTTTCAATTGATTGGGAAGATGTTTTAATGAAAGTAGCAGAAACCAAATCGAAGGTTTTTGCTATCTTTTCTATTGGTGAAAAACCAGGCGACAGAGACAAAATTATTCCTGAGGACTACCCTCCTGTAGGCTGCGCCGTTAAGCTTTTGCACGCAAAAGCCACTAATTCTGAAATTCACTTTATCTGTGAAGGCATAGCTCGCGTCAAAATCGAGAGCTGGACTAATTACGAAAAAACAAGTCTTGCCAAGGTAAGCTACCCGGAACCTACTTTGCCCGATCCTGAAAGCAAAGAGGCAATCGACGTTAAAGCTTACTCAATGGCGCTTGTTTCCTCAATTCAGGAACTTTTACCTTTAAATCCCCTGTACACCGAGGAAATGCGCCAATACCTGCTGCGCTTTAACCAAAACGATCCGTCGCTTCTTGCCGACTGCGCCGCATCCATTTCAACCGGCTCTTATTCTGAACTGCAAAATGTTTTAAACGAAATCGAAATCCTGCCGCGCCTTAAGATGTCGCTTACCATGATTAAAAAAGAGCTTAAGGCGGCTAAACTGCAGAACAAGATCAAAGGCTCGGTTTCTGAAAAATTAAATAAAAGACAGCGTGATTACATTCTGCGCGAACAGCTTAATGAAATTCAAAAAGAGCTCGGTCTTAAGATGGATGATAAAAGTGCCGACGCCATTGAATTTGAAAAGCGCATGAAAAAACTCACGCCGCCTAATTACATTCTTGAGCGTTTTAACAGTGAGATAAAAAAACTTAAAGTTCTTGAAAGCGGATCTCCTGAATATGCGGTCACAAGAAACTATCTTGACGTTATAACCTCCATTCCTTGGGGCAAGATGTCAAAAGAATCAATCGATCTTAAAAAAGCACGCACGATTTTAGATAAAGATCATGAAGGGCTTAAAGACGTCAAAGACCGCATCATTGAATTTCTCGCTATAGGAGCTTTAAAAGGCGAGACTAAAGGTTCGATTATGCTTTTCGTCGGACCGCCCGGTGTCGGTAAGACCTCTATCGGCAAGTCTATTGCAAAGGCTCTTAACCGACCTTTCTTCAGACTGTCGCTTGGCGGTGTTGACGATGAATCGGTGATAAAGGGTCATCGCAAGACTTATATCGGATCAATGCCCGGCAAAATGGTACAGGCTCTGCGTGAAACCAAAGTCATGAACCCTGTCATCATGTTAGATGAAATCGATAAGTTAGGTCGTTCATATCAGGGTGATCCGTCAGCCGCTTTGCTTGAGACCTTAGATCCTGAGCAAAACAATAATTTCCTTGATCACTATCTTGATGAAAAGCTTGATTTGTCAAACTGTCTTTTCATCTGCACGGCCAATACCGTTGAATCCATTCCGGCACCGCTTCTTGACCGTATGGATCCGATTAGGCTTTCAGGCTATATAGCAAAAGAAAAGCTTTTAATTGCTAAAAAGCACTTGCTGCCCCGCGCTTTAAAGCAGGCAGCCATCCGCAAAGCCCAGCTTAAATTAAGCGATGAGGTGCTGCTTAAGATCATCGAGGAATATGCCCGTGAAAGCGGAGTTCGTTCTCTTGAGCGCGCAATTGCCAAGATAGTAAGGAAAACCGCCGTCAAAATAGTTGAAGGCGAAAGCTCCGTCACGGTCACCAAAGACAATCTTGAAGACTTTTTAGGCACTGCTCCTTTTAAGAAAGAAAAAAATATCAAAGGAGTCGGCGTGATAACAGGTCTTGCATGGACTTCGGTGGGAGGAGCCACACTGCCTATTGAATCGGTACTTGTCAACCGCGACAACAAAAGCTTTGAGCTTACCGGATCGCTTGGTGATGTTATGAAAGAATCGGCGCACATCGCCTACTCTTTCATCCAGGCAAATCTGCAGCGCTATGCCGGTAAAAAAGGAGCCGATTTCTTTAAGAAAGGCACAGTGCATCTTCATGTTCCCGAAGGTGCCACTCCAAAAGACGGACCAAGCGCCGGCATTACCATGGCTTCATCTTTATTATCGCTTGCTCTAAATCGCGCACCCAAGCAAGGATTTGCCATGACAGGAGAGCTGTCACTTACAGGACAGGTTCTTGCAATCGGCGGTATCCGTGAAAAAGTCATAGCAGCGCGACGCATGGGAATATTCAATCTTATCGTCCCTAAAGCAAACGCGGGCGACGTGAAGGAATTACCTTCTGAAGTAAAGGACGGAGTTAATTTCTATTACGCCGACTCTTATGATGATGTCGCTAAAATCCTCTTTAATGAGGTGAAAGACAGAATAGATAAGATTGAAAATAAGTACAAACCTGAGCTTATCGATCTTAAAGCAGAAGATCTGCCGCTTAAGAATCAGGAAGAAAAACCGCAAAGCGAAGTTGCGGTAAGTTAAAGTCGCTATACGGGTAAGGATTTAATCTTTACCCGTTTTTACATTCAAAGAATCACAATACGTTTGTAAAGTACTGTAAATTAAATATTAACCAATGTTTTTCTGCAAATTCCTTACTTATTAAACAAATAAAGTCTATACTTACCAAAAAAGCTTAATCAAAAATTTACATTAATTTTATATCTTTTTTAAAGATAAAAAGGATCCTGCGTGAACTGGAAAGTAGCCCTTGCGATCATTACGGCAAACGTAGTGTTAATGTCCTCAAGTTACACTATGCTTATCCCTTTTCTTCCGATTTACCTTACCAAAGAATTAAATGCGGATCCTGAAACCGCCAATTTATGGACAGGTGCAATTTTCGCCGTTACTTTCGCCGTTTGTGCCGTCATGGCTCCTATATGGGGAAAAATGACCGACAGTAAAGGCAAAAAGCTCATGGTTATGCGCTCAAGTTTCCTTATTGCGGTTACCTATCTTATGGGAGGCCTTGTCACAACACCTTTCCAGCTGTTTTTGGTTCGCGTGTTCCAAGGCTTTGCAGCAGGACTGTGGCCTGCATCTCTTGCATTGATGTCCACTCTTATTCCTAAAAATAAAATCGGCATCGGCATGGGCGTTATGCAGTCAGCCAATATTTGCGGCGGTATTTTAGGTCCCCTCTTCGGCGGCGTACTGGCTGAATCTTTCGGTATGCGCACCTCATTCTTTATCAGCTCGGGAACCTTGCTTCTTATCACTTTAATTACCCTGTTCTTTATTAAAGAGCCTAAAGTAGACAAACCTGTACAAAAGGCAGTTAAAAACGTTAAGCAGGAATCCGTTTATAAGAAGTTGCTGCGCAATCGTTCTATCAGACTGTTGTTGCTGTGTACTGGTCTTACCAACATGGTCATCCTGCTTTTACAGCCTGTAATGACCTTATACATCGGCGAGCTCATGGGCACTACGGAAAATCTTCTTTTAATATCCGGTACCGTTTTCTCACTGTCAGGCATTGCAGGAGCCATTGCAGCTCCGATTTGGGGAAAACAAGGACAAAGCAAAGGATTTTTCTATACCGAGGTCATCTCCCTGTGCGCTGCCGGTATCTTGATAGCAGCACAGTTTATCCCCAATACCCTGTTGCCGTTTGCTATTTTGCAATTCTGCGTGGGTCTCGGATTTTCCGGCATTTTCCCGTCAGCAAACGCCATGGTGGTTAATAACACCGATCCTGAGATCCGCGGATCGGCTTTCGGACTTATGTTCTCAGGTCAGCAAATCGGCGGAACCATCGGCCCTATTTTAGGAAGCGTAATTGCTACATTTATTAATATCAGCGTGATCTTCTTAATGTCAGGATTACTGCTGTTGCTCGTTGGCATTCTGTTCTACTTTAAAGCCCCGCGTGCTCTGCGCATCCGCACCTTGCGCGCTCCTAAGAATGCACCTGACAAAGACTTTATGGAGAAGATTAAACAACAAGCTCAAGCTGAGCTTGAAAAAGAGCCGGCAAAATAAAACCGATTATTCGTTACAAATCCAAATTAAAAGAGACTTGAAAATTAATTCGAGTCTCTTTTAATTTTACAAAGCAAATTTCTAAATAAAAGAACTATTCAATCATCCCTTTTCCTCTTAAAAATTCTTCAGCAACTTCTCTTGCGTCCATTCCGTCTATATCTACCTGCATATTCATTTTACCCATAGTCTTTTCATCTATAAGACCTTCCATCCGCTTAATAAGCGGAACTATTTCAGGGTATTCTTCAAGAGCTTCGCCCCTAATCAGATAAACGGCATCATAAGGCGGGAAAAAGTTATCTCTATCTTCAAGCAGCACTAAATCATTTTTAAACAACAAAGCATCTGTAGAAAAAGCATCAATAACATCAACCTCACCTGAAGCAATCGCGCTGTAACGAATGGATCCGTCAAGACCTCTGACTTCGGCAAAACTATTGTTATAAAGTTTTTCAAGACTTGGCAGACAATCGTCGCGATGCACGAATTCCACGGTACAGCCAAGGCGCAGCTTATCAGCCACACGCATTAAATCTTTTACTGTTTTAAGGTTATATTTACGCGCGATTTCAGGAGTAACCGCCATAACATAAGTATTGTTAAATCCGATATTTTGCGAGGTTTTTATGCCAAAACGCTCATCAAGTCCTTTCTTAGACTGTTCATAAACCGCCGCCGGATCATGCGAATCCATTTTCTCATGTAAAAAATTAGGCAAAATCGTTCCCGTATAGCAGGCAAAAGCATCAAGCTCATCAGCATTCATTGCGGTAAGTTCCATAATGGCTCCGCCCAAATTGTATGAACCTTCAACTTTAATATCGGTATTGTTCTCAACCATTACCTGCAAAAGATAACCCAAAATAATCGCTTCAGTAAAATTATTAGAACCAATCACGAGTTTTTTCTGCTGACTTTCCAAATAATAATCATACGCAGAAGAACCAAGCGGCACAAAAACCAGCAGCATGCACACTAAAACGCTGCATACGGCGTTTCTTTTTATCAATATTTTTAATCTGACTTGCTGGCAGCAAACCTTCCGGAGTTACGACCTTTTCAAGCTTGCCTAAAATATAGTCAAAAAACAGTGCCAAACAAGAAGCAGGTATTGCTCCTAACAAAACCAAATTAACGTTCTGAGAATTAAGACCTAGATTAATAAACCAGCCTAAACCGCCGGCTCCGGCAAAAGCCGCAATGGTCATCGTACCTACTGCCGCAACTGCTGAAATTCTGATGCCTGCCATAATATAAGAAGCGGTTAACGGCAATTCAATCTTAAACAAGCGCTGGCACGGCGACATGCCAAGACCTCTTGCCACTTCAAGCATCTTAGGATCTATACCTTTAATTCCGGTATAAGTATTTTTTAAGATCGGCAGCAAAGAATAAACAATAACCATCAAAATAGCCGGTCTTTCACCGATGCCGACAAAAGGTACGGCAAAGGCCAGTAATGCGATACTCGGAATTGACTGCAGGACATTGGCAAAGCCTATTACAAAATCAGCAAGACGCTTATGCTTGGTAACAATAATGCCGAGCGGAACGCCAATCATCAATGAAATAAAAACAGCAATCGCCGTCATATTCATATGCTGAATAAATAGTTCGGAAAGCTCTCCTCTTTTATCTAAAAATAACAAAATAAAGCTTTCCATCAGTCTTTCTCCTTAGTCTGCGTCTGTAATTTCTGCCCTTCCGTATTGCTTAAAACTTCAATATTCTTGATTTTAGAGGCTGCACTTAAAATCTTTTCTTTTACGGCGTTTATATCAGGAAGTCTGCTGTTTTGCTCTTGAGTTAAACTGTTTTCCGCTTTTACTTGTCCCTGACTGTCTGAATTTTGCGGCATTGCAGTAGAAATAATCGCATTGTTTTGAACCTTTTCTTCCGTTCCGATTAGCTGCTTACTTAACATCGTAAGCAATAAATGTTTACTAAGATAACCTTTAAGCGTCCCTTCATCGTCAATTACGGCAATAACATTGATTTTACGATCCAATTTGCAGCTCAATGCGTCTTCAAGCGTTGCATTTTCATTAATTGTTACTACATTGTTATTTAAATACTTATCAAAATTAGTTGATTTCCAAAATGCCCACCTTAAAGATTTTGCCGTGATCGTTCCTAACAATTTGCCATTTTGCGTAAGAAATAATGTCTCAACCTCCATTTTCTTCATCAAAGCCCTTGCATCATGCACCGTTGCCGAATTCTCCAAAGACGGAACCTTTTTAAGCATGATTTCACTGACTTTAATCAAATCAGGATTACGCCACAGCTTATGCGGGCCGATAAACTCCTCAATATCCTTGTTAACAGGATGTTTTAAGATTTCAGCCGGAGTTCCGACCTGGGCGATAACACCATCTTCTAAAATGCAGATGCGGCTTGCAAGCTTAATCGCCTCATCCATGTCGTGAGTGACGAAAACGATAGTCTTCTGCATCGCTTGCTGAATTCTTAAGATTTCATCCTGCAAATTGGCACGAGTCACCGGATCAAGCGCAGAAAACGGCTCATCCATAATAACAATTGAAGGATTCGGGGCAAAAGCTCTTGCCACTCCGACACGCTGTCTTTGTCCGCCTGATAACTGCGAAGGATACAAATCACGAAATAAAGACGGTTCTAAATTGACAAGATCAAGCATCTTGTCAATGCGCGCATCCCTTTCATTTTTAGGATATTCGGCAAGCTCCAAACTTAAAGCGATATTTTCAGCAACCGACAAATGAGGAAATAAACCGGCTTCCTGAACGACATAACCGATTTTCCCGGGAAGCCTGCGCAATGAAAGTTTATTTATATCTTCCCCGTCAATAAGAACTTTACCGGAGCTTACTTTATTAAGCTTATTGATAAGTTTAAGCAAAGTCGTTTTACCACAGCCGCTGGCACCAATTAGTACACAAAATTCCCCATCATTAATCGTCAGATTAATCTTTTTTAAAACCAGCTTGCTATTGTATGATAGCGATACGTTTTTAAACTCAATCATAAGCGTTGGGTATTTCCGATAAAAAAGTAAAAGTACCTCTCTCAAGCAAAAAATTGCAGATTAAGCGGCAAAACTTAAATTAACTAATTACATCTCAAGCCGGAAATTTGCTTTTCCGGAATAAAGAGAAAAGAAACAATCAAAAATTTGCAAACAAAAATAAAGCCTTTGCAAATTTCATTAAAAAGACAAGATTTTCAAAAAAAATTGAAAAAGAAAGATCCTTTAATTTAATGTTATTGATTTGCATGCACTAAGATCAAGCGATCAGATGACTTTTTACCGTTTCTTTGTTCCATATTGTGATCCGCGTTAGGATTAGGACTTGCAGTTATCGTTCTTTATTACAGAATTTTTATTTATTTTTCTCTTTTCACAAAAATGTACAAAAAAGTTTAGACTAGTCAAAAAAAACCATTAAGGAATTTACTCATGCTCTCTTTTGAAAGTGACTATATAAAAGGCGCTCACCCTCAAATTTTATCCGCGCTTTATAAATTAAATGAAGATCCTTTTGCAGGCTACGGTGAAGATAAATTTTCCAAAACAGCCAAACAAAAAATTGCCGCAGCATGCGCTACGGATGCAAAAGATATTTTCTTTTTAGTCGGCGGCACTCAAACAAACGCTGTCGTTATAGCAACCATGCTTAAAGACTACGAGGGAGTGATTGCCGCTCAAACCGGACATATTAATGTTCATGAAGCAGGAGCCATTGAGCACACCGGACATAAAGTCCTGCCTCTTCCTGCACATTTGGGAAAAATAAACGCACAAGATCTAAGCGCTTATTTAAAAACTTTCTATGCTGATGAAAACTATCCGCATATGGTTTTTCCCGGTATGGTTTATATTTCCCAACCCACCGAATACGGCACTTTATATTCAAAAGCCGAACTTAACGCTATTTACGCAATCTGTAAAGAATACAAAATTCCTCTTTATATTGACGGAGCACGCTTAGGATATGCCCATGCAAGTACGGAAAATGACGTCTCCTTACCGGAACTTGCCCGTTTATGCGATGCCTTTTATATCGGCGGCACCAAGGTAGGAGCATTATGCGGTGAAGCTTTGGTTTTTACCCGCAATAATGCCCCTAGTCATTTTATAACCAGAGTCAAACAGCATGGGGCGCTGCTTGCCAAAGGCAGTCTTATCGGCATCCAGTTTGATACGTTGTTTACTGATAATCTGTACTTTAAGATAAGCAAAAACGCCATTGACTCGGCTCATCAATTAATTGAAATTCTGGAGAAAAAAGGATTTAAGTTTTTCTTAAAGTCCCCTACCAATCAACAGTTTATCATTGTAAGCAATGACAAGCTTCAAAAGCTCAGGGAGCATGTAGCAACCGGATTCTGGGAAAAATACGATGAAAACAGCAGTGTCATCCGTTTTGCCACCAGCTGGGCAACCACACAAGACGAGCTGATAAAACTAAAAGAAATTTTGTAAGTTAATTTTTATTTCAAGCAAAGATTTTTTTGCTTTTAAAATGCAAAAACCCCGGCAGTATGTCGGGGCTTTATTCTAATAAAACATCAGAGCTTTAAAACTAAAGCAAAATTTTATCAATGACGCTCATCACTGTCAGGATCGAACTCATGATCGGCATTAATGAGTTTAGGCTTGTTCTCATTCCAGTACGGTGATAAATCACGCAGACGCTGAATAATACCGGGCAATACGCGCAGCACTTCATCAATCTCAGCTTCGGTCGTAAAACGCGACAATGAGAAACGGATGGTACCGTGAGCGGCTGAGAACGGAATACCCATAGCCTGCATAACATGCGAAGGCTCAAGTGATTCTGAAGAGCAGGCAGATCCGGATGAAGCGGCGATTCCGTACTCATTTAGCATAAGCAGGATTGCCTCACCTTCAACAAACTTAAATGCGACATTTAAGGTGTTAGGCGTACGATGAGTCTTGTCACCGGTTACGATAACTTCAGGAATGGTGTTGACAATGCCCTGCTCAAGCTTGTCACGTAAAGCTCTTACGCGAGTATTCAAATCATCAAGATGAGATTTTGCAAGCTCACAGGCCATTCCTAAACCGACGATATAAGGTACGTTCTCGGTACCGGCGCGACGTCCGCGTTCCTGATGACCGCCGTGCATAAAAGGAATGAAGCGGGTGCCTCTTCTTACGTACAAAGCACCGATGCCTTTAGGCGCATGAAGCTTATGTCCCGAGAAGGAAAGCATATTAATCTTGGTATCTTTAAGATTAATAGGGATCTTGCCTACCGCCTGAACCGCGTCGGTATGAAATACGACATTATGGGCAGCTGCGATCTCTGCCATCTGCGGTACGGGATAAATATTACCGGTCTCGTTATTAGCCCACATAATAGAAGCCAATGCGGTCTTCGGGCTTAACAGTTTTTCAAATTCTGCAGGATCGATATCGCCTAAGCTATTGGCGCCTAAATACTTAACCTCGACACCGCGGCCTGACAAAAATGAACAGGTATCCAAAATAGCCGGATGTTCAAGCTTGGTAGTAACAATTTCGTTTTTGTCTTTTTGCGTGAACAATGAAGTCCAAACTGCGGTATTGTCAGATTCGGTAGCGCATGAAGTGAAAATAATTTCATCAGGATGAGCGGCTCCGAGCAAATCCGCAACCTGCTCGCGGGCATGATTTATCGCTCTGTCAACTGCCAAACCGAAGCCGTGCTGAGAAGAAGGATTACCGTAATAAGTATTAAAATACGGCATCATTGCTTCAACCACTTTAGGATCGATTCTCGTAGTGGCGTTATTATCAAGGTAAATGCCCTTGCCTACGCCTAATTCATCATCTCTCATCTAACTATTCCTTAATTAACGAACCACGGCTTTTACTTCATGTCCGACAGCTTCTGTAAGTTTCTTTGCAATAAAGGACAATGTCATATCCTGCATAAGACCGACAGCCACGGCACCTGACAGTTTTACGGTAACGGTATCACCTGAAATTGCAACGAGCTCGGCATCGGATCCGTCTTTTTTAAGGCCTTCGGCAACTTCCTTGATTACGCTTACGGCCTTGTCATAAATCGGAGATTTTAAAGTAGCTTCATCTAAAGCCGCACCGCTTGCAGAGACTGCAGGCTCGGTTGAAACGTTGATCTTAATACCCTGAATCGGGGTCGGGGTAAAGCCGGGACGAGGTACGCCGCACTTTTCAAGATCTACCCAAACTTCGTCAATGATCTCTTCAATGCGCATATGGCATGACTGACAGCCGCCGCCTGCTTTAGTGTAATTGGTAACTTCCTCAACGGTAGTCAAATGGTTTTCCCAGACGGCCTTTTTAATCTTATTGATGCCGACGCCGAAGCAATGACATACGATTTCACCGTCATCATGAGCCTGTTCGTAGCTCTTGCCGTGATAGTTGGCAATGGCCGCATCCAAGGCTTCGCGTCCCATTACCGAACAATGCATCTTTTCAGGAGGCAATCCGCCTAAATAATCAACGATGGTCTGATTAGTGATTTTTTCAGCCTCTTCCAAGGTCTTGCCGATAAGCATTTCGGTTAATGCAGAAGATGAAGCGATAGCGCTGCCGCAACCGTAAGTCTGGAAAGCGGCATCTTCAATCACATTGGTGGTCGGGTTGATTTTCAACATCAAACGCAAAGCATCACCGCAAATAATCGAACCGACATCGCCGATAGCATTGGCATCTTCAATAACACGTGCGTTGCGTGGGTGCAAAAAATGATCTTTAACCTTGTCTGAATAATCCCACATATCAAATATCCTCGTTGTCCTTAGCGGATTTTCTAAATTCTTTTAAATTCCTTTTAACTGCAAAACCTGACTTTACAAATTAAGTCATCTATTTACAAAAAGAGCGATTTTACAGCAAAAAGCTTTCAAGCTAAAAAACAGCTTCAAATTATCCGGCAATATTGTACCTAAAAAACACCTGACGGTTGCCTTTATACATTAAATTATCAAGCGATTTTTTATCAGTTTTCTGCCTTTAAATCATCTAAAGTAAAAGGCGATCGCGGCGCAATCTCTTTATTAAGTACTATTGATGTTTTGGTCATACCGTATTTGGCATTTAACCTTTCAACAAAGTGATTAAGTGCCTTAACCCCGGTAAATCCTGCAGTAAGCATATAGGAAAAATCTCCCGTAACCTTAAGGCAGGAGCTTACGCAAGGTAATGCTTTCATCTCATCGACAAAACGCTCAAAATCAGCAGGCAGAACCTTAACCGATATTACCGCCTCAAGCGATAGAGCAAATTTATCAAAACTTATAACAGCGCGGTACCCTTCGATAATTTTGGCGTCTTCAAGCCGCTTAAGGCGCGCCGATACGGCAGGGGCCGACAAATTTACCCTACATCCCAAATCCCGAAGCGATAAGCGCGCCTCGTCGCGAAGCAGCGCAATGATTAATAAATCAGCTTCATCAAGTTTTAATGACATATCTATAGATTCTTAATTGCGGTAACTTTAAAGCCCAAAGCCTCAATAACGCTTTTTAGCATTTCATCGTTAATCAGAGATCCTACGTTCAATACGGCTTTGTTATCCTCGAGGGAAACCAAAACATCACTGACGCCCGGCAATGCGGCTAAAGCCTTATTTACCGATGCGGTACAATGATTGCAGTGCATGCCGTCAATTAAAATTTCTTTTTTCATGATGTTCTCCTTAGTGTTTAAATCCACAACATTTTTTGCATAACGCTCAACCTTGGTTGTCGTCAAGCGCAGAGCATTGGTCACCACGCATAAAGAGCTCATGCTCATCAAAAGCGCGGCAAGCATCGGGGTTAAGCGTAAATTGAAACTTGAGTAAAAAACGCCGGCTGCCATCGGAATGCAAATAACATTATAAATAAAAGCCCAAAAGAGATTTTCTTTTATGTTTCTAATGGTTTTAC
>ERZ779866.2200-NODE-2200-length-18015-cov-5.640145_pt1 | contig 18015 bp, 22 predicted proteins | sample MGYA00511248_ERZ779866 | MGnify/ENA primary metagenome ERZ779866 (study PRJEB29588, sample SAMEA2155758) | human gut metagenome | biome: human gut; feature: human-associated habitat; material: faeces | place: Denmark | collected 2008/2010 ... | reverse complement strand
AACCTCGATACTTACCGCATTCGGTGCGGCAATGGTTGCCATCGGCCTTGCCTTGCAGAACAGCCTTTCAAATATTGCCAGCGGAGTGCTTATTATTTTAAACAAGCCTTTTAAAGCGGGTGATATTTTGGAGTTTCAGGGAATGACTGGAACGGTTGTAAAAATCGACCTTTTCAACACACACATGAAAACCTATGATAACAGAGAGATTATAGTTCCTAACTCCATTATGACCGGCGACAGCGTTATAAACTGTACCTCACAGGATAAACGCCGTGTTGATTTAAAGTTTTCTATAAGCTATGACGACGACATATTGAAGGTTAAAGGCCTGCTTTATACACTTATTGCAAATTATGACTTGGTAATGAAAGACCCCGAGCCTGCTGTTTATGTGGGAAGTCATGCGGACAGCGCAATAATTATAGAGGTAAAGCTATGGACTGACCCTGCAAATTACTGGAAAGTGTATTATTATATGATGGAAAATGTTAAGCTGCTCTTTGATAAAGAGGGTATAACCATACCTTTCCCTCAAGTGGTTGTTCACAACGCTGAAGAAGAAAAAGAAAAGAAAAACTGAGCAACCTGTAAGTGTAGGGATGTGTTTTCCTATGCTTACAGGTGTTTTGCAGAAAGGGGATTTTTATGTATCCTTCAACAGAACAGGTTTATAAGGAATTGGAAGAAGCGGGAAAAAGAAATCCCGGACAGTGGATTGCCCATTCAATAAATGCCGGAAAAGCGGCAAGATTTATTGCGGAAAAGTGCCCTGAATTAAATCCGGAAAAAGCCTTTGCTTTGGGTGCGCTTCACGATATAGGAAGACGTGAGGGCGTATTCTACATGAGGCATATAATTGAGGGATACAATTATGCAACGGAAAAAGGCTGGGACGAGGTGGCAAGGGTTTGTCTTACCCATTCTTTCCCTTTGCAGGACATTGCTACAGATATACAAAAGGCGGATATAACCGGAGAGCAGTATTCTTTTATAGGTGATTACATAAAGAATGCAGAGTACGACGATTATGACAGACTGATAATTCTCTGCGACTGTCTTGCAAACTCAAAGGGCTTTTGTATTCTGGAAAGACGTATGGTTGATGTGGCAAGAAGATACGGAATTTTTGAACACACCCTTGATAGATGGAACAAGTATTTCGAGCTTTTGGAGTACTTCGGAAATAAAGCCGGATGCAGTATCTACAGCCTGCTTCCGGATATAGAAAAAACAACTTTTGCATGATTTGAGGTGTTTGTATGATTAAAAATATAGTTTTTGATTTTGGAAACGTAATAGGAAAATTTGACCCTGATTACATATGCGGTTTTTACTGTGACAAGGAAAATCTTGAAACCTTTAAGGATATAATTTTTGACAAATGGGCTGATTTGGACGCCGGATATATTGAATACGACGATTTCAAAAATGAAAAAATAGATAGACTTCCCGAAAATTTGAAAGATGCGGGAGAAAACTTTTTCAAGGACTGGTATACTCACATGCCATTGCTTGAGGAAACAAAGGAGCTTGTCAGGTATTTTAAAGCCAAGGGTATGAGGCTTTTCCTGCTTTCCAATGCGCCTCAGTTTTTTGCAGACCACATCGACCACTTTAAAGAGGGTGTGGAAAGCCTTGAGGATATGGTATTTTCAGGCCCGTTGAAAATGGCAAAGCCTGATAAGGAGATTTATCTCTATGCAATGAAAAAGTTCAATACAAAGCCGGAGGAATGTCTGTTTCTTGACGACAAGGCGGAAAACGTCACCGCAGCAAGACTTATCGGTATGAACGCCCTTGTGTATAAGGGCGAAGCACAGCCGGTAAAAGAATGGTACGCTGTGTTTGGTTGATAAAGTTTAAGAAACTACTCCTTTGAAATATTTCAAAAAAAGTATTGATTTTTGCATATCACTGTGTTATACTTAGCAGAGATGTAAAGGAAAAGGAGTGGGCAGCAAACCCGCTCCTTTGTATTTATTAAAATAAGGGAGTGATATTGAGGTGGCAGGAAAGAATAAAAAGAGTACTGTTGAAGTTGTTTACGAGCTTGCAAAGCCTATTGCCGATTCATTGGGCTTAAATATTTGGGATATAAGATTTCTCAAAGAGGGAGCAGGCTGGTACCTGAGAATTTTTATCGACAAGCCTGAGGGCGTAACCATCGAGGACTGCGAAAATATGTCAAGAGCTATAGACGAGCCTCTGGACAAAGCAGACCCTATTGACCAGAACTATTGCCTTGAGGTATGCTCACCGGGACTTGAAAGAGAGCTTATAAAAGAGGAGCACTTCTTACAGTTTATCGGAGCAGATGTTCAGGTTAAAATGATAAGACCTATTGAAGGTATAGGCAAGGAATTCGGCGGAGTTCTCACAGGCTATGATAAAGGCGAAGTGGAGATAACAGACCACGACGGTGAAAACAAAGTTCTTATCAATAAAAAAGACGCCGCATGGATTAAGCTTGACGACCTTGATTTTTAAATTCAAACACCTTTATATCATCGGTAAAATACAAATAGATTAACATATAATTTTCAGAAAGGATAGATTGGAAAAATGGCAGCCAGATCAACAAAATCCAAAAAGGACAATAATAACTCCAACGACGAGCTTTTTGAAGCCCTTGCTCTTCTTGAAAAAGAAAGAGGAATCCCCGTTGATTATATGATAAGCCAGATCAGCAAGGCAATCCTCATTGCCTGCAAAAACACATATGGCAGCAACGAAAATGTAGATATAGTTATGAACCCGGAGCAGAAAATTTTCTCCGTAAAGCTTAAAAAGAGAGTTGTAGATGAGGTTGAAAACCCTGCAGAGGAAATCACTCTCCCGGAGGCACTTCAGTACGATAAAAGAGCTTATGTTGGCGGAGAAATCACAATAAAGCTTGACCCTAAGGAGTTCGGCAGAATTGCTGTTCAGACCTCAAGAAGCGTTATCAGACAGGGTATCAGAGACGGCGAGAAGGGCCAGATGCTTTTGGAATTCCAGAGCAAGAAGCAGGAGCTTGTAACTGCTGTTGTTGAAAAGATTGATAACAAGACAGGCGCCGCAACAGTAAGAATCGGCAAAGCCGAAGCTGTTCTTCCAAAGAGCGAGCAGGTTGGCCAGGATAACCTCAAAGAGGGCGACCTGGTTAAGATTTATGTTCTTGACGTTAAGGAAACAGAAAAAGGACCTAAGGCATATATCTCAAGAACACATCCTGACTTTGTAAAGCGTCTCTTTGAGCAGGAAGTTCCTGAAATCTTCGACGGCATTGTTGAGATTAAGTCAGTTTCAAGAGAAGCAGGCTCAAGAACAAAGCTTGCAGTATGCAGCAAGGATAAGGAAATCGACGCAGTTGGCGCATGTATCGGTGCTAAGGGCTCAAGAGTTGCAACCATTGTTGAAGAGCTCGGCGGAGAGAAAATCGACATTGTTGAGTACAGCGACGATATTGAAAAGTTTGTTGCAGCAGCATTGTCACCGGCAACAGCTATTTCAGTTGTAGTTACAGACCCTGTTGAGCACACATGTAAGGTAACTGTTCCGGACGGTCAGCTTTCACTTGCTATCGGCAATAAGGGACAGAACGCAAGACTTGCCGCAAAGCTTACAGGCTGGAAAATTGATATAAGACCTGAGAGCGGTTTCTACGGCGAAGAGGAAGAGCCTGTTGTAACTGCTAAGGCAGAAGAAACAGCAGAGCCTGCTAATGAGGAGCCGGTTGCAGAAACACCTGTACAGCAGGAAACAGTGGAAGCACCTGCAAAGCCAAAAAGACAGATAAATAACGATATTGATATAGACGCCCTTGTTGACAACATCGTTGCAGATTTTGATTTTGGTGACGACGAGGAAGAGGAATAATTTTTAGTTTAAAGATTGACAATGCATTGTGAAAAGGAGGGTATAGAGTGCGAGTAAAAAAAGTGCCTATGAGAAAGTGCAACGGCTGCGGCGAGATGAAACCGAAAAAGGAGCTTGTCAGAGTCGTAAAAGCTCCGGACATCAAGGACGAGGAAGGCAATGTTATTTCACCCGGTGAGATAAGCCTTGACCTTGTAGGCAAAAAGCCGGGAAGAGGAGCTTATGTGTGCAACAATATTGAATGCCTGAGGGCGGCAAGAAAAGCCAGAAGAATTGAAAGGGCTTTCAGCTGTCAGATACCTTCCCAGGTGTACGACGCAATGGAAGAGGAGATGAACCGACATGAACGATAAACTGCTTTCTATGCTGGGACTTTGCAGAAGAGCCGGCAAATTGATTGTAGGAAACGATATTGCCGAGGACTCAGTTATAAACGGCAAAGCAGTGCTTGTTATTGCCGCCGGCGACGCTTCACAGAACACCGTTAAAAAGCTGTTTTCTACGGCTCACATGTGCAATGTTAAAACACTTGTATTGAATAGAACAAAGGATGAGCTGGGTGTGGCAGTCGGAAAATACTGCGCAGTGGCAGCCATAGTGGATGCGGGGTTTGCAAAGAAAGTTGCAGAGCTTGCAAAGATAGAGTCAGAACAGGAGGATGCAAATGATAAAGTATAAGATACATCAGGTAGCAAAAGATTTGAATGTTCCAAGTAAGGATGTAATAGATGCGGTAGCAGAGTATTGTAAGGTGACAAAAAAGTCCATGACCGCATTGGAGGAAAGCGAGCTTAACGCTGTTTTCGAGCATTTTACACAGAAAAATCAGGTAGCAAATTTTGATGAGTATTTTGCATCAAACAAGGCTGAAGAGACTCAGTCTGAAGATAAAAAGGAAGCTCCTCAGAAAGAGGAAAATTCCCAGAAAAAGGACAACGACAGACAGCAGAAAAACCGCAGACGTCAGGAGTCCGATAAAAACAACGACAATAGAAACAATAAAAAGCAGAATAACAGAAACGATTTCAAAAAGCCTTTTGACCAGAACAAAAAGAACCAGCAGCAGACAAACAACCAGCCCGCACAGAAGAGCGAAGCTCAGCCGGAGCCTGTTGTTCAGACAGAGGGCGCAATAAAGAGCAAAAGAGGAAGCGGAAGAGTTATCGACACAAGAGCCGCAGTTGTTGACGTTGAGAGATACAACGAAAAGTACGACAGACTTGCTTCCGAGAAGATTAAGACAGACAACACTGTTTCAAAGCAGAAGATAACACAGCGTTCCCAGCAGAGAGGCAAGAAGAACAGCAGAAAGGAAACAGAGGCAGAGCGTCTTAAGAGAATTGCAAACGAGAGAAAGTCAAAGCCTATCACTGTACTTATTCCTGATGAGATTGTTGTTTCTGAGCTTGCTTCAAGACTTAAGGCTACAGTTGCCGAGGTTGTTAAAAAGGCTTTCCTTATGGGAACAATGGTTACAGCCAACGATACAATAGACTTTGATACAGCAAGCCTTATTGCTATGGAATTCCATGCAAAGGTTGAAAAAGAAGTTATTGTTACAATAGAAGAAAGAATTATCGACGACAGCGAGGACGACGACGAGAACCTGGTTGAGAGAGCTCCGGTTGTTGTTGTTATGGGTCACGTTGACCACGGTAAAACATCACTTTTGGACGCTATCAGACATGCAAATGTTACAGCTTCCGAGGCCGGCGGTATTACACAGCATATCGGTGCTTACAGAGTTAAGGTTCAGGGAAGAGATATCACATTCCTTGATACACCGGGACACGAGGCTTTCACAACCATGAGAGCAAGAGGTGCACAGGTTACAGATATAGCTATCCTTGTGGTTGCCGCTGACGACGGTATCATGCCTCAGACAGTTGAAGCTATCAACCACGCAAAGGCAGCAGGCGTTTCCGTTATTGTTGCAATCAACAAGATGGATAAGCCGGGCGCAAACCCGGAACAGGTTAAGCAGCAGCTTACAGAATATGAGCTTGTTCCTGAAGAGTGGGGCGGCGATACACCTTGTATTCCTATCTCTGCAAAGACAAAGCAGGGACTTGACGAGCTTTTGGAAATGGTATTGCTTGTTGCAGATATGAAGGAGCTTAAAGCAAATCCTGACCGTGCCGCAAAGGGTACAGTAATCGAAGCACGTCTTGACAAGGGCAGAGGTACAATCGCAACAGTTCTTGTTCAGAATGGTACACTTAGAGTTGGAGATACTATAGTTGCAGGCACATCCGTAGGACGTGTAAGAGCTATGACCAACGACAAGGGCGAAAAGGTAAAAGAAGCAGGCCCATCTATTCCTGTTGAGATTACAGGTCTTGACGACGTTCCATCCGGCGGCGATATCTTTAACGCTGTTTCCGACGAGCGTCTTGCAAGAGAGCTTGTAGAGCAGAGAAAGACTGCCCGTAAGGAAGAGATGTTCAATTCTCAGACAAAGGTTACACTTGATAACCTCTTTGACCAGATGAAGCTTGGCGAGGTTAAGGAGCTTAAAATCATCGTTAAGGCTGACGTTCAGGGTTCTGTAGAGGCTGTTAAGCAGTCACTTATGAAGCTTTCAAACGACGAGGTTAGAGTAAACGTAATCCACGGCGGCGTTGGCGCTATCAACGAGTCCGACGTTATGCTTGCAAACGCTTCAAATGCTATTATTGTAGGCTTTAATGTTCGTCCTGACCCTGTTGCAAACGAAAATGCCGAGCGTGACGGTGTTGACATGCGTCTGTACAGAGTTATTTATGACTGCATCGAAGAGATTGAAGCCGCTATGAAGGGTATGCTCGCTCCTAAGACCAGAGAGGTTATTTTGGGTACAGCAGAATGCCGTAACGTAATCAAGGTTAAGAATGTTGGCTTTATCGCAGGTAGCTATGTTAAGAGCGGTAAGGTTCAGAGAAATGCCGAGGTTAGAGTTGTTCGTGACGGTATTATCATTGCCGACGACAAGATTGCTTCTCTCCAGAGATTTAAGGACGCTGTTAAGGAAGTTTCCGAGGGCTACGAATGTGGTATCGGACTTGAAAGATTTAACGACCTTAAAGAGGGAGATATCTTCGAGGTTTACACAATAGAAGAATACAGAGAAGACTGATAAATATAAGGAAAAGACGCCCGCTTTTTTAACGGGCGTCTTAGTAATACAGCGAGGTTTAAAATGGCAAATCATAAACTTGGAAGAACTACAGAGGATATTAAAAGAGAACTTACGGATATACTGCGCCATGTAAAAGACCCGAGAGTCAGCGACGCCTTTATCTCAATTATTCGTGTAGAGGTAACAAACGACCTTTCCTACTGCAATGTTTATATAAGTGCAATGGAAGGACTTGAAAGGGCAAAGCTGGCTTTAAAGGGACTTAAATCCGCTTCAGGATTTATAAGACGTGAGCTTGGAAACAGACTTAAGCTCAGACATGTGCCGGAGCTTATTTTCCACGCAACAGATTCAATAGAGTACAGCGCAAATATTTCAAGAATACTCAACAGCCTTGACATAAAAGGGGATGAGGAAGAAGATGAGCAAGACAATAACCCTTGATGAAGCCGCAAAGCTGCTGCTTTCATGGAATAATATTGAAATTTTAACACATCAAAGCCCTGACGGAGATACTCTTGGAAGCGGCTACGCCCTTGCCTGCGCCTTGAAAGCAAAAGGCAAAAACGTAAGGGTGATTACCTGTGAAGAAATCGTGGGAAATTTCGCCTTTTTAAAGGACGGTTTGAAAACAGATGAAGATTTTGTCTGTGAGAAAGTGGTAAGCGTTGACGTGGCAACACCGTCTCTTTTGGGTGTAAACAGAGAAAAATATGAAAATATAATAGATTTGTGCCTTGACCACCATGTCACAAACGATATGGAAGCCACATACAAGTATGTGGACAGCGAAAGTGCGGCGGCAGGAGAAATAGTTTTAAAGCTTATTGACGCTTTGGGTGTTGAGATAGACAAGCATATTGCAAACTGTCTTTACACTGCAATAGCCACAGATACCGGCTGTTTTAAATATTCAAACACAACCGGAGATACTCTCCGCGCGGCGGCAAGACTGCTGGATTTAGGCTGCGACAGCCAGATGATTAACTATACATTTTTTGAGCTTACCACAAGAAAAAGGGTTGAGCTGGAAAAATATATCTATGACACCATGGAGTTCTGCTGTGGCGGAAAGTGTGCTGTTATTTATATCACCTGTGATATTGTAAATAAATTACAGCTTACAGATGACGATATGGGCGGCATTGAGAGTATTCCCAGAAGAATTGAGGGAGTCCGCCTTGGCTTGACCATAAAGGAAAAGTCTGAAAATCTCTGCAAAATTTCCGCAAGAACCAACGGTGACGTAAGCGCAAACGAATTTTGTAAAAACTTCGGCGGCGGCGGTCATGCTGCTGCGGCTGGATGCGCCATAAATGAAAATATCCAAAAGGTCAGAGAGATGATTATTTCAAAGGCAGAAGAGGTGCTCAATGAAGGAAACTGCTGAGTTAAACGGTGTTATAGTGGTAAATAAACCCATGGACTACACATCCTTTGATGTAATCGCTGTAATGCGTGGACTTTTGGGACAGAGAAAAATAGGTCACTGCGGCACCTTAGACCCAAACGCCACAGGAGTGCTTCCACTGCTTTTGGGAAATGCAACAAAGGCTCAGGATATTGTGCCAAACCACGACAAGGAGTATGTGGCAGGATTTAAACTGGGTATGACCTCGGATACACTGGATATCTGGGGGAAAATCCTTACAGAGAATAAATCTCAGGTGTCCAAAGCTGAGGCTGAGGAAGCCTTGAAAAAATTTGTGGGAGAAATTGAACAGATTCCCCCCATGTATTCTGCGGTGCAGATTGACGGAAAAAGGCTCTATGATTTGGCAAGAGAGGGCAAAGAGGTTGAAAGACAAAGCCGAAAGGTTACGGTCTATAACGCCGAGCTTTTGAGTTTTGACGATGAGAGCCAAAGCGGAACCATAAGGGTTAAATGTTCAAAAGGCACTTATATACGCACAATAATCGACGACTTGGGAAAAGAGCTTGGCTGTGGTGCAGTTATGAACTCATTGCAGAGGGTTTCTGCCTGCGGCTACAATATTGAGGACGCAGTGGATTTTCTCAAGGCAAGAGAAGAGGAAAACAGGGAAAAGCTTTTGACCCATGTAATGCCTGTTGAAAGTCTTTTCACGGTCTATGGATACGTTGCTGTTTCAGAGCCTCAGGCAAAGAGATTTTCAAACGGCGGCGAGCTGGATATAAACAGAACCTTTTTAGGAAAAAAAGACTGTGAAGACGGCGAAATTTATCGTATCAAGACGAAGGACGGGGTTTTCTTAGGACTTGGAAAAGTGAATAAAGAAAAGAATGTTATTAAATTCTATAAAAAGTTTAGCTGACAAACTTTTACTTAGGAGGAATTTGGTATGAGTCTTAGAATAATTCAGGGAGATATTACAAAGCTCAACGTAGACGCCATTGTAAACGCCGCAAAATCAAGCCTTATGGGCGGAGGCGGAGTAGACGGCTGTATACACCGTGCCGCCGGAAAGGGACTTTTGGAGGAATGTTCAAAGCTTGGCGGCTGTCCTACCGGAGAGTCAAAAACCACAGGAGCATATAACCTGCCATGCAAGTATGTAATACATACGGTTGGCCCTGTGTGGAACGGCGGAGATTGGGGAGAGCAAAGGCTTTTGGAGTCCTGCTATAACTGCTCTTTGATTGAAGCCTTGAGACACTCATGCAAAACAGTTGCTTTTCCGCTGATTTCGGCAGGAGCTTACGGCTATCCGAAAGAAGAGGCTTTAAAAGTTGCCGTGGACTCAATCGTGACTTTCCAAAGCTATGACAAGCTTCAGGTTTTGCTGGTTCTTTTCGATATTGATACATATAAATTAGCCGTGGACATGTTCCCACAGTATATTTAATTTTTATATTAAATCAAAACACCCCCGCAGGAAACCTGCGGGGGTGTTCTATATGGATAAAGAGTAAACAATGTAAACTATTATATACTATGAGATTAGATAAGACCCTCTGCCATCATAGCGTCTGCAACCTTCTTGAAGCCTGCAATGTTTGCACCTGCAACAAGGTCATAACCGAGGCCGTATTCCTCAGCTGCTTCTGCTGACATGTCGTGGATGTTCTTCATAATCTGCTTGAGTTTAGCGTCAACTTCTTCAGCAGTCCATGAATATCTCATTGAGTTCTGGCACATCTCGAGAGCAGATGTAGCAACGCCGCCTGCGTTTGCAGCCTTTGAAGGAGCAACAGCAAGGAGGTTAGCCTTGAGATACTCAAGAGCTTCGTTAGATGTAGGCATGTTGGAAACTTCGATGTAGTACTTTGTGCCGTTCTCAACAATCTTCTTAGCTTCTTCCATACCAACTTCGTTCTGAGTTGCACATGGGAGAACGATATCGCCCTTAACGCCCCATGGCTTCTCGCCCTTATGGTACTCAACGCCGAACTTGTCAGCATACATCTTTGCGCTTCCGTGACCGCATGCACGCATGTAGAGGAGGTAGTTGATCTTCTCTTCTGTTACAACACCGTCCGGATCGTAAGCATAACCGTCAGAACCGGAAATTGTGATAACCTTTGCGCCGAGCTCAGCAAGCTTCAAAGCAGCCCCCCATGTTACGTTACCGTAACCGGAAGCAACAACTGTCTTGCCCTTAATGTCGTCGCCGAAGTGCTTCAATACTTCGAGGAGATAGTAGATTGCACCGAAACCGGTAGCTTCTGGACGGATGAGGGAACCGCCGTAGCTGAGACCCTTACCTGTGAGAACACCGTTCTCAAATGCGCTTCTGATTCTCTTGTACTGTCCGTACATATAGCCAATCTCACGGCCGCCAACGCCGATATCACCGGCAGGAACGTCTGTGTCAGGTCCGATGTACTTATAAAGTTCTGTCATGAAAGACTGGCAGAAACGCATGATTTCAGCGTCTGACTTGCCCTTAGGGTCGAAGTCGGAACCGCCCTTACCACCGCCGATTGGAAGACCTGTAAGGCTGTTCTTGAAAGTCTGCTCAAAACCGAGGAACTTAATAATACCCTGATATACGCTTGGGTGGAAACGGAGACCGCCCTTGTAAGGTCCGATAGCACCGTTAAACTGGCATCTGAAACCTCTGTTAACCTGTACATTGCCGTTATCGTCCATCCATGATACACGGAAAGAGAAAAGTCTGTCAGGCTCTACCATTCTCTCAAGAAGACCTGCTTTTTCATACTCTGGGTGCTTGTCGAAAACAACCTCAAGTGACTTAAATACTTCTTCTACGCTCTGAATAAATTCCGGCTCGCCTGCATTGCGCTTCTTCACGGTGTCCAGAACTCTCTGCATATAATCATTCATTGGAATTGACCTCCCTGTTAATTTTTATGGCCGTGATTTTGTTCACGTACATAATTTTACTATCAGTCCGGCTCTTTGTCAATAGAAAACTATCTATTATTTCAAGGAATTTCAAAAAAAATTCATTTTCTGGAAAAAAAGCAGATAAAAAAATGCTTTTATAGGGTTTTATGCAATTTAAAAAACTAAACTTGCATGATTTTATCCTGTTAATGCTTTTATGCAACAAAGTATGACTATAATTTGAATTATTGGATTATATATATGCACATATTATTATGTTAAACATATGATATAGAGGAAGTCGATTAATCATTAAGAAAAATAAGGAGGATATTATGGACAACATGGAAAAAATCATGGGGGAATACGGCATTAAACCATTTCCGGAAATAACCTCAGAGGCGATGGCTTATGTTTCCTACCAGCCAAACGGCGCAGATACCCTTGACCCATTACAGGGTTTTGAAGTGGGAACTATGTTTAAATCCCTTAACAAACCCTTTTACGGCAAAAAATGCAGAGGTGATATGAATGACTGAACGACAAATCCTTATGAAAAAGCTGTCTACCTACGCTTTCGCCGCTGACGACCTGCATTTGTTTTTGGATACTCATCCAAACGATAGAGAAACTGCGGCAAAACTGGTTCGATATAAAGAAAAGCTAAGACCCTTGGTTGAGGAATACGAGAGCAAATTCGGTCCCCTTACTGCCGACGAGAAAAACGGCAACCGCTGGGGCTGGATTCAAAGTCCCTGGCCATGGGAAATAGAGGAGGGCAAATAATGTTTGTATATGAAAAGCGTCTTCAGTATCCGGTAAATATAAAAACCACAAACCCGAAGCTTGCAAAAATTATAATAACTCAGTATGGCGGGCCTTTTGGAAAAAGGTTATTGTAAATATCCTCCTTGAAAAATACAGCGAGTTTTTCTTCCGGGCGATAAAAAACAATTTTGTCAATTATGGCGGAAAGAATAGCTTCCTTTTGATTGGGTTTAAGTTTTTCGGAGTTAAAAATAATATTAAATAAATCTGCGGATGAGGGAACAATATTTTTCTTTTCAAAATTTTTTTTGGCAAAATTAGAATCAAAATTTTTAATCTCTAAAGATGTCTTTTTAAGCTCTTCAATGGAATAAATGCCCTCTTCGTAGGCTTTTTTTACTCTTTCATATTTTAGCTGTAACTGTTTTTGCAGTTTTGCAATATTAACAGGTAAGTTTTCTGTTTCTTGTAAATTGATTTTTTCTGCACCGCTGAAAATTTCGGCAAAAATCATAGTTAAAGATTTTTTAAGACGGTTTATTGAAACACTGTGAGAAACTGTACATTTGTGTTTTATATAATTGATGCATTGAAGATTTTTACCATCACCGCAGATACAGAATTTTCCCCCGCAGGAGGAACAGCGTAGAAATTTCATAAAACAGCAATCCGCCTGTTTTTTCGTGATTTTTCTCTTTTTTTGATTTTTGATGATTGATTGAGCTTGTTTGTAATCGTTTTCGCTTATTATCGGCTCATGAACTCCAAAACAGGTTACATTATCCCAAACAACATAACCTGCATAGACCGGATTTTTAAGAAGATAAAGTACAGAACGTGAAGTCCATGGATTTCCTTTTGAAGTTTTAACGCCTGTTTTATTTAGAATTTCGCTGATTTCCTCTGTGCTTTTTCCCGATAAAAACAGATTGTAAATCAGTTTTACATATTCCTTTTCCGTGTCAAAGGGAACAAGACTGCCTTTTAAAAATCTATAGCCGAATGGCGCCCTGCTTTGAAATTTTCCTTTTTCTGCTCTTTTGGTCATTCCTCTTTTGACCTCTTCGCCTAAGTTTACAGAGTAAAATTCATCCATCGCCTCAATCATGGCTTCCATTAAAACGGACATTTTGTCATCGCCTATGTCCTCGCTGACTGAAATCACCCTGATACCGTATTTTTTTCTGAGCATTGATTTATAAAGTATGCTGTCCTCACGGTTTCTGGCAAATCTTGAAAATTTCCAAACAAGAATTGCTTTAAATGGTGTGGGTTTATTCTTTGCTTTTTCAATCATGGACTTGAAGCCTTCACGTTTATCAGTAGATTTTCCGCTTATGCCGTTATCGCAGAATATATTTTCTTTTTTTATGCTGTAGCCGTGGCTTTCAGCATAGGATAAAATTCTGTCAAGCTGGCTTTCGGGGCTGAACTCTCTCTGTTCATCGGTGGAAACCCTTATGTATGCGGCGGCTTCCCTCTTGTTGTCTGTCATAAAATCACCGTAACAATTTTCTTTGATAATACATAGTATACCAAGGGGAGAAAATATGCATAAAATTATTAAATCTGATGTCTATTTAAAAAGCCATGAAAAAGCTTTTTTGTGGTTTGATGTGGATGAAAAAAGCGGTATAAATTTAAGTGTAACTGAAAAAGAAAACAGATTTATATGTACTGAAATTTATAAAAAGCTTCGTGACTTCTATAAAAAAATTATTTTATAAATTTTAGTTGCAGGGATTTATGCAATTTTCTTTAATTTTTTACTCCTTTATGGGGAGCAGTTCCCAATATTAAAGGAAAGGAATGAGAAAATGCTTCAGAGAGAAATAAACATTACTGTAAGAAAGGATTTTATAGAAGCTTCATCCGACTGGGCAGGAACATCGGGAGACCACAAAAGCACAGTTCTTGTATTTGATATACAGGAAGAAGGTCTTGTAAACAGCGAGTATATCTACAAATTGCAGTTAAACGATGAGTTTGCATTGCTGGAACTTGAGGGGGACAAGCTTAGATTTGAACTGCCTCAGGCTGTGCTTTTTGAAAAAGACTTTCTCCAGGTGCAGCTCACAATATCTCACGGAGAGGAACAGGTATATGTAAGCGATATACTGGATTTTCATATATCGCCGAATTTGTGCAGTGAGCCGGTAGAAATTAAATATGACGGGCTTTTAAATGACAGTGTGGAAAACTTTAATTCCGCTGTAAAGGAATTTGAAAAGCTGTGTGATAATTTCCCTTATGTGGACAAAACCACATTGACCTGGTGGGTTTACGACGGAAAAACGGACAAGTATGTGGACACAAAAATAAGCGCCGTTTGGGGAGAGGGCGATATGCCGGCAGGTTTTATAAAACCTGAAAATCTCTCATTTTTTGAACATGTATTGACATATACGCAGGTGCTTCCGCTTTGTACCAAATTTCTGGGCGGTGTAAATGATTATGGCAATATTGATGAAGCCATATTTGGATACTACACGTATCTTCTTGATAACTATCATGTTGGAGAGGATATAATTCACACTCAGTATTGTCATGAAGCTGTGTATGTAAATTCCGGAGGTGTTACAAGAAAGAGTCTTGATACCGGAGATTCGGATATAAATACTTCCTCAGCTTATACAAAGCTTTATATTGTTGTATCCTTTGAAAATGACTCAAAGGCTGCTGCATGGTATGAAAACAACGGTAAAGTGGACAAGTATATTTTTACGGATGAAGGCTTTAAGAAAGCTATTATCAACTGTGTCAATGAGAAATAAGGGGGTGAAAATATGAGCGTTAACAGAAAAGGTATTGATGTCAGCACATGGCAGGGGGATATTGACTGGAAGAAAGTTAAGGCTGACGGAATTGAATTTGCCATGCTTCGTTCAAGTTTTGGTAAAGAAAATATTGAAAAACAGACAGACAATAAGTTTCATAAGAATTACAAAAATGCCAAAGCGGCAGGAGTTCCGGTTGGTGCATATCATTATTCTTATGCTACAACTGTGGAGGACGCAAAAAAAGAGGCTGATTTTTTCCTGAGCATAATTAAGGGATATCAGTTTGAATACCCTGTAGCCTTTGACATTGAGGATGCAAGTCAGATGAATCTGGGCAAAACCCGCATAACAGATATAATCATGGCATTCTGTGAAAGGGTACAAGCAGCTGGATACTATGTTTCTGTGTATACAAATCTTGATTGGATTAACAACAGGATAGACATGAACAGGGTAAAGGTATTCGACATCTGGCTTGCCCAGTGGAACGACAAGCCAACCTATACGGGTAATTTCGGAATGTGGCAGTACACTTCAAAAGGAGTTGTCAGCGGTATAGCAGGCAATGTTGATATGGATATTGCCTATCTTGACTATCCTGAGATAATCAAAGGTGCCGGCTTAAACGGCTATACAAAAACATCACAGAACTGCAATTATGAAGTTGTGGCGATGGATAAAATCTGCAAGGAAAAAGCCCAAACCCTTGTAGAGGAGCTTAAAAACGATGGCTATTGCTGTGCTTTTTTAAGAGAAATGAAAGAGTAATGAAATTTAAAAAGGATGTAGGAAAAGAGCGTTAAGGCAAAAGGAAGGTGAAAAATGAACGAGATAAAAACATTGTATGTGATTATCTGCGGCGGCGTAGGAGCTATGTTTTCTGCGATAGCTTCATATTTCGGCGGATGGGACAGCTCACTTACAACGCTGGTAATTTTCATGGCGGTTGATTATATTACGGGACTGCTTGTGGCGGCGGTAAATCCCCGAAAACCGCCACAGGCACATTGGAGAGCCGTGCAGGCTGGAAAGGTCTTTGCAGAAAAGGAGTGACTTTTCTAATTGTGCTTGTGGCGTGCCGCCTTGACATAGTGGCAGGTACAACATTTTTAAGAGATACTGTAATAGTGGCGTTTCTGGTAAACGAATCGCTGAGCATAATAGAAAATGCCGGACTTATGGGAATACCAATACCGGAAGTGATTATAAATGCTGTAGATACTTTGAAGAATAAATCTGAAAGTCATTACAGTGACGAGGACGATATTCTGTACGAAGAGGATATGGAAGAGTAAGAAAAAGGGGACAGATTTTTCTAGGGGACAGATTTTTCTGTCCCCTTAAATTATAATAACCTGTGAATATTAGGCGGTCCTGACGGTGAGTTAGGAGCTTCTCTGAGATATTTAAGCCAGAGATTTACAATGCCTTATCCGGAGCTTAAAGCCACTCTCACCGATATAGGTACATCGGCGACGCAATGATACAAAATCAAAGTCCCCTGTTTTTTAAATCCGAAACAAGATTTACATAAAACTCACGGACATCAAATTCCGGGATATTTTCTCGGTTTAAATCCACCATATCTCCGTGAGAAATACCTCTTTTGCCTTTTACAGTTAAAAATGTATACTTTTCGCCCCATTGAAAGGATTTTTCCGAAACAAGTCCGTCGTTTGGGCCGTCAAAATATTTTACAAGGTCGTAGGTGAAGTTTAGAGGAAACTTTCCGGAGGTTCGTTTATTTAGCTTTGAACCAACGCTTTGGCAGAAAATACCCTTAAATTTATCCTTTTCCTTTTCCATAATTCTGTTAAGCTTCTCACAGTTTTTTTCTGTAAGGTCAGTAACGGCTTCCATAAAGTCGGGGGAAGTGTCGCCAAGCTTTTTAAGAGATGTGTTGTATGTATCTGCTATTTTATTCTGAACATTTTCAGGTATCTTTTTTAAAAGATAGTCTGCAAAACCACATCCACGATGGGGAGTATTTATAGTTGTGAGAGAAGCCACATATTTTTCAGCACCGCAGAAGCTTACTGCGTATCTGCAATCAAGACCGCCTTTTGAATGGGCGATGATGTTTACTTTTCCACATCCGGTTTGATTGACAATGCTTTTTATTCTGTTTGTAAGTTCCTGTGCACTGTCCGATACAGAGGAGGCGGAGTGATGATTTCCGTAAAATATAACAGCTCCGTTGCGTTCAAGCTCTTTGGGAATTCTTCCCCAGTAGTTAAGTTTTTTTGAATCTCTGAAAAAGACTCCATGAACCAATAAAATTGGATACTTTGTTTTACAGATTTTATATTCTGCTCTTAATGTGTTTATCTTTTCTTTATTTTCCTCAAATTTTATTTCATCGGAAGTAATACGGATGATTTTAATAAGCTCAATCACATTTACAATAGGAACAAAAGCCAGAAATACGCCCATAAATCTGTGATGTATTCCCAGCTGTGTTGATGAAATATATACGGAGACCATTCCGTTCCAGAAAATAACACAGTGGGCAAAAATGCATACAAGGACGCTGATAAGCAGCGGAAGCCAGGAAAGTCCGAGAAAAAAGAAGGCAATAACATGAATTGTAAATGATATAATGGAAGAAAACAAAAAAGTTTTAAGCCTTTGTACACCGTGGGCGCACACTTTCATTCTCGACGACCTGTACTTACCGGGTACATAACAGTTTAATATGTTTGCACTTATAAAAGCCACAACGCTTAACGGGATTAAAAAATACATATTGTGTTTAGCAATAAGCAGTACGGAATTCGCTGAAAAAATAAGAAGAAGGCAATTTACAATGTTTATTATAACGGAGTTCATAGAAACCAGCCTTTTTGAGATTTATTATCACCTAAATTATAACATATAGAGTATAGCTGTGCAATTCGGTTTAAGTAAGTCTGCTATAACATGTTTATACAGATTGTTTATATTTATACACTTTTGTCAACATGTAAAAATTTCATTTATCAAAGGATTTGTTGTGGTTATAGAACACAATATGAGTTTTAAAGCTACAAAGTGTGTACAATAATAGGAAGAATATTGTAAAAAATCTCAGTTTATTGTCTGGAAAAAATATTTTCTATATGATATAATACATATTGTAGAATATCTGGCAGATGAAATAATATACACTTTTTATTTATCTGAATTTCTTTAATATTTAAAAAGCTTACAACTTTTGCCAATTCGGGCAACAACAATAT
>ERZ779866.2199-NODE-2199-length-18023-cov-4.003506_pt1 | contig 18023 bp, 18 predicted proteins | sample MGYA00511248_ERZ779866 | MGnify/ENA primary metagenome ERZ779866 (study PRJEB29588, sample SAMEA2155758) | human gut metagenome | biome: human gut; feature: human-associated habitat; material: faeces | place: Denmark | collected 2008/2010 ... | reverse complement strand
TATCTATAACAACCTCATATTCATCGTACCTATAAATCGTTTAGGACAACATTGCATAAAAGACTTTTTAGGGGTCGGCCTTTGAAAAAGAAAGTAGGGAATTTTGCATTTTAACGGAATATAGCTACCTTTGTCCGCTAATACAAGGGGAAAACTCCATGGGACGCAAATTGAATAAATTAAAAAAAATCAGAATACATCGGGAAGGAACGCACACGCTCATCGCAGGTGCAGGGGTGTTGTTGCTGTTCAACGCCTGCCTTTACTATGCTTTTGAATGCAAGCTCCCGTTCTATATTTCTGCAACCGTATGTACGGTCATCTACCTTATCGTAGTCAATTTCTTCCGATGCCCGGTCAGACGGTTCGAAGGGGACACGGAAAACGTTGTCGTAGCTCCGGCCGACGGTAAAATCGTCGTGATAGAAGAGGTGGACGAAAACGAATATTTCCATGACCGCCGACTGATGGTTTCCATATTCATGAGCTTGACCAACGTACATGCCAACTGGATTCCGGTGGACGGAACCGTAAGGCTGGTGGAACACCATGACGGAAACTTTCATAAGGCTTGGCTGCCGAAGGCCAGCATTGAGAATGAACGTTCCACTATCGTCATCGAAACACCGGACGGGGTCTTCATCATGGCCCGGCAGATTGCCGGTGCTATGGCCCGACGCATCGTGACATACGCCCGCGAAGACGAAGACTGTTATATCGACGAACACATGGGATTCATCAAGTTCGGTTCCAGAGTAGACCTTTTCCTTCCGGTCGGGACCAAAGTCAACGTCAAATTGGGGCAAAAGACGGTGGGTAACGAAACCATCATCGCCAAATTATAATAAAATGTTATATGGCAAATATCATCATACGACAGATTCCCAACAGCATTACTTGCTGCAACCTGATTTCCGGTTGTATGGCTACGGGTGCAGCTTTCTACGGTAATTACAGTTGGGCGTTTCTGCTCATTGTCATAGGAGCCGTATTCGATTTCTTCGATGGGATGTCGGCTCGCGTGCTGAAAGTATCCTCCCCCATAGGAAAGGAATTGGATTCGTTGGCAGATGTAGTGACCTTTGGAGTAGCCCCTTCGGCCATGATATTCCATCTGTTCCATCGGGTGGTCTACCCCGACTTCATGGAACCGCTACGCGACGTGATGCCCTATACGGCTTTCCTTATGGCAGCTTTTTCGGCTTTGCGATTAGCCAAATTCAATATCGACACGCGGCAAACATCGTCTTTCATCGGTGTACCTACCCCGGCCAACACCTTGTTTTGGGCTTCGCTGATTGTGGGCAATTACGGTTTTTTGGTTTCAGAAAAGTTCAATGCTTTCTTCCTTTTCATGTTCATGTTGTTATCCTGTTTCCTTTTGGTAGCGGAGATTCCCATGTTCGCCCTCAAATTCAAGAACCTTTCCTGGCAAGACAATAAAATTAAGTTTATTTTTATCTTGACTTGTATTCCCATGATTATCTTTCTGGGGTTCAGTTGTTTTGCAGCCATCATCGCATGGTATGTCATTCTTTCCGTCCTGACTTCGCGACAGAAAACACACTGATTCTGGCATGGTTCTTGTTTATAAGTCCGGCAACAAAGCATAAAAAATTATATTTATGACAGGTCCTTTCGGATGCTTATTCGGTTTACTTTTTGCCTTTTTGGCCTTCCTACTCATTATGGTTCTTAATATAGCCAGAAGAGTACGGAACATCATGTCTTCATTTTCTCCCAAAAACCATAAACAACAGTCTTCATCCGGTAATCCACACGGACAAACCACGTCGCAAAATCATTCTCAATCCTCGTCCCACGGTTCGCACAAAATATTCGACGACAACGAAGGGGAATATGTGGACTACGAGGAAATCAAATAAAAGAAACCTAACGTTTCCCCTTAAAGAAGTCTTTCAGCAAAGCCACGGACTCGTCCGCCATCACGCCACTCACCACTTCCGTTCGCGGATGTATGGCTTGCGGTGCAAACATCCTGTATCCTCTTTTTTCATCCGTTGCCCCGTAGACCAGGCGTTTCACCTGTGCCCATCCGATGGCCCCCGCACACATCACACACGGTTCCAAGGTTACGTAAAGCGTACATTCGTTCAAATACTTTCCGCCTAAAGCATTGGCAGCCGCCGTAATCGCCTGCATCTCGGCATGGGCCGTCACATCCGTCAACGTTTCCGTCAGATTATGTGCACGTGCCAGAATACGGTCGCCGCAAACGACTACGGCTCCTACCGGGATTTCATCCTCTTCATAAGCACGCCGCGCCTCTTCCAGCGCTTTTTTCATGTAAAAAGCATCAGTTGCCATATCTTCACAATTTAGTACATGCAAAAGTAAGATTTCTGCAAGGATTCACCAATATTTTTAATAAATTTGCAGCACGGGAATCCAACAAATCGATATGGCCGCGCACAATGAACTGGGAAAAGAGGGGGAACTACTGGCTGCAAATCATCTGCAATCAGAAGGTTATGTCATCCGACACCGGAACTGGAGGTGCGGACACAAGGAATTGGACATCGTGGCCGAAAAAGACGGCACGCTGGTCTTCGTGGAAGTAAAAACCAGAAAAGACGTTTTATTCGGACTCCCCGAAGACGCCGTCACAAACGGGAAAATACGACGCATTGTCAGTTCGGCCGACGCCTACTTGCGCAAATACGCCATCGACCTTCCGGTACGCTTCGACCTTATCACCATCGTAACGGGAGAAAACGGGCTTCCCCGGCTAAGGCATATAGAGGACGCCTTTTACCCGCCGCTATACTGACTGCAACACGATTAGAATATTTTGAATATGACGCATTCACTTTACATACTGGACGATTCGCCATGGTTTGAATGGATACGACTCCACTCGACAGATTCCACCATCGATTTCCTGAAACACTATCGTCCTGTTTCTCCGAAAGACATGATTCTGGTCACGGCAGACTTCCAGACTGCCGGACGCGGACAAGCCGGCAACTCTTGGGAGTCGGAAGCCGGTAAGAATCTTTTGTTCGGCCTGCTCTTCCATCCCCGCGAAGTGGAAGCCAACCGACAGTTCATCCTGTCCCAAGCCGTGGCACTGTCTATCTGCGAAACGTTGTCCGACTACGCCGAAGACATCCGCATCAAATGGCCGAACGACATCTACTGGAAGGACCGAAAAATCTGTGGCATGCTCATCGAGAACACCTTGGTAGGACGATGTATCGAGAATTGCATCATAGGAGCCGGCATCAATATAAACCAACAAACGTTCTGTAGCGATGCCCCCAATCCGGTCTCGCTCCGGCAAATCACGGGAAAAGAACAAGAACCGGTATTCATCTTAGCCGACACCGTCAAACGCTTTAAGGACTATTATCGGAAAATCCAACAAGGCCAAACGGAGGACATCGTCCGTAACTATCGGGAACGGCTTTACCGGCACAACGGTTTTCATCTTTACCAAGACGCGGACGGCGTTTTCGAAGCTGAAATCCACGACGTGGAACCCACCGGGCATCTGGTCCTGGCAGACAGGGACGGCGTTACACGAAGATATGCCTTCAAGGAAGTAAGCCACCTGATACCGTCGGACACAACCCTGTCCGCCCCATTCGTACTTTAACCCACCAAAATACTTTATTATGGCTAAATTCAAAAGAATACTCCTCAAACTGAGCGGCGAGAGCCTCATGGGAGAACAACGTTACGGCATCGACGAAAAGCGTCTGGCCGAATATGCGGAACAAATCAAAGAAGTGCACGACATGGGCGTGCAAATCGGCATCGTCATCGGCGGCGGCAACATATTCCGCGGCCTGAGCGGTGCAGGAAAGGGATTCGACCGTGTCAAAGGCGACCAAATGGGCATGTGCGCCACGGTCATCAATTCGCTCGGACTGAGCAGCGCCCTGGGAGCCATCGGCGTAAAAAGCCGCGTGCTGACCGCCATCCGCATGGAGCCTATCGGCGAGTTTTACAGCAAATGGAAAGCCATCGAGTGCATGGAAGCCGGAGAAGTGGTTATCATGAGCGCCGGTACGGGCAACCCTTATTTCACGACCGACACGGGTTCCTCGTTGCGCGGCATTGAAATCGAAGCCGACGTGATGCTTAAAGGGACGCGTGTGGACGGCGTGTACACGGCTGATCCGGAAAAAGACCCCACGGCCACGAAGTTCAGTGAAATCACATACGATGAAATCTACCACAAAGGCCTGAAAGTAATGGATCTCACCGCAACTACGATGTGCAAGGAAAACCATCTGCCCATCTACGTTTTCAACATGGACGTGTACGGCAACCTGAAAAAAGTAATGGAAGGAGAAAACATCGGGACTTTGGTACACAACTGATTCCATATCCGCCTCGGAACGACCGACAAATAAAACGCAATGCCCGTCATGTCGCATACATGACGGGCATTTTATACTCCAATAACAGCAATCAGTGGGATACAGAATCCGAAAACACGTTAATCACCACCACACCGGCAATAATCAAAGCCAACCCCAACACGGCCGGCCAGTCAAGATGCTGTTTGAACACCGTGAAACCGATGACGGCTATCAGCACGATTCCCACGCCCGACCAAATGGCGTATGCAATGCCCACCGGGATGTGTTTCAGCACCAAGCTAAGGCAATAAAAAGCCGCCGCATACCCGGCTACCGTCACCACCGAAGGCCAAAACTTCGTGAACTGCTCGCTTTGTTTCAGAAAAGAAGTCGCCACTGTTTCAAAAACAATAGCCATCAACAATACCAAATAACTCTTCAGCATATCCCTCTCTTTTTAGAATGAAACTACAAAGATAGGTTTTTAAAAGAAAAAGAGCAAATAAGATGAAAACGAGTACCGTGTCAGAAGACTTTCCGATAATTCCTCCTCCGTTTTATTGCAGATGAATAAAAAATCCGCTACTTTTGTTTTTTAAAGTATCATAGTATCAATATATCATCTTAACAAAAGAACAGATTATGGCAGATTCAAAGACTATCCTTGACGAAGCGCAGGAGAAAATGGACATGGCGGTAATGTATCTGGACGAAGCCTTGGCGCACATCCGTGCGGGAAAGGCTGATATCCGTTTGCTCGACGGCATCCGTGTGGATTCCTACGGTTCCATGGTACCTATCAATAATGTAGCAGCCGTCAACACACCCGATGCCCGCAGCATCGCCATCAAGCCGTGGGACAAAAACATGTTCCGCGTCATCGAAAAAGCGATTATAGATTCCGAATTGGGCATCATGCCGGAAAACAACGGTGAAATTATCCGTATCGGTATCCCGCCCTTGACCGAGGAACGCCGCAAACAGTTGGCCAAACAATGTAAGGCCGAATGCGAAACGGCAAAGGTCAGCGTACGCAATGCACGCCGTGACGCCATCGACGCCCTGAAAAAAGCCGTGAAAGACGGTATGGCCGAAGACGAACAAAAGAACTCGGAAGCCAAACTGCAAAAGGTGCATGACAAGTACATCAAACAAATCGATGACTTGTACGCGGCCAAAGACAAAGAAATCATGACCGTCTGATGCGAGGGCTCGTCATCCGTAATACAGGAAGCTGGTACGTCGTCCGCACGGACGACGGCCAGCTTGTCGATTCTAAAATCAAAGGAAACTTCCGCCTGAAAGGCATACGCAGCACCAACCCAGTGGCCGTAGGCGATTTTGTGCAGATTACCGTTAATGCGGAGGGGACGGCTTTCATCACAGAGATAGAAGACCGTAAGAACTACATCATTCGGAAAGCTTCCAACCTGTCCAAACAAAGCCACATCATCGCAGCCAACGTAGACCAGGCTTTTTTAATCGTGACCGTCAGCCATCCGGAGACTTCCACCACCTTCATCGACCGTTTCCTGGCTTCGGCCGAAGCGTACCGCGTCCCGGTATCGCTCGTATTCAACAAGACCGATTGTTACGATGCCGACGACCTCCGCTACATGGAAGGCATGATGCACCTGTACACCACCATCGGCTATCCCTGCCATGCCTGTTCCGCATTGCAGTCCATCGGTATCGACGCGCTGCGCGACAGCCTGAAAGGCCGGACCACTTTGCTCTCGGGCCATTCCGGTGTAGGAAAGTCCACTTTGCTGAACACGTTGATACCCGACCTGAACGTACGGACGGCAGAAATATCCGCCGCACACGACACGGGCATGCACACCACGACATTCAGCGAAATGTTCAGTCTGCCCGGCGGCGGTTATGTCATCGACACCCCCGGCATCAAAGGATTCGGCACGTTCGACTTCGAAAAAGAAGAAATGGCACACTACTTCCGCGAAATTTTCCGGATTTCGGCAGACTGCAAATACAACAACTGCACACACACCCATGAACCGGGTTGCGCCGTGCGTCGCGCCGTAGAGGAACATCTCATCAGCGAAAGCCGCTATGCCTCTTACCTGAACATGCTGGAAGACCGGCATGAAAGCAAATACCGGCAAGGTTATTAACATTTCAACTACTCTCCATGGAAATCATTACCATCATCATCCTGTTTCTGTTCTGTACCCTTCTGTTGGCCGCAGAACTGTTCATCCTGCCGGGCACAGGCGTGGCCGGCATCGCCGCAATCTGTTGTCTGGTGGGTGCCAATTACTTCACCTTCGTCTGGTTCGGACTTACCACAGGACTTTGGTTATCCGCCGCGTCACTCGTAGCCTGCATCCTCGTAGGCTATTGGATGCTACGTTCCAAGACACTGGAAAAATATTCATTGCACAAGTCCATCGACTCCACCGCCGCCACACAGGATCAACTTTCCGTACAGCCCGGCGACGAAGGAGTAGCCGTCACCCGCCTGGCCCTCATCGGCAATGCAGACATCGGAGGCCGGTTGGTGGAAGTCAAATCTGCCGACGGTTTTCTGGACGAAGGTACTCCCGTAATAGTAGTTCGCGTAGAGGACGCCCAAATCACAGTCAAAAAGAAATAAACATATTATTCACCCTTTAATTTTCTGATATCATGTTATTAGATCCAGTTGTTTTTCCGGTATTCATTGCCATTGTCGCCATCGTTATCCTGGCGATATTTTTCCATTTCGTACCGTTCTTCCTTTGGCTTTCCGCCAAAGTCTCCGGCGTACACATTTCGCTCATCCAGCTATTCCTGATGCGCATCCGTAACGTGCCGCCCGGCGTCATTGTGCCAAGCCTCATCGAAGCCCATAAGGCCGGCCTGAAGAACATCACCCGCGACAATCTGGAAGCCCACTACATGACGGGCGGACATGTGCAACGCGTGGTACATGCCTTGGTTTCGGCATCGAAAGCCAACATCGACCTGCCTTTTGAAAAGGCCACGGCCATAGACCTGGCCGGCCGCGACGTGTTCGAGGCCGTGCAGACTTCCGTCAATCCGAAGGTAATCGACACGCCACCCGTGGCCGCCGTAGCCAAAAACGGTATCCAGTTGATAGCGAAAGCCCGTGTCACCGTACGCGCCAACATCCACCAACTGGTGGGAGGTGCAGGCGAGGACACCATCCTGGCCCGTGTAGGCGAAGGTATCGTTTCTTCCATCGGATCGGCCGAAAACCACGAGCAAGTTCTGGAAAATCCGGACTCCATCTCCAAATTGGTACTCAAAAAGGGTCTGGATGCCGGTACGGCTTTTGAAATCCTGTCCATCGACATTGCCGACATCGACGTAGGTAAGAACATCGGTGCCACCCTGCAAATCGACCAAGCCAACGCCGACAAAAACATCGCGCAGGCCAAGGCCGAGGAACGCCGTGCCATGGCTATCGCCGCCGAACAGGAAATGAAAGCCAAGGCGCAGGAAGCACGTGCCGAAGTCATTCAGGCCGAAGCCGAAGTGCCCAAAGCTTTGGCACAAGCCTTGCGCGACGGTCACATGGGTTTCATGGACTACTACAAACTGGAAAATCTGAAAGGCGACACAGCCATGCGTGAGAACATCGGCAATCTGACGAAAGACGGAATGAAAGATATTCTGAAGTAAACCGGGCATCATTTTCCCGATCACCCCATAAACCTCTTTCTTCTCCCCTAAAAAGGAGGAAAGAGGTTTATTCTTTACCCACGTTCAAACGGCAGGCTCGCCCGGGCAGGCCAAAAGTAAGGAAATTACATAACAACACTCCGAAATACACCGCTCACATTTTCAATACGTTATGATGGCTAAAAAAATCTCCTGAGATTGGTAAATCAATCTCAGGAGAACTTTTTTTCGTTTGGCTGAGAATGAATTTTCAATCTCAGCCAAACGATTTGGCGGATTGCGGTGTAAAACTAATTCTCACCCGTCCCGATTTACCGACCAACCGTCTTTTCATTTTTCCAACCTCAATAATGTCAGGGAATGGGGAGGTAAAACCACTGCGGCATCCCGTACTTCAAAAGTACATTCCTCGGGCACCACCCGTTCTTTCCCTATGTCATTATAATCGTCAGCGGAAGTTCCGCTCAATACGGTTCCCTTGATTTTACGCGGTTCTTTCACTCCCAAACTTTTGAAATCCAACGTCAGGGCATGGCTTTTCTCCGGATCTTTATTCACTACCGCGTAAACATAACGCGTTCCGTCCGCATTCCCCGTCAACACGACATCGAACACAGCCGTGGATTGATTGCCTTGCGTCAGCCGTTCTGCTTCTAAAGCCACCGGCAGCATATAATCTTCCAGTCCATTGGTGTACATCTTAAAAACATAAAATGTAGTACGTTTCACAATACCGTCGGGATGTACGAAAATTGGGCCACGCGTATTGACTATAGGCGCAAAACAGGCCACATCCACCACATCGGAATGACGCAGGCAGGCATTCAGGAAACAAGCGGAAAACAAAGCATCTGCCATCGTATAAGTGGAAGCAATATCGTTCTTACGGCGTGCCTCTAAGTCGAACCCGCGCCGCAAGTCTCCATGCCAAGGGTGATGCCAGTTGCGCAAATTCCACTCATCGTAAGCGATTTTTATCTTTCCTCCACCGAATCCGGCCTCATCCAATATGCCGATAGCCCGCTGAATGTCTCGCTCCGGAGCATCCGTTTTCATCATACACTTCAGAAAAGGCGCAGGATTGTTGACATGGAACAGCGGATCCCAATAACCATGGATAGCTATATAATCCAAATAAGGACCGGCTTCGCGCAACAAAGGCATTGTCCAATTCTTGTCCGACGTGGCAGCCGCAAACAGTTTGGCATCCTTAGTCACGCTGCGCATCAACTTGGCCGACTCACGCACCAAAGGCCCCCACTCCTGCACCGTACGCGCTCCCAATTCATGTGCGCCCCAGTTTTCATTCCCCACACTCCAATACTTCACATGGTAAGGCTCGGGATAGCCGTTTGCAGCACGCATCCGTCCGTATTTCCCGATAGTGAGGTTACAATATTCCACCCAATCGCTCATCTCCTCTGGAGTCCCTGTTCCTGCGTTGGTACAAATGTAAGGTTCGCATCCGACCTTCCGACACCATTTTATATACTCATCCGTCCCGAAAGTGTTCGGGTCTTCTACCTGCCAGGTCTTGTCGTACACCGGGGTACGTTCTTTCCCCACTCCGTCCAACCAATGATAGGTCGATACGAAACAGCCACCCGGCCAACGTACAATAGGGGTTTTGATTTCCCTCAAAGCCTCAATCACATCCTTGCGGAAACCATCTTCATCGGCAAACTTCGACTCCGGGTCGTACAATCCTCCGTACACCTGATTATCGAAATGCTCGATAAATTGTCCGAAAATCATTTTGCTGTATTTTACTTTCGGTCTACCAGTCGCTACAGACACGGCATTATTCAAGGGCACTTTGTTTCTCCCCGTACCCGACCATGCCGGTTGCCCTGCTAAAAACAAGGCACAAAGCCCAGAGACCATCACACTCTTCATGCTGTTTTTCAATTCCATACTCTCTATATTTTTTTATATGTTGTCTACTACTTTTTTCATTTCTATTTTGACTCTCGTGCCATCCAGTCCTTCTGACTTCGCTTTCAGTATGGCATGCCCGGCTTTACTTCTACTTTGCAACACGACCAGGCATTTACCCAAAAATGCCCTGCGTTTCTTTCCCTTAAAACGTTCCATAGAGAAAGGACTACCATTATCAACCCCTGCAATCAAAGCCTGTCCCTCAACCTCAAAATGCACCAAGTTTTCAGCTTTAGGACAAAGGTTTCCATCCCTGTCCAAAATTTCCACCGTAACGAAAGCTAAATCTTTTCCGTCTGCACAAAGCGTGTCGCGGTCTGTCGTCAACCGTATTTGCGCCGGTACACCTGCCGTATGAATTTCACGCACTAAGACATCCTTCCCGTTCTTTCTCGATACAACTTCCACAGTACCCGGCTCATATTTTACACGCCAAGCTACATGGAAATCATCTCTTCCCTTACGTTTTGTTCCTTGACTCTTGCCGTTCACGAAAAGCTCCACCTCGTCGGCCTGACTGTAATACACCCATAGATCCACTTCCTGCCCCTCCGTCCAATTCCAATGCGGAAAAAGGTGGAGCACCGGTTTTTCAGTCCATTCCGACTGGTACATGTAATACACGTCCTTGGGAAATCCGGCTAAATCTATGATTCCGAAATAAGAGCTGCGTGATGGGAAAGGGAAGGGTGTAGGTTCCCCGATATAGTCAAAACCCGTCCATACATATTGTCCGGAAATAAAATCGTTATTTTTCACCATACGCATCCCTGCCTCATGGCTACACCCCCACGGCACATGACAATTGTCGTAAGCCGAGGTCAGATGATTACTTCCCTCCGGCACACGTACCCCGCCACGCATGGGCCACACGTATATGGAATCGGATGGCATACGGTAGAATCCCCGCGTCATCAAGCCTGAAATAGACTCTGTAAGTAAAAACGGGCGTCCGGGAAATACTTCGGGTACTTTCGGAGTATCCCACACACAATAATTGTAACCGATAATATCCATTCCAGCCTCCGGCTTGTGCAACAGATTGTCCTTTCCTCCACGGTTGTTTCCCGTCAACACGGGACGCGTAGGGTCATAACGGTGTACAAGCCCGGTAAGCTTGGCCGCCAGAAGCGTATTGACATGCGTCCCCTCCAACCGGGGCAAATCCGACTCATCGCGGCCGAAATTAAGAAGGATATTGGCATCTTCCACCGACAAGGTGTCGCGCCCGGCATCACGCCATTGCTCCCCCACTTCATTCCCCACGCTCCACATGAATATACAAGGATGATTACGATCCCGCAATATAAGGTCTACCAAATCACGCTCGTGCCAACGGTCGAAATAGCGAGCGTAATCATAAGTGGTTTTCTTGATACGCCACATGTCAAATGCCTCGTCCATTACCACGAAGCCCATACGGTCGCAAAGATCGAGCAATTCGGGTGCGGGCGGATTATGCGTACAACGAATGCCGTTACAACCCATCGCTTTCAATATCTCCAGTTGTCTCTCTATAGCACGAACGTTAACTGCAGTCCCAAGACAGCCTAAATCGTGGTGCATGCACACCCCATTTATTTTCGTACGCTTTCCATTAAGCCAAAAGCCTGTCTGAGCATCAAAATTAAAATAACGCACGCCAGTGGATGTGTAATAAGTATCCACACTACGTCCGTCTACTTTAAGTTCTGTTTTTACCTTATATAAATAAGGTCGTTCAATGCTCCACAACTCAGGATTCGCTACGACTAAAGTGTGGTGTAGTTCGGAACACCCGTCGGCCGGCACATCCACAAACCCGGTCTGCCCAGCCACCGTCCGCCCCCACACGTCAAGAAGAGTGGAAACAACTTCTACCCGACGATCCGTCTGCCCGTCATTCTTCACCGTAGTACGCACCTCCATTACCGCCTTCTCATCGGTCACTTCCGGAGTGGCAACAAATGTCCCCCAATGTTCCACATGGACAGTCTCTACCACCGTAAGCCATACGTTGCGGTAAATACCGCTGCCGGAATACCAACGGGAATTGGGTTGGGCACTATTGTCAACTTTCACGGCCAATACATTGCGATCCCCCCACTTCAAATAAGGGGTCAGATCGTACCGAAACGAACTGTAGCCATAAGGACGCACGCCCAAAGAGTTTCCGTTTACAAACACTTCCGAATTCATGTACACCCCGTCAAAATCCACAAAAACTTTCTTTCTCTGCCGCTCACGAGGTACATCAAAAGATTTACGATACCAACCCAATCCTCCAGGCAAGGCACCTCCTTCCTTCCGTGCAGGATGGTCGGCACTGAAATCGCCCTCTATGCTCCAATCGTGAGGCAAATCCAACACACGCCATGCACTGTCATCGAAGTCATATCGAGAAGCATCCCCTACCAAACAGCCCAAATGAAAACGCCATCCAGAAACAAATAACTCCGTACGTTTCTTTCCCGGAAAGGCACTCACTGATATCACAAATACATATAGACCGACTGCCAAAAGGCACAATCTGCAATATAATAAGGAAACTCTATCAAGCCTTTTTATAAATACTATCTTCATCCTTTTTATCATTAATACTTCACAAAAGTAATACAGTTCTTCAAAGTACCCGTGGACAATCGTATTTTTTTAGTGGACAATCATACCAAAGAATTAAAAAGGCAGTCTTTTCACAAAGACCGCCTTCCCTTTGATTACTTGCCGTACATCATGACAAAACCTACTTTACCATGATTTTTCTCGTTCTTTTTGAACCATCTTCCATCCGGTCTTCTCGTATGTAAATTCCGCGTCGATTCGGGGCAGATACATGTACGCCATCAATCGTGTACCATAACGTATCTACGACCTTCAGCGTCCCTTCTGCCATCACATCATCCACGGAATCCACAAAGTCGTCCGGTTTGTTCGCATCACCGTCTCCCAAATAATACAAGCGGAAATTATCGAAACAAAGCCAGTCATTCTTGACATATTCATTTTTGCATACTCCCAGAACTACATCCTGACCTTCTTCCGAAACTTGGAAACAGAAATTCCCTTCATACTCACCCGCCTCGAAAGCCGTACGTGCCCCGACACGGGAATCCACCGTGCAATGATAGAGGAGTTGCGGAGAATCGGGGAATAAGGAATCTGCCAACACACGATCTGACGTATCATATTTATATTCGCTCACCCCGTCGAAAATGGACTGCAACTTCTCGCTCCACTTACCTTGCCCAGCTTTCACATAAGCTTCCGCGTGCCATGAATCAGCACTGTCACGACGAACCAACGCTGCCGATACGAGTTCACCGGCACGGTAAAGCCCATTGTAAACCACACGGTAATACCCTTTCGGAAGATGGTACAGCGTTTGATGCAAGTCGCATGACTTCGTGTCGTAAAACTCATAGACCAAATCCTTGTTCTCGGCCTTTCCGCCATCCAAGGACGAAACCCATCCATCTGAAGCATTCACATCCCCGCCTTCTTCATCTTTATCCGAGAAACTCGGTGTCATGAGCACTGAAGTCATATCCAACGGAGTACCGATTGAAGCGGAAGCCAAATCCATGTGGCTGACCACCATATTGGCATAGGCTTTAGTTATTTTCACATTATATTCCTCTATCTCGGCGACCGACTCGAAAACAGCATTCTCGTTGCTTTCTATCTTTCCTAAAAGTTCTATTATCAAAGCTTCGAACTCATCAAACTCCGGTGTGCCCACATAATCGGAATAACCTCCTTCTTCGCTCTGCATCTTGGCATCATGTCCGTAGACTGTGCCCTCCAAGGCAGACGCTGCCTCAAGTGCTTCTTTGCCCATGGCGATAGCGGCATTCAACGATGCCATTTGCTCTTTATAGGTTTCCAACGTCAACTGGTCGAGTACTGCCGAAGCCGACTCTACCGCTACCGACAATGTTTTCCAGGCTTCACGCGTAGTAAGTTGCAGTTCCTCGTCGCGCATAGCTGCGGCTTCCTCTATCAGGGCACTGATAACCGATGTGGCGCCACTCATATCCTCCGCTCCAAGATATTCCACCTCGAAATGGTCGAAAAGCGCCCAAGCCCCCTTCAATGTAGCCCCAGCCATCTTTACTCCTATACGCAAACGGCCTTCATCCGTAACATAGCAATTTACCGTATTCTGATAATTGTCAGAAGCCATGCCGAAAATCTCATGTGCGGAAGATGTCCCGTGACAGAACCACATGCCGTCAACGGCAGGATCGCCTGTTTCAAAGACTTGTTCACAATTATCCGCAATGTCTTCCGTTTGCGGATATGCCAGTACATGATGGAGCTTCACGGACACATCGTTTCCGAAAAGGGAAGCCTTCACCTCGTTGAGTTCGTCTCCTTCCGTCCCCCAAGAAGACTGCCAACTCTTATCTGTAGAACTCGGAGAGTAAAACCCTTGCATGGTTATCTTATATGTACCTTCCGGAAGGTCTGTCACTTCCTGACATACCTCAAAATCCGTACCGTTCCAGACCTCGGCTACCTCGTTGGCATGTTTGAATTCTCCATTCCCGGTCTTCGTCCATCCGGTATTGTCGGAAGTGAAATCCGGATTGACAAACAATCCCGTCACATCGGTCGTCCCGCCATTTCTCAATAATTCCAATACGGAAGACTTAAATATCCGATTCGCACGAGACTGGATGCTGTCCACTTCATTGGGGTCGAAAGTGCGATGTTCATAAGCCTCCTGCAAATCGTCCAAAAACGATTCATAGCCCTCCAAGCCGTTTTCGGAATATGGATTTTCATCGTAAGCCTTTTCCAGCTCTAATCGTTGGGCATTCAAACTCTCATAAGCGGCTATATCCAATGACAGAGAATCCATACGAGCCTGCACCATATCGATTACCTGTCTCAAATCCTCATCTTTAATCTGTTGGTTTTCTGCTGCAACCTTGGCCGACTGAATCGTTTCTTCATATTTCTTCTCGCCTACATTACTGAAAGTGACATGAGCCTCCGTATATTCCTCATATTTTTTCTCCGCATCCGCTATGGATTCAAGCAAGGCATCACGGAAAGTCGCCGCACCGGATTTCCCATAATACTGCAATGAGAAATTACTCACAGAAGACCAATTAGAGTTACAATTTTCCACTATCATACCTATCGTGGCCGTACCACCAATAACAGAAAAATCCACAGTATAAGGAACAGCATAAGCACTCCCGTCTGGAGACGGTACATTGGCTTCCGTACGCTTCTCGCCAGCCAAAGTCTTAGCGACCAGGAACCGCCCTTCGGGTTGCATACCCGTCACATTCGTCAGGATATATGCCTTCAATTGATATTTACCATCCGGCAATCCGGTTAAATCCTGTGTGACAGACCAATCCGGTTGACGAGGTACTTGACTTTTAGAATTCCAACGTTGAAAACAAGTCGTAAATGGTACGCCATCGGATGTCGTAATTGTTCCGGAAGTATAACCGAAATTATCCTGTGCCCCACTCGGTACAGCATCTCTTTGAGACACCCAACCATTTGTGTTCCCGTCAAACATAGGATTCACAATCAACTCTGTCACATCCATCGGATTCACCTCCGTGGCAGCATTATATTTGAAATCAATGATGGCCTGGGACAATTTTTCAACAGCTTTTTCCGTCTCTTCTGCCGTTGCATCGGGGTTATCATATATGTCGGCATACTCTGCATAATCCGTAAACCCGGCCTCGTCGGCTTTCTCCAACGCATCCTGTAATTTAAGTTTGGCCTTATAAGCCCCATAAGCTTCCGGCGTGACAAACTTCCAATCCAAACCTGCATTCATGTAACCGGCTGTCTCAGGATCAAGCACAGGATTAACCCCGTTTTCCCCTTCGTTGACGGCCACATAAGAATTTTTATATATGCCATCTGAAACTTCCACCCCATACAATTTATCCCCATCTATAATTTTGATACGATAGGTTCCATTCTCTTGCGGCATAATCTGCCACAACATGTGCCCCTGTTTGTTATGGTCCACGCATATCACCATGGAAGCAGCCCTGATGAACAACTCATGAAAGCCCCCATTAGACGGTGCTCCTTTCATGCTTAAACGCCAACCTTTTTCGTTGGAATATTCGGGATCTGTTTCAGGTCGACGACTCAATTCGTAATCGTCTCCATAACTCAGGGTTATCTCCTGTCCTTCATCAGCTACCACAAGCTCCGTACTCCAATTGTTTTTATAATTCCCGTTACACATGAATTTTTGGGTTGCCACATGGTAAATATAATATATCCCCCCGCCCGTTCCGTCAGTTTTCAAGTCGGGTACGGCAAACTCCAGTACCGGGTCATTCCATTCCACTGCCCACAAAGGCATAGTAGATGATGTCGCACTACAAAGGGCAACTAACGCTAACATTTTGTTTTTCATAATCTTCAAAATAACCAGAAAAAGCATTGGTCACTAATTTCCGAGAAAGTTTATATGTTAAATTGATGTCTTCGTTAGGATTTTGAGCAGCTAATTTCGTTAGTATACTCTGTAAAATTAATATCTCTCTATGATATGGCGTATCCTGCATTTTATGTTATCCTTTTTAACATTTTTTACAGGATAAGGACTCATATTTTGAAAATCAAGGATAAACTTTAAACTTATAGCGTTAATTTTGCTTTGCCAATTTAGCATTCAAAACAACAGATTCAACAATTTTTCTGGCTAATTCTGTTGCATTCCAACCTGCACTGTTAAAGTTATAGGTGGATTTCAGCCCGTGCGGAGCATCTAAAAAAGTAATTAGAGCATATTTCTGCCCCTGATAGATAAAATGTCCCAAAAATGTTGTAACAACATCGTCAGGATTATCTAACTTGTAGTCTGTTGCCGTTAGGCCATAGATAGAAATGCCTTCAATGTTTATTTTCTTAGCCGTTCCCTGAGTGACATTTTTTCTTAACTCTTCTAAATCTTTTTTACCTGCTGATTTGATGAAAGAGGTATAATCTTGGATAAACTGCAGTGTGGTTGCCAATCTATCCTTTTTCAAAAGTTTCATAATGTTGTTGGGCGTATATGAAAAATCTTTATTGTAGTCAAAACTTTCTAAAATACTGATGGAGGCGGAATTTAGAACTTCATCGTTTTCCAAATTCACCAGAATAAAAGCACCTCCTGCGGTATTAAATTTTTCAACTTCCTCTGCCAATACACTATAATTTCTTTTGCAAATAGCTTCTTCTGTATTGCAAATTTCCGCAAAAGATTTGTTGTTGACAATATTTTTATGAGAACATCCCATTAGAAACAAAGAAACTATCAAGAAAACTATTTTTTTCATATTACTTTTCCTTTTCCGTTAAAACGTTCAGCAATGTTTGATGAGCAACCTGACACCAATGAGTGTAAATGTAAGGAAGGGTATTGCGATTTTCCTCGCCTAACAACTCTTTCTTTACCTCATCATAAAATTCTTTACGAACCTCCACTTCAATCTGTGATGTTAAATTCACACATCCGCTAATTACATCATCATTGACATGAACATCTCTTGGCAATGATTCACCTGTTAATGCTTTCGTATCTAAAGTAGAAGATCCCTTCAAAATAACACCATCTAAAGGAATTTTTTCACCTGGATTGATTACAATAATATCTTTAACCTTTACACAAGTAGGATCAACTTTCTCTATAATTTGATCTTTTTTTAAATTAGCATAATCTGGGCGAATATCCATTAGAGCAGAAATAGACTTTCTTGATTTTCTAGTTGCATAATTTTGGAAAAATTCACCTACTTGATAAAATAACAAAACTGCACAAGCCTCATCAAAACCCTCAATCGCTTTTCCAGTACTTCCTAGATAAATGGCTAGCGAAAAAGCACCAAGCGTTGCAATACACATTAAAAAATTTTCATCAAAAATTTGACCATGTAAAATATTACGAAATGCTCTTAGTAAGACATCATAGCCTATTATTATATACACTACTAAATACAAAACAAATGGCAAAAGCCAACCAAATTGACCTGAAACAAGCGTTCCTAAATTTATAGTTTTATCAATGATTAAAATAATACTAAACATTGATAAAGCAATAAGGATACGAATGAAGTTTTTCTTTTCCTTTTTACTCATAAGTTATACTTC